>Ga0307373_10004818_pt1 | contig 22462 bp, 23 predicted proteins | sample OX2MG_FD_202534 | JGI IMG/M metagenome (GOLD analysis project Ga0307373, IMG submission 202534) | Soil microbial communities from Risofladan, Vaasa, Finland - OX-2 | ecosystem: Environmental > Terrestrial > Soil > Coastal area > Acid sulfate soil | place: Finland: Risofladan, Vaasa | collected... | reverse complement strand
GCTATACCGGCAAGAGTTCTTGGACCGCAGCGCATGAACGCTACTTGGCTTTGGTCAGCTTTGCCCACCCGGCCCAGGACATCGCCTTTGTCGAGTATCGTCATGCGGTCCGCGAAGCGCACGAGCGGGTCGAGCGGCTCGTCGAGTCGCTGCGCACCCAGACCGAGACGTGGCGGATGAGGCCCGTCGTGGAGGCGCTGATGAGCTTGCGGGGCATCGACTTCGTGGCCGCCGTGACGTTGGTGGCGGAACTGGGGGATCTGCGACGCTTTGCGCATCCGCGCGAACTGATGGGGTATCTGGGCCTCGTGCCCTCGGAGCACTCGAGTGGCAACACGCGCCGGCTCGGTGCAATCACCAAAACCGGTAACGGCCACGCGCGGCGCATCCTGATCGAGGCGGCCTGGAACTATCGCTTCCCGGCACGGATCAGTCTGGTGCTCGAGCGGCGTCAGCAGACTCAACCCAAAGCCGTTCGCGACATCGCCTGGCGTGCCCAGCGCCGGCTGTGTGAGCGCTATCGGCGCCTGAGTGCACGGCATCTGCAACTGAACAAGATCTGCGTCGCCATCGCTCGGGAACTGGCCGGATTTATCTGGGACATCGCCCGGCAGGTGACACCGAACCCGTGAGCGAAGCCGAGAGCAGAAAAGGGCCATGACAACCCCAGGGGTACCCCTCGATCGGCGTTCCTGGGGCGTTATAGACGGTCAATTTTTCCACAACCTGCAAAATGGGAACACCTCAGCGCAAAAACTCATTCACCACGGAGGCGCAACGCGATGCGTGGGCACGATGAGGGAAATCCTCGATCACGCTATGTGGGCATCGGCAACGATGATCCCCGATCATAGAGCGAGGCAGTCCCGCGACGGACCGATGAACTGCGGTAACCAACCCGCGAATATCAGCATGATCCATCGTCGCAGCAGTCCGCCCGCGCGTCGCGTTCCCCCTCCGCCGTGATCTGATCAACACTCGATGATCGGATAACATCAGCGCGGACAACGCGAGAAAATCCCGCGCGCCGCTTGACAAGAACGGGCCATATCAGCGTGAGTACATCAGCAAAGCCCTGTCGCCAGGACGAGTGCTTCGGTCGCCAGGGCAGATCGCGTTTGGCTTTCGCGTTCATGCCGGCACGGCATTCGGTCATCATCGCCACAGTGTGCTGTCCGGCGACGAGACGGGCCAACCACACCGGTACGCGGCGAGGGGGCTTCGCGCCGACCATGGTTGCCAGCGCGGGCGGCCACTTTACGACCCCGAACTCGCAAGTTGTGGGCGACGCGCGCAACCCGCAGGGACCGATGCTGTCGGAGCGCACGATGCGCGACGCAACTAGAACTTCCATGTGAGACCTAGCGAGAGCAGGCTTGGATTCCCGCCAACCGTGGTGAACCGCTCGTACTCGGCACGAACGGCGAGGGAGCCAAACTTAATCTGCGCACCTGCGCCGGCCGCAAAGTTTGAGTTGGTACGATCCACGCGGAACGGCACCGTTGGCTGACAGCTTCCGGGTATGCCGAATATGCATGCTTGGTAGGCATTCCCGTTGATCGTGCTCTGTAGGCGCGCTCCACCGGCTTTTACGTAGATATCAATGACTGGTAGTGGCAGATACAAAATGGCGAACGCTGCGACGCCTTTCAACTCCACGTTGGCCGGGGCTCCGCCGAGGCTGCCGCTTGGGTGGCCAAAGTCAATGTAATCGAGTTCCGCACCGAGTAGTGCGATCGGGCGTATTCCCATCATGATCTTAAACGCCGAATGTTTCTCCCTAAAGCGGTCGGTGGACGAGGGAACCAATCCGCCGGAGCCGGCTTCCACCCGAGCCTGGCCGACGGCTGCGCCGGCATAAAGTCCCAGCAAATTGCCGGCAATGGCCTCATCGGCTTGCGTCCCGAGCAGCAGAATTGCCGTCACCGCGACTATTGCTCCGAAGGCGCGGCTGTGTCGTGAATAGCATCGATGCATAAAGCTGCCCGGCCCTGCTTGCGAGCGTCTACGTTACCTGTCACCTTGCGGCGCGGATTCTGGGACCACAAATATCCGACTCACGCCCAGAAATGGCCAAATTCGAACCCTGCATTGGCATCGCTACCCTTAAATCCTATCGGAGACCGACGGCAGCCGGAAGCTTATAGCAGCTTCAACGGCCGCTCACGGCGCGGTCGGCCGGCGCCACATGAGAACCGCCGCTTACGAATCCGATGCGCCAGCACGACTCCGGCAATAGTGATGGCCGCATTGTCGAACGACTTTCAGCCGGCCATCGAGGCACGGCATCTTTCATACTCCGGCACGTACCGGGTAACGCATCGCTGGATCGTACCGTGGGCCACCGTGACTCCGCGCTCCGCCACCATCGCCACGAGGTCGCGACAGACCAGCCGGTGGGTGATGTACGAGCGAACGCGCGCTCGATGATTTCCGCGTCGAATATCCGTCGGCGGTAGATCGGATCGCGGGCGATCGGTTTGGTCATTCGGAGCCCCCTAATTGTCAGCCCGGATCGTACGGGAAAGCCCGCAGATGCGCCGGCGCGCCACTTTATTCCTTGTGAAACACTTCAATCCTCTGTTTCGATTGCTTGCCGACGGTCCACGACACGGCCGTCAGGCTTCCCGTCCATGACAAACTGGATCGCTGGATCGCTGGATCGCTGGATCGCAGGATATTCCCAGCGCAGAACGCCTGTCGAAGGCGAGGAGATGACCAGCGCATCTGGACTTCGACATATGTGCTCTTGGCGGGATCGGGTTTCGTGTGTCCTCCCAGAATCCACAGCCGTTGCAGTCAGCCGTCACAGCGTCAACGGCGCCAGCAGGACTTTCCACTCGATCAACAGCGCGATGACCGACACCATCAAGGCAAGGATCAGGCTGTGCCGTAACTTGCGCCATAAGCGCCATGCCTGTAACTGCCACGCGCGCCGCAGAAACCACAGTGCGATCAGCGTGAGTACCGACGCGACGTACCCCATGACGACGACGGCCACAAGGATCGGCGGCGGGAAATTGAACAGCAATTTGTAGCCGGCCGCGGACATTACGACCGCCGCCGCGATGATCAGGATCAGGAACAGCAGCCATCCACACACCGCGGCCAACAGCGTGCCCGCAGGTACGAGCGCATCGCGGTGCTGCGCCGTTATTTCCGGCAACGGCCGTCCGCGCCGCCTCCACGCGCCGGCTAAGGTGCACAGGCACACCAGCAATAGCAGGGCGAGCGCCGCCAACGCGGTGTGCGGGTTGTCGAAAAAGCCCGCCTTGTCGAACACCGCATAACCGCCCGCCACGGCCATACCGATCACGCGTCCGCGTGCGTCACGCAGGAATTGGATGCGATCGCTGTTGTCGACTTCGCGGAAGATGTCGGCCGACTGCTCGACCCAGCGTCCGCCCTTGCCGCCATTCACCAGGAGGTAGCCATCGGGCGTGACCGCGACGCTGGCGATGTTTGTGCTGAGCGGCTTCTCGATGGTGCTGAAGTTGCGCCGTTCGGAAAGATAGGTGCCTGCGTAAAGCCGCCCCGATCGCGAAAAGCCGTTCGGCGGCGGCGGCGCGCGCGCCGGCCGTGCGCCGGGCAGGAAATGCTCAAAAATCAGCCGCGGCAGGGCTTCTACCAGCGACGTGCCAGTGTCGGTGTTGGTGGAGACGAACACGCCGACGCCGGCCTGCGGCAGCACCACCATGTTGGAATGGAACCACAGCGTGTCGCCATCGTGTTCGAGGCTCGAGTAGCGGCCGTAACGACCGACGAAGAAACCGTGCGCGATCGCGTGCACCGCGGGAGCGTTGCGGAAGGTCGGCGTGACCATTTCGTGAAAGGCGATCGGGTCGAGCACTTGGTGCCCGTCGGCCTCGCCGTCGTTTAGTAGCATCCGCATCCAGGTCGCCATGTCGGCGGCATCGGACGATCCGGCACCTGCGGGCGCGCCGTTGGAGATGTATTCGGCGCCACGCGGCGCGAAGCCGCCGTTGTGGTACTGGAACGCGGTGGAGAAGTTCGTGGCGAGTGCGGCCGACACCGCGCGCGGATCGCCTCTTGGCAACAGCTCGCGGAACGTGGTGTGTTGCATCCCGAGCGGATCGAGGATGTGCTTCTCGATGTATTCGTCGAACGGTTCGCCGGACACCCGCTGCACGATCGCGCCCAGCAACTCGACCGAGTAATTGGAGTAATCGGCGTGTACCGCCGGCGCGCGAACGCGCTCCGGGCGGTAACGGGCCAGAAAAGCCTCCAGTTGCGGCACCTTGCGCGGGTCGGCGTAGAACATGTGGGCGCTGAGCGCGGCGTCCTCGAAGCCGGCGGTGTGGGTCATCAAATGCCAGACGCGGATCGCGGGATAGCGGCGGCTGGCCGTTTTCAGCGAAGGCGGCAAGTAGCGATCGACTGGCGCGTCGAGGTCGAGCTTGTGCTCGGCCACCAACTGCATTGCGGCGACGTATGTAAAGGTCTTGGATACCGAACCGATCCGGAACAGTGTCGAGTCCGGATCGACTTCACGCCGTGGGTGCCGGTCGGCGATGCCGTAGCCGCGCAGCAGCAGAGGACCATTGCGGTCGGCGACCGCGACGGTCACCCCGGCGATGCCCTCATCGCTCATGTAACCGCGCACCACGCCATCGACGAACGCGGCGAGGGTGGCGGGATCGACCGCGGCGTTTGCGCCAGCGGTGCTCGCCGTGTCCGCCGCCAGAGCGGGCATGAAGGCGCCCGTCGCGACCAGCGCGAGTATCGCCCGCTGGGCTAAGCGCCCCACGCCTCGCAGGGTCCCGCCGATCCATTGGGCCTGGAGCCCTGCGACTGCAAGCATCGTTCAATCATGCCACAACGCGTGCCGATCGAGATTCCCGTTGCCGGTTCGATCGGCGAGGGCGATATTTGCGCACCACGGTCCGAACGCTGCGCCAGTTCACACGCGTGAACGCGAAGCGAAGCCCCAGGGGCGGTTTCGCAAAGAAGCTGCGACAATCCACGCGGAGGCGGTTAACAACAGGGTCACGACGAGTTCGGACCATTGATTTCGGGGCGGCGTTGCCCATTCAGGCGGGGGCTGCGCCAACAGGCTCGGCACCCAGACCAGAAGGCCAAACAAGCTCATCATGATCGCTTCGAGCGTGGCCGCTAAACGGGGGAGAATCCCGACAGCGATACCGATTCCGGCCGCGATGTGACCGAGTCCAGTGAAGTACGCGAATCCCATCCGACTAGGTAGCCAGGTAGGCACCATGCCGGCGGTGTAATCGGCGTAGGCAAAGTGCGCCAATCCGTATACGACACACGTGAGGCCAAACAAAACTTGTGCCGCGCGCACCGCGCGCTCGCCGGCGATTGACGGCGCCTCCGATGCGCGATTTTTCGATCGCAGCATGGCGTAAAGGATCCAGGCGCCGAGGAGCGGCGCCAGGGCTTCACAAAAGCCATACCACGAGCCAACGCTGAGTGGTTTGACGACGGCTGGTACTGCGCGAGTCACGGCCCAGGCCGCCTGGTACGTGCCAATCGTCAACGCGCTCGGCAAGGCCGTGCGCGAGAAGCAAAGACCGGCGCTGGCGGCCAGGACGAGTAGCCCGCATCCGTAAACCCAAATTTCCCGCCAGGGAATCCAGGCAGGCAACGGCTGCCATATTGGCGCGAAGCCGCTGTATGTGAGGCTCAAGATAGCGAGGCCCGCTACCGCTACAGCGAACAAGCCATGACCGAGTCCAACAATGCGCATGGGCGCTCACCTGCTCGCACGGCCGCGCAGTGGTAGGGGACCACCACGAGCTCGGGGCATTGCAGAATATACTACTTTGTTCCCTATCAGAACGGCAGTACTCATGTATTACTCCAGTATGTACGCACCGTTCGACCGGGCCAGATCAGCTGACAGAGTGATTTGGCGTTACAGGATTCAAGGTCTGTAATGCGGTTGCGCCACCGAAATCGCTAATCGCTGCGCAGAGTCGATAGTGCCTGGAGTTTGCCAGTGTGATCGACTTCGAAGCTGAACTCGATCGGCTGGCAGCAGATCTGGCAGTCCTCGACGTAGCGTGCGGAACCGGAGCTGGTGTCAAATTGCGTCTCGAAGCTCTCGCCGCAATAGGGGCACTGGACCACGAGAAATTGCACGCTGGCTGGGGCGCCGTCATCGTCCGCGGATACACTTGGATCGATTACCGGCTCGAGGCCGTACCGCGCATCAATGCTTTCGGCATCGCTTGGGTTCACGCCATGCTTGGGTAGCTGCTTGCCAGGAATGCGCCGTTTCACGGACTAAAGATCCGCTCAACAGCAGGCGCTCGTCAATGCCCGCAACGGATCTACGCGGTGTGCAAACGCCGATTTCATTTAGCGCGGGCGAGATGGATCGGTTCTGTACCGGTTTGAATGAGCCATCGTTTCTGTTGTTGCGGCAAAAAAAGTGGGTGTTCTACGCGCCGATCGCCCTCATCAATGGCACAAGCCCCAAAGATCTGCATCGCGCGCTTCAAGCCAGTGCCGCGAGCACTTCGTGGAAGAGTTTATGCTTCCTATCCATATCGTTCTATTAGGGACGGCTAAAAATCCACTTCAATCCAATTCTAACTGTATGATGCGTCTTTCCTGAAAAGGGGATATCTCAGCACTGCTGACGGCCGGCAACTACAGGTTATGGATTGAATAACGATGATTAGTTATTCCACGGACCCACAATCCCTTGTGTCGTTGGGAGGAAGCGGACAGACAGCGTACGTCGGTGCGGTGCCGTTTCCCCATGCGGTGATCGATGGGTTTTTTGACCCGCAAGTGCTCGATGTAGTGCTCGCCGAGGTCAACGGCGTGGACAAGAATCGGCGCTCTGGAAAATTCACACACCGAAAGACCGATCACAACAAGTTCACTTTCATGCCCGACGTCGTCGGCCTAGAGACGGCTCGCCTGGTGAACTACCTAAACTCCGGGATGTTCATCTCGTATATTGAGAATCTCACCGGCATTGCCGGGCTATTGGCGGACCCATCTTATTTTGGCGGCGGGGTGCATTGGATCGACAACGGCGGATTCTTGGAGGTACACGCGGATTTCAATCATCTGAAGAAATACAACTTGGAACGGCGCTTGAATTTGCTCCTCTATCTAAACAAAGACTGGGAGGATGGATATCACGGCGAGTTGGAACTTTGGGATCGCGAGACTATGAAAATGGTGAAGGTCGTATCTCCGATCTTCAACCGCTGCGTCATCTTCTCGACGACGATGAACTCGCTACATGGGCATCCGGAACCTCTCAACGTACCGGTCGGCGTCGCGCGTCGATCGATCGCGTTGTATTACTACACGAATACGTGGAATCCGGTGGGTCAAGCCCACACGACGATGTACTACATCTCGCGAAACAACAAAGTGAAATTCAAGGTCGGGCGCATCATTCGCGGCGTCCTCCGGGACCTCGTTCCGCCGATATTTCGCAAGGTATTTCGGGCGATCAAGCGCGCGATCAAGGGCGAAAAACTCACGGAATTGTGGGATTAGGCGCGTCCGATGACGCGAACCAACCGTAGGCGTCCTCGGACGTTGGTGGAACCGCTGTGAATATCCTCCTGCATCCCGCGCCGATTCGGGCCGCCATAATCGGACTGATCAAGTCTTGGAGTCTCGGAAGTTATCCCTATCGATTGAAGATCGGTGCCGTGGATCGACCGCATTACGGATATATCGTGTACAACGCGGCCCGTCTCGCAAAGCGACTGAATATCGAGCGCATTAGCGTGTTGGAATTTGGTGTCGCCGGCGGCAGCGGGTTGATGAATCTCGAATATCATGCTCGGGAAGTGGAGGCCATTTTCCCGGTAAAGATCGACATCTACGGGTTTGATACCGGCAAGGGCCTGCCGAAACCCGTCGATTACCGTGATCTGCCATTCCACTGGAGGGAAGGGTTCTTTCGGATGGACGTCCGCGCGCTGCAGGCGCGACTCGCGAGGGCTAAACTCGTCCTGGGGAACATCACCGATACTGCGCAGCGGTTTTTCCGCGACTACGATCCGGCTCCGATCGGCGCGATCATCCACGACTTTGATTTCTATTCGTCGACCGCCGCAGCGCTCAAACTCTTCGAGGAAGATGAAAAGTATTTTCTACCGCGGATCTTCTGTTACTTCGACGACACGATTGGCGATGAAACGCCGCTGTATAACGACTACACGGGTCAGCGGTTGGCGATTAACGAATTCAACCAAACGCACGAAAGCCAGAAGCTAGGGCTTCCTTATCATCTGCTTGGCCGCAGAAACAAAGAATCGTGGTACCAACAAATCTTCATTTACCATGACTTCCAGCACCCGCGGTACAACGACTTCGTCAGTGACGAGAATCAGCAGCTTCCAATATGAACCGTGGGCAGCCGGGCGCAACCGCCTCGAGTCGTAAGTGGGGCTTACTTCGTCCCCGGCGGCATCTGGCCGGCTTTCTTCCAACTGGATGAGAGCGTGTCGAGGCACGCGGTGATTGGGCGGATTCCGAGGAACGCGCCGACCCGAATCTGCCAGCTCAACAGTCGACCGAACCGGCTGAACAGTTCGAACGTATCGCGGTATTCAAGTTTGCCACTTTCCAGGTACGCGATCTTCAGCGCATCACATACGATGGCGCCTGGTAATTTGTATATGCGCGAGCGCGCGATGAACGGATCGCGCGCGCGCACGACAAATTGCGGATCGCGGACGATGAGCCATGTGGCGATGCGCTCCATGAGGAAAATCTTCATTTGCACATTGCGGCGCTTGCGGTAGGCGGTGTTCCGACAGAGTTCCGCATTCAATGGATCCGTGGATGTTTCCGCCATCTTAAAGAGGCGTTCGCTGATGTCGAACCAGGCCCGCCAGAAGCGCGGCTTCGCGATAAAGAAATTTGAGTAGACCTCGTTTCGCGAGGTGGTGATCAAGGTCTGCAAATTCGTCGGCGAACCGATGCGCTGGAAGAATTGTGTCGCGATGTTGATCAGCCCTGGGTGGGCCGCTTCTCCGTATTGAAAAATGTTCGAGTAATAGGCAGGCAAATGGACGCTCTGGCTCAACAATACGACATCGGCCGTGTCGAGTTGTTGCCTGACAAACTCCTGTGCGGCGGACGCACTCATGTTGGTCTTGTGTTTGAACTTCGGCGAGAGAAAGCCGTAGAAGGAGTCCTCGTCCAACCGTTCGTTCAGCAAGAAGCGGCGGATGGGCCAGTATTCATACCAGTCGGGCCTTTGGTTGGCGGAATTGTCGAGAATCAGGAAACCCGGATCCAGATCCTCCCGCGAGGTGTAATAATTTAAAATTTGGTAGAGGAAAATATTTGGCATGCGCCATCTTGCCTGCGACGGCGGTCGAGGTGAATACATCTCCTGAAATATTGTGGACCGTGTTGTCGATCCGGTCTACTGGCGCGCTGGATGATAATCACCCGGGTGAGCTGGGAAATGGATCAGGATGCCAAGGCGGCCCGGACCCGCGACTGCCAGGGCAAGGAAATATGGCGATGCAGATTGCCGTATACACGGTGTGTTTCAACGAGCGCCGGGTTCCATCGCATTTATCGGATCCTTTGAATCACCGCGAATCCACCCGGCGCCTTCGCCCCTCTTATTCGTTGAACCCGGATCAATCCCAACGCCGGACTGAGGAGAGACACAATGTGGTACGTCAAAAATGTACCGAATGTAGAGCGCGTGATTCGTCTTATGATGGGCCTGATCATGCTTGGCGGCGCGCTGGCGTGGCTGGGTGACGCCCCAATCGGTTGGATCATAGGCGCTATGGGCATGATGGCCGCACTGAGTGGCCTCATCGGCTGGTGCCCGATGTGCGCGATGACCGGCCGAAAGCTGGACACTAAACGCTAATTTCGACGCTCGGCGTGCCAAGGTAAGAGTTTGAGTCATGCAGCAAGAGGGTCTCATCCTGGCAGCGCAATCTGGCGATACCCTCGCGCTTGGCCGGCTTCTTTCAGCTTGCCAAACGGATGCTCGACGATACGCTCGCCGTCATTGCGCCGCCAGCGACGTGGACGATGCGGTCCAAGAGGCACTTCTGATCCTCTCGCGGAAGATCAAGGGTCTCAAGGCCGCCGCTGCGTTCTCCGGATGGCTATTCACAATCGTGCGCCGGGAATGCCAACGGCTTTCCCGGCGGATGTTTGGGCAGACATTGTCCATCGAAGACCTCGCGGACGACCAACTGGCGCTGCGATCCGACGAAGGACTGCGCCTCGACCTCATTGCGGCGCTCGACTCGCTCCCCGCCCATTATTTGGAAGTGATCCTGTTGCGCGATTTTGCCGAACTGACGATCACCGAGATGGGCCAAAAGCTCGGCATGCAAGTGCCCGGGGTCAAGAGCCGGCTGCATCGAGCGCGTGAACTCGTGCGCGAGTACTTGGTAGGCGCCTTTGCCGAACGGTAGTGCAGGTCGCGACCCGCCGATCGGCGCGTCGCGCGACCTCGTATTCTCAGTATCTACGGCCTACGCCCCGCGATCCCGCGGTCCGAGGAAATACCAAAGAATCAGCCCCAGCAGCGGCAGGAGTACGACGACGATTATCCAAATCAGTTTCTTATCGTTCGCGGCGGAACTTTGCAGGATATTGATCACCGCCCAGATGTCGCCCGCGAGAACCAGCAGGCCCCAGAGACCATGATATCCAAAGTGCATCATTCTAGGATTCTCCACATACAAGGCTTCATGACTGCAGGCGCAGTGTCGCACGACTCGACTGATTTCGGAAAATTGGCATTGCCGAAGCTTGAACGCTCCGCGTGCGCCCCTACAACTTGCCAATTCCCTCCGCATACAGAAACCGCCTCAACACCACCATCACCCACGTGTCGTGCGCGCAGTAGCGTAGCAGGGCGCGCCGCAACGCCGCCTCGCGTTCCCGCATCACGCCTGCGCCCCGCAGCTCCAAGAACGCGAGCTGCGCCGCATCGCCTTCATGCACTTCATCCAGATTCTCGTAAGCCAACTCCGCCGAAATCGTCGGCACGACGCTCTTGAGCGACCACGATCCTCGCATATCCCTGTGGTAGTACGCGGCCCTCGTGATCGTCAAGAGATCGACCAGGCGCGCGACCAATGCTCGCAATGCCGCGGCCTGCGCCGGCAGACGATCCGCCAATCGACTGAGCACACCCGCCTCAAAACTTGCGTTGTACGCGAAGATGGCCCCTTCCACAGGAATCGCGTCGATTAACGCATTCGCCAATCGCTCGAAGTCCCCGAACGATTCGATCGCCAAATACTCCGCATGCCGCACGTCGATCGGCGAGTGCTCGACGTGCACCGACCACTGAAACGGCAATTGCTCATAGGGCCGCGACCCGATCACCTCCGGTACCGCAAACCCCATCGTCTCGAAATCGAGATAACTGAACGGGTAGGGCAGTCCCCGCAGGTCCGCCGTGACCGCGGGATCGAAGAAGGGCGCGCCGCTCACCGTCGCCTGGTGCACGCGCCGATGCATCGCATTTGTCAATCGATCCACCGGCACGTCGCGTAAATCCAGAAAACCTTCGGCGCGCAACTCGTCGACGATCTTGGTGCCACGCGGCAGCAAATCAACGGGAAATTTTGCAGCCTCCACGGCCGCACTACATCGCGCGAGAAACGGACATTCGTAAGGGTCGGTGCACTGCGGCCCCACCGCCACCGCCGGCATCGTCTGCCTCGCCATGATCTCCTGAAACTCCAAGGCCTTCGCCGCCGACTCCGGCAAATACTTTTGCACCTCATCGGTGACGTCGATTTCCGTCAACAATCCCTCGTAGTCCCCTATGGTCCGCAGCACGAACTGGTTGTTGACGTGTCCGATAAACACCCGACCGACCGGAATCCTCGACCGCTGCAACACCAACGCCTGAAACGCCGCATCCGGCAGGTGCCGCTCCTTGACCTGCGTCGAAGCCTTCACCTCGATAAGATCAAACGCCGCACCCGAACGCCGCAACATATCGACGATGACCGCAAGATTCCCGGCACGAAACGCCGGCTGATACAGAGTGGAGGGTGCCCCGGCGCCCTTCGCCAAGACTTTCTTCGTCTGTGCAATCGCCGCCGGCATTCCCGCGTCCCGCGAGATCACTTCCCCCGGCCGCAAGTGCCGCACGACTTCATCGAACGCCCGCCCTTGCAGCATCGCCGCATTCGGTACGATCGCTTCCTCGAGCGGTTGATGAATCTCAAACCACAATCGCTTGTGACATTGCAGCCCCGACAAGAATCGCGATTTGGTGAGCCAAGCCATAAAGGCTACGTCGCCGCCCGCCGACTCGCGGCGCCGGCGCACCCAAGCGTAATGCGCGTCTCGGTCATTCACATCCTCCTCGACGACTCCTCTTGGTAGCTACGCTACCGAGCCGCCCCGTGGCATCCGCCCTCCGATCCGATCACTCCCCGGCCGCCGTCTCCATCCGCCACGGCGGAAACCGCCGATTCGCTCCGGCATGATAAAAACATAGCAAATTGCCGTCCGGGTCCCGCAAATACGCTTCCCGCCACAACCACGATTGATCGACCGGCGGCCCGTCGAACGCGACCCCGAGCGCTTCTAGGCGAGCAACCTGCGATTCCAAGTCCTCGCATTCAAAATACACGATGACGTCGGTAGTCACGACGGACGTTACCGAGTGAAGCGAAAACGTCGACCCGCCATCGGGACATTCAAAGCGCGCGTAGTGAGGGTAATTGCTGACGATTTGCCGGAAGCCCAGCATCCGATAAAACGCAGCGGAGCGCTCGACGCCGGTCGCCGGCAGGGTCACTTGATTGAGATGCATGGCGTTAGCTCAAGGTCCTTCCGGATCCCCACCCGCAGGCAATGCCGCTGCGCCCGGCACGTTAATACCACGCCGGCGCTTCGGCGGCACGGCACCCCGGGGAAGCGTCCGACTATCCGTTAATGCGGCAAAGGCATTGCGGAACCCGGCGGAGCTTTCGGATTCGGAGAGCCAGCAGGAGCTTGCGGATTGACGGCACTCCGGCCGTCGCAGGGCATTTGCCCACGAGGTCCAAAGAACCGCGGGCCACTCGGCCAGGCACCGTGCATGCGCCCGTACATTACTCGTCCACCGAACATGGCGCGATGATGGCGGCCGTGAGCTGCCGCAAAAATTGTCCCCAGGATAACCAGTGCGGCCAAAGTGAAGGCCCAAAAGCCGAGGTATTTACCAAACGTCCGGAACGTTCCCTCCGAACGATTGGCCAGAAAGAATACGAAATATCCGGCGATGGTCAGTGCCGTCGCCGGAAGTAGCGCTACGAAGTAAATCATTGACGCCCCCTGATTGGATGCCGCTCGCGTAGCGCCACGGGATTGCGGACGCCTGCGGGGTTCATTCTACTCCGGCCGCGCCGAGCCGGAGCCTAGAACGGTGGCCATTGCGCGATCAATCCGAACCCGTAAATATCGGCAGCTCGTCGCCTACGTGGCGCTCGTCTCGTTAGTTTCCATCCATCGCCCGACCCACAGCAAATGCCGCTGTGCCTCCGGGATCTCCTCCCGATCCAGGAGCCCCAACAAATTCCCGAGTCGCGTACACCCGACGAGCAGCTCATACCCCACGCTAGACCCGAGCACGTCGCCGGCGGCGATCACCGGCGGAACGATCCACGTCCCTGCATCCTGCCAATGGGCGACCACCGCCGGCCGATCATCCCGAATCCTAAATTGCTCCGCGCGCTGCCGCGCCTCATCGACTGCACGTTGAAACCTGCGGTCCACCAACATCTGTCGCAGCGCCACCCCCGAAAACTCCGTAAGCCCCCATCTCACCCGACCCCAATCCACCGCCCGCACGAGGCCTGCGAAATCGGCGTTATTCGCCTCCGCGTGAAATAGTTGCGCGAACACCTCTTGCGGGCATTCCAATCCGTCTGCCTCGCAGTGGCGCAAATGCACAGCCGCATCGCTATCGTAGAGCCGTTGAATGTGGGCCCACGTGAGAGCGCTGACGGTTGGCGTTGCTGTAGTCATCGCCTTCGAAATCAAGACTTGTCGATTTTCGCGCGTACTACACTCGAGCGCGTTGGTCGGCCGGCAAACAATGGCATGAACCTGCGCCGCGAGGTATTCGCAAAGAGTATCACGGTTGCCGCCGCCGAGATGGCGTTTGCCCTCTGGCAGCATGCAGCGAACCGTGTCGTCCGTGGCCGCAATGTGATCGGCGTCGGCGACGTGCCGCAATACGAACAGGTACGCGATTCGTGGACAGGCCCGCGAGGCGCGGAAATATTCATTTCGCACGGCAAATGCTATCGTTCATGATCTATCGTCCATGATGCGGTTTGCGTGCCGGCGGTTGAGTCCGGCCATGGTTGACAGAGGGCCTTGACTTGGACTGGATTGGGGGTCGGCATGAATATCGGAAAAATGACGTGCTTTGCGGCGGCTGCACTGCTCGGAACCTGCGCAGCATGGGCAGGCGAAGTCACCGTGGTCCGAAACGTCGACGGCCCCGAGGGCCCGCTCTACGTCGATGGCAATCTCTATTTCGTCAGTTGGGTGTCCGACACCTTGTCGAAATGGGATGGCAAGAAGGTTACCGTGCTGAATTCCCTGGCCGGTTGCAGCCACAATGGGCTCGCGCTCACCCCGAAGAAGACTTTTCTGCTGGCATGTACCGATGATCCGGGCGCGATGCTGGAACTCAAGATGAACGGCAAGCTGTTACGTCGGTGGGGCACCGATGCCAACGGCAACAAGTTCGCCGGCGGCATCAACGACGTCATGGTCACCGCCAATGGTGGGGCCTATGCGACGTTGTTCGGGCCGCCTGAAGCATTGCCGACCGCCGTGGAGGGCAAGATCCTTTACCTTGCTCCGGGAGGTCGGAACTGGGTCGAAGTCGCGGATGACCTCAACTATGCCAACGGCATCGGCATCTCACCGGACCAGAAGACGCTCTATGTCAGCGAAACGGTCGGCAATTGCATCTTGAAATTCAACGTCAATGCCGACGGTTCGCTGAGCCATAGGGCCAATTTCGCGTTGCTGAATCTCCTGGTCCCTGACAAGGTCAAATCCTGGTGGCTGGGGCCGGACAGCATGAAGATCGACCACAAGGGCAACATCTACGTCGCCCAATGGTCCGGCGGTAAGGTGTTGAAGATTTCGCCGGCCGGTAAGCTGTTGCACGTCTTCGAGATCGCCGCCGGCGATGGCACAACCAACGTCGCATTCGATGACGGTGAGAAAGATCTGTATGTGACCGTCGTGAAGGATCCGAACGATCCCCAGGCAAAGGGCAGCATCGTGAAAGTCGCCAATGTCGAATGAACGCCTACGGACCTGAGCGGCCGACCTGTGAGGACCGGCAGCAATCGGCAGGGCCGATGACGCACTATTCTTCGAGCTGTCCCGCCAGATCCCCGTGGATTGTGCGACCCTTGTCAAGCCAAGGCAAACATCTGCTCGGCGGCACAGGGTCGATCGGTCGTCCCGGGCTCGGTGAACTGCCTGCGCTGGACGGCGTGATCCATGCAGCAGCGGACCGCCGCGCCGCAGAGCACGCGATTCATCTATACGGGCCGGATGTTGGCTGTATGGCTCAACCGGGGAGACGGTTGCCACCGAGGAAACGCCCTTTGCTCCCCTACCAGCCTTCGCTTGAGGGGTGCGGCACAGCAGACTCGTCCTCGACACTCCTGGAATCCAGCCGATCGTGATCCACCCCGCAATGGTGTACGAGCCTCAAGGTGGGGTCTTTGGTCGGTTCCGGGCTGATGCAATCGAGCGGGATGCCGTTCGGGTAGTGGGCAGCGAGGACGTGCGCTGGCCTTTGGTGCATTCTGAGGACCGCGCCGCACTCTATCGGTCGGCGCTTGAAGCGAGCGCCCCGGGAGAAACGTACCTTGGTGCTGCCATTGAAGGGTTGCCGGTCGGCCGCATCGCACGAATATTCGCGCGGCGATTCGGGACTCGCCATCTAGATCCCGAGGTCATTTCCGAGGACCAAATCGCCGCGGAGCTCGGCGAATGGGCGAGAGGCTACGTGCTCGACCAACGGCAATGCGGCGACAAGGCGCGGCGGTGTCTGGGTTGGGAGCCGAAGCACCTCGACCCCGAGCGCGAGATTGCCTCCACTGCGTGAGCCCACCGATCCGCACCGAACCCGCCTTCAGGTTCCCACGCCTTTCGGCGTGTATTTCTGTTCGCTCCGCGTGCTCCAGCGATATAGGTCTTCGTCCCCGCAATGCGGGCATTGGATCGCGGTTAGCTGGTCGTCGAAATCAGTCGACGCCGCTTTGCTTCCTGGCGGCGGCAGCGCAATGGCGATGACAAGCCCGCATGATCGGTTCTTACACAACCAACCCAGGTAAAGGTCCCCTGCAATCATACGAGGCGCAGCCCTGACATCGACGTGCCGCAACGGGGCTGAGGCCACTGTTTTGCGTATCGGCGTACCCTGACTTTTGGATGGACGTTTAATCGCCATTGACGTCTCTCAGTTCGCGCACCTTGAAAGAGCCTACCCCGGCTGCGCCAAGTGTGCCAGCCCCGAATCAAACAAAGAACACGGAACGACTGAATGGCTCCCGCAAGAGTGGCTGCCGGTTCGCGTGCAGCACCGCCAAAGTGCCGCCCGATCTCGCTGGCCTGCGCGACGAAGATTATTCACGACGTTGATCACAACAGCCCCGCGCCTGTTGCACCGGCGGACACTTGACTGATCCGTACGAACAAAACACGCAGCAATCCCCAGGCTTCGGCTTGAGAAGCGCATGGCAGCGTACGCATTCATGATAATAAATGCAGGCGTCGGTCGGCATGATCTGCACGCTCGACATTCCGCACTGCGGACAGGTCAGCACCGACTCGATAATGACTGCCGACGCCGACCGCTCGCTCGCTGCCTCCGGCTGAGTCGCCATGGACGAACCCTACGCCTTCTCAAACACCCGCGCAAAGCAGGCGTCGGGCATGCGTCGCACGGCTGGCAAGGTCGGCGTCGCCCCGGAGCGCACCGTGGCCGACTGCCATTCGATGCTCATCGGGTTTCGCGCAATGGTCAATTGATGTAGTAGCCGATGACGTGCCAGTGATCGGGAGACTCCTCGACCATCGTGATCGTTTCTATCGCCCGAGGTTTGTTTGTAAAGCGGCTCGAGTAGTGGATGACGACGTAGTGTCCATCGGGCGAATCGGGCAGGTAATGGGTTGCGTACGCCGACTTAAGTTGACGCGACTTCAGCGGTCCACATATCGCACGCGCTCGAGCGACCGACGACGCCCATGCCGATTCCGAGACCGTTTGCCGAACGTAGCTGGCGGCGTCCCTCCAGCTACGGCCGTACTCTTGCGCGTCAACCAGCGCGAGCCACGTCGAGGCGGCGGCTTCTGCCGCCGCCTGCGGATTCGCGGCTGGCGCGGCAACGGGCACGCCCGAGGCGCCAAGCAAAAGCGCCGCAAGCCAGATCATCGACATCGTTCGCGGGGCGACGCGCGCACGCTGGTTGAATAGCCACATTCCCAATCTCCAGGCGACAGCAGCCGCAGGCCCGATAGCCGCGTCCGATGGCACGGTGTTTGCGCGCCAATATAGCGCAGGACCGCCGACGTGGATCACGCGGTCATTGACCGCCACAGGGGGTTTGCACGGGTTCCTATGGTTGATCTCCGCCATCCGCGATCGCCCCACCGTCCGTCCAAATTCCGAGGCAATGGCCGGCCAAATGCTTCCGTTGTATGGAAGATGAGCTATGGCTGTTTCAAACCACAGCACTCCGCCTTCGTCTGCAGTGAGATATCCGGCGACTGCCAAAAATTGCTCCATTGGCACAAATGCCGCGTCGATTGCCCCAAGGCGTGCATCCAAGTCTGGCCGTTCGAACTCCCGACGGATGGCAAGCCGGGTTCGACGCCGCCAACGCGAAAGCTGTGGTGGCGTATGCCACCAGCACCGTTCGTCAACTGCCGGCCGCAGTCGGTCGTGAGTCGAGATTCCAGCTTGCAATATCACAGATCTTTGATTATAAATGTATGATCACAAATCAAGGATGTGCCTATGCCGGTGGGTGCCAATCTCGGGTTAGCCCGTATCGCACGTCAGACGGTCCAGGAGCGCGTCTATGGCGCGCTTCGGGATCAGTTGATGCGTGGTGGTTTCGAGCCTGGGCAAAAATTGAAAATTGCCGACCTGGCGCAGGCGTTTGGCACCAGTGCCATGCCGGTTCGCGAGGCCCTCAACCGTTTGGCCGTCGAGCGTGCGCTGGAAACGTTGCCCAGTCGGACCGTTCGTGTGCCGACGCTGTCGAAAGACGCGTTGCAGGACTTGCGGGAGACGCGGTTTGCGATCGAGGGACTGGCGATATCGCGCGCGGCGTCAAATATGACGGCTGAATCGCTGGCGACGCTCGAGCGGCTGATCGTGGCCCAAAGTGAGACTGACGAAGAGCACGTCTCGGAGCAAAGCGCGGAACAAAATCGGGCCTTTCACTTCGCTATCTATCGCCAGTCGGGGTCCACGGTGCTATTGCCGATCATCGAGAGCCTGTGGCTGCAATTTGGGCCGTATTTGCGCGAGGCGTCCGAGCGCTTTGACGGTGGCGACGGGCGCGGGACGAACTTTCACCTCGAAATGCTCGATGCGCTGTCGAAGGGCGATGGCATCGCGGCGCGCACGGCGCTGGAAGAGGACATTGGCCGCGCGTTCGATCTCGTGATGAATGACGAGTCGCTTTGGCGGCGGCGGGATGGCGTCGCGTGACGGAGTCAGCCAATGGCGCGCGGGATTGCGACGAATTCGAACTCTACGATCTGCGTGTCGAAGTGATCGGACCCCCCGACCGAACGATTTATTGCGGCGCTCGGCTGGGTGATTATTTCGAGTTGCAGGGTGAAATGTTGAAGCTTCCGCCGGGACAAGGGTTCTCGATTTATACCTTGGCGGCGTTGCTGCCCTTGCTGCCCGCCAAACAGCGAATTACCGATCCGCATGATTGGATGTCGAGCGACGCCGAGATTGCCTGCCCCGATCCGAACTGCCCGACGCGCTTTCGGATTACCCGCACCGGCCGCCGCCGCTTCACCCGCTCGCAGGTTACTGCAACTTCTCTCGCGGGCGAGAATCCGACGTGATTCCTCGGATCAGCCTGTCCGGCGACTATGCCATTTCGCGGATCATCAAAGGCGGCTGGCACCTTGCCGGTGATCATGGAGTCATCGATCCCGGTCAAGCGCGCAAGGACATGGCGAATTTCGTCGAAGCCGGGATCACCACCTTCGACTGCGCGGACATATATACGGGCGTGGAACTTTTGATCGGCAGTTTCCGGCGAGCGTACCCGACGCACGCCAAGCAGGTACAGATCCATACCAAATTCGTTCCCGACCTCTCCGATCTGCGCTCGGTGGATCGCGCGCACGTCGAAGCCATCATCGATCGGTCCCTGACGCGTTTGGGGCAGGAGCGCTTGGATCTGGTGCAGTTTCATTGGTGGGACTTTGCCATCCCGCGCTACGTCGAGACGGCATTCGAATTGGAGCGGCTGCGTCGGGCCGGGAAAATCGCGCGCATAGCAGTCACCAATTTCGACACGCTGCGGCTGGAAGAACTCGTCGATGCCGGGATACCGATCACGGCGCATCAAGTCCAATACTCACTGGTCGATGATCGTCCGGATCACGGGATGGCGGACTACTGTCGATCTCAGAACATCGTGTTGCTGTGTTACGGCACGGTGTGCGGCGGATTTCTTTCCGAGCGGTGGCTGGGTAAGCCCGCTCCGCGAGCGGATTTGGCCAACCGCTCATTGGCCAAGTACCGGCTGATTATCGAGGATTTCGGCGGCTGGGGCTTATTTCAAGAACTACTTGAAGTGCTCAGCCGCATTGCCGCGGCACATGGCACCGATATTGCTTCCGTTGCGACGCGAGCGATTCTGGACCGCGATCCGGTCGCCGCGGCGATCGTCGGCGCGGTCGATGCGTCGCACCTCGGCGCCCACGCGCTGATCGGCGGGATTCGCCTGCATGCCGAGGACTTGTCTTTGATCATGCGCGTCGTTTGCCGGCGACGAGGCCCCGCGGGCGATATATACGATTTGGAGCGCGATCGTACCGGCGCTCACGGTAGGATCATGAAGTATGAGTTGAATGCATTGTCGGAACGCCGTGTTGTCGATGAATAAACCCAAGAATACTGGGTGTTGACGATCGCAAAGACCAGTGAACCGTAATTGGCCGATCAAAAAAGAGGTGGGGATATGAAAATTCAATACAGTGCCAAGCAAGCGCTGGCGGCTTTGGGATGTTGTACGGCGTTGACCAGCGCGGTGTGGGCCCAACTCGCGCCGCCGAGCCAGGAGCTGCAGGAAATTGTCGTCACGGCGGAAAAGCGCGCGTCCACGGTGCAAAAGACGCCGATCAGCATCACCGCGATCAGCGGAGCCGACCTCCAAGCTCAGGGCCTGTCGGACATGACCGCGGTCGCCCAGCAAGTGCCGGGCATCTCGTTCAAGACTTCCGGTCCCGGGCAGACCGAATTCGAGATGCGCGGCCTCAGCTCCACCGGTGGCGAGTCGCCGACCGTGGGCTTCTACCTCGACGATGCGATTCTGACGCCCGCCGCCATGGCGCAGAACGGCAAGACGGTGATCGACCCAAGCCTTTTCGACCTCAACCGCATCGAGGTGTTGCGGGGACCGCAGGGTACCTTGTACGGCGCGGGATCGATGGGCGGCACGATCAAACTCGTGACCAACCAACCGGACCCGCACGCCTTCGCCAGCAACGTCGAGGCCATCGGCTCGGACACGACCGGGAGCGGTGGCTTCAACCACACCGAGAACGTGATGCTGAACATCCCGCTGATCCAGGATGTCGTCGCGCTGCGCCTGGTCGGGACCGACAAAATCATCGATGGATGGATCGATCGCAAGGTGTTGAGCCCTTTCCCGGTCGAGGTCAACAACAGCACGGCGCGCGGGGACGTGGCCAGCGCACCGGTGGCGCAGGACTTCCGCCACTCCAACTCGGAACAGCTGCGGGGAGGACGCGCCTCGCTGCTGATTCAGCCCACCGATCGCCTGAGCATCACCGCTGGCTTCATGCATCAGTCGCTCACCCAGGATGGCCCGAATACCATCGACAGTCCGCCGCTGAACGAAGTGCATTACCAGCCATTCGCGGTGGCGGAGCCGTTCGAAGACAAGTTCGACCTGTACTCGTTGACCGGCAAATACAATGCTGATTCGTTCCAGCTGGTGTCCGCGACGGCCTACTGGGATCGCCAGCAAAACCAGACTCAGGACATCTCCGAGGCGATGCAGGACTACATCGGTGGCTTTTTCGGACCTCCGGCCAGCTTTCCATTCTTGACCACCGGAACGGTGACCGAGGCCGGCAACACGTGGTTCGGACTCGGCGCCGGAACGATCAGCGAGGACGACTATACCCGCCAGTTCAGCGAGGAGCTGCGGCTTGCCTCGCGCGGCGACAGCCCCCTGCAGTGGCTGATCGGCGGCTACTACAGCAGCTTCGGCGCGACCTCGCACGTCTACTCCTTCTATCCGGTCGCCACCAACGGTTTCGACGGCAATTTCGGCACCACCAATCTCGCCGACAACCACCGCAAGGTCGACATCGACCAGTACGCGGTGTTCGGCGAGGCCTCCTACCTGTTGCCGAACCACCTGAAGGCGAGTGTCGGCGCGCGGTACTACCAGTACCACAGCAATTCGGTGACGAGCGTCAGCGGCGTTTCGGCCAATGGCACCAGCAATCCGCTATACGGTCTTGCCCAGAACTCGGGCGTGACTCCCAAGGTGGATCTGGCCTACATCCCGGACGACAACACGACCGTCTACGCCACCGTGTCCAAGGGCTTCCGCCCGGGCGGCCCCAACTCGCCGATCCCGGTTCCGCCCTGCGCGTCGACCGCCCCCACGCAATTCGGTCCGGACAGCGTGTGGAATTACGAACTCGGCGAGAAACTGCGCTTCCTCGATTCGCGGCTGTCGATCAACGGTGACGTCTATTACGAAGACTGGACGAACGTGCAGCAGCAAGTCGCTCCCAGCTGCGGCTTCAAGTTCACGGCGAACGCGGGCAAAGCGACGGTCTACGGCGCCGAGCTCGAAGTCGCCGCGGTGCTGGCGCCGGGCTTCATATTGACGCAGAACGTCGGCTATACCCACGCCACGAATTCGACGACTCTGCCGGCCGCCGGCGTAACGGCGGGACAGCGCCTCCTGGACGTGCCGGAGGTCACCGCCAACACCAGCCTGAGTTACAAGCAGCCGATCGAGGCCGGCAAGGATCTGGTCGCGCGCCTGACCAACAGCTACATCGGTTCGATCCAGGACATTACGTTCACGCGCAACACGCTGCCCGCGTACGATCTCGTCGGATTGCGGCTGGGGGTCGAGGCGGTCCGCTGGTCGGCATTCCTGTTCGTCGACAACCTCACGAACAAGATGGCGTTACTCAGCGACACGGGCGCTCTGTCGGCGAA
>Ga0307373_10004817_pt1 | contig 22464 bp, 18 predicted proteins | sample OX2MG_FD_202534 | JGI IMG/M metagenome (GOLD analysis project Ga0307373, IMG submission 202534) | Soil microbial communities from Risofladan, Vaasa, Finland - OX-2 | ecosystem: Environmental > Terrestrial > Soil > Coastal area > Acid sulfate soil | place: Finland: Risofladan, Vaasa | collected... | reverse complement strand
AGTTTGCGCTACAACGCTACAACGCTACAATGCTACATTTGCAAAGGTAGGATGGACATAGCTCCAGGGATAATCGCGCCAGTCCTTGACCAGTCCCGCCTTAACCGGGTTCATCAGAATGTAGAGAATGATTCTGTCGAATTCTCCCTCGCGAACCACATGATCGTAACTCTCATGCTGCCAAAAGGTCCCCCGTTGTTCGAGTAGCTTATTGCATTCGAAGGCGCTGCGACCCTTCATGAGTTGCATCACTTCTCTAAGGGATTTTCCATTTTCGATTAAAGAGAATAGTATATGCACATGATTCGCCATAATCGTGAAACACCACAAACGGATATGCCCTTGCCGCTCCATCTCGTGAAGAATATCGGACACAATTTTGGCAGTGAGCGGATTTTTGAGAGCATGAGAACCTTCCGCCATGTCAAGTATCCGATCAAAATCGGCGAAGTGCCTTTTTTGAAGGTTGATAGCCTCTTCCTTCGTCAACTTGCCCGATTGCTTCAGGGTGGCGATCCGCATTTGCTCCGCCTGAAATTGATCGAGAGTCGCTTTCGGTAAAGAATCATGCAGCCGAAAGGTCACGAACAAGGCAGCTTTTGGCGGCGCAAAATGTGGAAGATTCCGGCGATAGATTTCTGGGTTTTCGGTCCAATGGCTCATGGTCAAGAAAGAAAGAGGGTCGCAAACTAAAGTTTGCGCTACATACGATTTTTCCACTCCGCAATCTTATTCATCGCCGCAATGGGCGTGAGCGCGTTGAGATCGAGTTGTCGTAGTTCACCGGCAATGGTTTCGGCCTGCTCGTCGCCGAATGCTTTTGCGAGCTTCTCGTCGCGTTCCTCGCGCGTCATCCGTCGGGCAAACGGGATGGCGCGCTGGATATTCGCTTCCGCGATCTGGAGCTCGCTCGCTTCGAGGGAATGGAGGATTTCGCGCGCCCGGTCGATGACGTCCGGCGGAATTCCGGCCATCGCCGCGACTTCGATGCCATAGGAATGATCCGCAAATCCCGGCGCGATCTTGTGAAGAAAATGAACTTTGCCCTCGGCCTCGCGGACTTCCACTTTTAGATTGTGAATGCGCGGGTTCCGGTCCGCGAGCGCGTTCAGTTCGTGATAATGCGTAGCGAAAAGTGTCCGCGCGCCGGAGAGATTATCGTGAATATATTCGGCGATCGCCCATGCGATGGAAATGCCATCGAAGGTCGAAGTGCCGCGGCCAAGCTCATCGAAAAGAAGCAGGGAATTTTTCGTCGCGTTGCTCAGGATATTCGCGGCCTCGTTCATCTCGACCAGGAAAGTCGATTCGCCACTCGCGACGTTATCGCTCGCTCCCACGCGGGTGAAAATGCGGTCGAGAATTGGGAATGATGCGCGCTCTGCTGGAACAAAACATCCTGTATGCGCGAGATACGCAAGAATGCCGGTCTGCCGAAGATAAACCGATTTGCCCGACATATTCGGGCCGGTGATGATATAAAATTCGAACTCGCCCGGCGCGAACATTACGCTGTTCGGCGTGAACCGCTCGCCGACGGGCAGTAGTTTTTCGACAACGGGATGGCGTCCCTGCTCGATAACAAGTTCGCCCGTCTCGTTAAATTCGGGTCTCCGCCATTTATGCTTTGTAGCCAGCGCGGAAAAAGTTGCGAGCACATCGAGCACGGCAATCACTTCCGCATTCCGCTGGAGCGGCTGCATATCTTCCAGGATTCGCGCGCGAAGCCGCTCGATCATTTCACGCTCGATGATTTGCATCCGCTCCTCCGCGCCAAGAATTTTTGCCTCGAAATCTTTTAGTTCCTGTGTAATATAGCGTTCGGCATTCGTCATCGTTTGCCGTCGTTCATAATCCGCCGGAACTTTTGCCGCGTTCGCTTTCGAGACTTCGATGAAATATCCGAAGACGTTATTATAATCGACTTTGAGCGAAGCGATGCCAGTGCGGTCGCGCTCGCGTGCTTGAATCTGCGCGAGTCCTTCGCGGCTGTTGCGCGTAAGCGCGCGAAGTTCGTCTAATTCCGCATTGGCTCCATCACGAATAAGGCCAAGGTGCGCAATGGTCGCCGGCGGCTCCGGCGAAATCACGCGGTCGATTTCCTCTGCAAGGGCTGGTAGCGGCTCAAGCTGGGAAGAAATGGTGCTCAATATTTGGCTCCGAATATTCGTCCCATCGGACCCATTAGTCCCATCCGATATTTGTTGCACATGCTGCTTAATTTCCGGCAAATGCCAAAGTGAAAATTTGAGAGAAAGAAAATCCCTTGGCGAAAGAATACGCGCGCTGGCAAAGCGGCCAACCAGACGTTCGATGTCACCCAGTTCGCGTAGTTCCATGCGAATTTTGTCGCGAAGCTCGCGCTGCTCACACAGAAGTTCCACCGCATCGAGCCGGTGCTCAATTCTTTCTTTGCTACGTAAAGGGCGCGCGAGCCATTGGCGCAATTTCCGCGCGCCCATCGGCGTCGCCGTCTCATCGAGCACGGCGAGGAGCGATGCATCTTTCGCATCGCCCATGATGGGCGCGAAAATTTCGAGGTTGCGGCGCGTGGTTTGGTCGAGCGCAAGATAATCACCCGCATCATAGCGCGTAATGTGCGTGACATGGCCTAAGCTTGTTTCGGAGCGCGTCTCGCGCAGATAATCGAGGACCGCGCCGGCGGCGATTACGCCAACATGGAGATCGTCGATCCCGAAACCTTTGAGCGTCGTGGTCTTAAAATGCTGAAGAAGCAATTCCCGCGCAGTCTCTTCGTGGAAAATCCATTCTTCGCGTTTTGTGATCGAGGGCTTGCGCGAGAGCGCGATAAAATAAGGCGCAAGCTCGACCTTGCTCACATCTTTTCTTGCGACGAGCAATTCCGAAAGCCCAATCGTATCGAGATGTTCGGCAAGCTGCGATTCCTGGATTTCACCCGCTACAAATTCGCCAGTGGAAACATCTGCGTAGGCAATCCCCGCAATACCGGATTGCACGACAATTGCACCGGCGTATGTATTCCGTGAAATTTCCAAGAGCTTCTCGCTCGTCTGCACGCCGGGCGTTACGACTTCGACGACATCGCGCTTCACAATGCCTTTGGCCAGCTTCGGGTCCTCCAATTGCTCGCACACGGCCACGCGGTAGCCCGCGCGAATCATCTTCGGCAAATATGCATCGAGCTGGTGATGCGGAAATCCCGCGAGTTCAATTTCGCTCGCGGAGCCATTGCCGCGCTTTGTGAGCACGATGCCTGTTACTTTTGACGTGATGACCGCGTCCGGCCCGAACGTCTCGAAAAAATCGCCCATGCGAAAAAACAAGACCGTCTCCGGGTACTTCGCCTTGATGGAGTGGTATTGCTTCATGAGCGGCGTAAGTTTCTCCACCGCCGGTGTACTTTCTTTTGTGTTTGACATTGTATAGGTGCCCATCAACTGCAATACTAATATAAGGGATTCCGGGACGAAGATTTTGCAACGGCCTATCTTGACCGTGAATTGGTAGCCGTGACCTTCAGGTCACGGCTACAAGGATTGCACTGTAATCATCCCCGGTGCGGACAAAGGCTCCTGATAATGCCGCCCTCGCTCGGTTTTCAAAACGCGCTCCGTGACCGCGAACAGTTTTTCCACCGGCAGCCGGTCTAAGCAGAAATAATCGGGATTGATACACTGGCCGCGGAAGAAGCATTTGCAGGGAGAATCCGGCTGAACGATCTCGCCCAATCCATAAAGATTCCCAAACTCGTAGGGATTGAAAATATTGTTGATGAGAACGATCTTCTTTTTCAAGGCGATCGCGAGATGCATTCCCATCGTAACGCCCGTTACAACCACCTCGCAATGCTGCATGAGCGAAATGAATTGCGCGAGATTGAAGTAGCCGAGATATTGCGCCGCGCCGCCGGAGCGTTGGTGGATGCTGCGGTTGCGCGCATCTTCTTCCGGACCGCCCAGGAGCAGGACGTTTTTGCCGGAAGCATGAATCTGTTTGGCAAGCTCCGTCCAGTTTTCGATGCTCCATAGCCGCGAAGTCCAGCGGGCGCCCGCGCCGGTGTTCAGGCCGACGATTGGTCGCGAAATATCCAGACTGGGAAATTCTTCGGTTGGCGGCAAATCGAGGATGTAGGGTTCGTCCTGATATTCGTAGCCGCAAATTTCGAACAGCTCGGTCCAAAAATCTTTTCTATTTGCGATGCTCACATCATCGAAGATTCCGGTAATGAATTTCGCTTTGGCGCGCTCGTTCGCCGGCTCGGCTTCGCCGAATTTTCCGAGAACGAATCCATCCTTCTTATCCGCGTGGAGGCGCGAGGCAAGCGCGCAGGCATAGTGATCCTTATCGAGATTGATGATCCGCGAAAAATGGAGGCCACCCAAAACTTCGAGGTTCTCCGATTTCCATGTCATGATGCGATCGACGAGCGAACCGGGCACGAGCTCTGGCGAATGCGTAAGCCACCAAATCCGCGCATGGGGATGCTCTTTTCGTAATGGCGTGAGGATGGGCGTCGTGCGGAGGACATCGCCCGCCGCACCCAACTTGATGATGAGAATATTCTCGGTAACCGCGTCGTAATACGGGCATCCATCGCAATGGACGCCCTCGCGCTTGTTCGGAGCGCACGGAATATCGCCGCGAAAATGGCGGCAATCGGCATGATAGAGGTTCGGGTCCAAATTACGAATTACGAATTACGAATTACGAATTTGGGGAAGGGTTCGCTTTTAACCGGTTCCTCATGGTCTTTTGAATAGAGCCCAAAATCTTGAGCAATTCCTCGCAATCCGTCAGCATGGACTCGGCCATTCGTTTTGTAATGTATCCCGTATCTCTTAAAAGACGGAGCCAGTAGTGAGTTTCCCGGGCTTCGCGGTATGCGATATTGAGCTTTGCCAAGAAATCTTTCCGTGAACTGGCGCCAACGAATTCCTCAGCATTCGCGCCAATGGAAGTCCCGGATGCAAGGACTTGATCTTTCAGGACAAATGCTTTCTTTTCCTGAAGGTATTCGCTTAACTTAATAATTCGGATGGAGAAAGCGTAGCTCCTGTCTAAAATGATATTTTGTTTCATGGAGGTTCGGAACTAATTGTAAGCAGTTGAATAACATAATTCGTAATTCGTAATTCGTAATTCGTAATTCGTAATTCGTAATTCGTAATTCGTAATTCGTAATTCGTAATTCGTAATTCGTAATTCGTAATTCGTAATTCGTAATTCGTAATTCGTAATTTTTAATTTTAACTCCTCCGCGGCGGTGTGCGCCGTTCCGAACCCGCCGGGCGTGGCCGGCCACCCACGCGCGCCATCCGCGCGGCGCGCGAGGCGCGGCGTTCCTGTGCTTCCGCCGAGGGGCGGCCTTTTTCTTTTTGATAAGAAATGCTCGTCCGCGAAATGGAATTTTTTACGATCATCTCGCCCAACAAGCCGATCGAAATAAGCTGCACGCCAACCAGGATAAGCAGCAAGCCGAGTAAAAGAATGGGCCGATTCGAAAGCGAAGTCAGCCCAAGCGCCCATTCGACCGTAAGCCAAATGTCGATAACGAAGCCAGCGACCGCCATCAGCGTGCCGACCGTCCCGAAGAGATGCAGCGGCCGCTTGCCATAGCGGTTCGTGAATACGATGCTCATGAGGTCTAAAAAGCCCTTGAAAAACCGGCTCGAACCGAATTTCGATTTGCCGAATTTGCGTGGATGATGCGTGACCGGAATTTCCGTGACGCGGAAGCCCTGCCAATAGGCGAGCGCCGGAAGATAGCGGTGCAGTTCGCCATAGACTTGCAGGCTGTCGGTTACTTCCTTGCGATAGGCTTTGAGTCCGCAGTTAAAATCATGCAAACGGATGCCGCTGAAAAAACTGGTGACCGCGTTAAAGAATTTGCTTGGCCCGGTCTTGCTCATCGGGTCGTGGCGCTTCTTTTTCCAGCCGCTTACGAGGTCGTAGCCCTCGGCCAGCTTGCCGATCAGGTTCACGAATTCCCGCGGATCGTCCTGCAAGTCTGCATCCATCGTGATGACGATGCCATATTGCACTTCGGCGAATCCCGAGGCGAGCGCGGCGGATTTGCCGAGATTGCGGCGGAAATTAATGACACTCACGCGCGAACTGGTCGCCAAAATATCCTGCAAAATTTCACCGGAGCGATCGGTCGAGCCGTCGTTGATATAAAGTATCTCGTACTTCGGCCCGGCCAGGCGCATCAATTGCGGCTTCAGCGCGGCGGTTAGTTCGCGAAGGGAATCCTGCTCGTTATAGAGCGGGATGACGACGGAAATTCCCAGCTTCATCGCGAGCGCCACGGCAGCTCCGGCGCCTTTCTCTTCCGGCACGGCGGCAATTCTCGCTTCCGATGGTTCTGCTCGCCGGGTGGTGGCAGGCTCGCGTCTGCGGACTTCCTCGCGTTCCCTCGGAGCTTCCCGCTCTCTCGGAGCTTCCCGCTCTCTCGGAGCTTCCCGCTCTCTCGGAGCCGGTCGCGCGGTTCGGAGCGTGAGTCCCGCCGGTGCTTCCGCTGGGGTTCGGGGCTCGCGGGCGCCTTCCCTGTATGGTTCCCGGCGCGCTTCGTCGCGCCTCGCTTCGTCGCGCCTCGGTTCCTCGCGCTTCGGTTCTTCGGCTGACCGATCGTCCGAGCGCCTCGGCTCCTCGTGCCTTCGTTCGGGCCGACGGGGGCCGCGCTCGCCACGCTCCGGGCCTTTGCGTGCAAGGCGCGCCGCGATCACATCCGATTCCGGCTGCGCTTCTTCTTCAGGGATTGGACCCTCGATGAGCGCGGCACTTAAAGGATTTTCCATCGATACGCCAGGTTCCGGCTCGCGTCGTGGCGAACGGGACATCGCTGCCCCTCCGCGCCGAAGCGCAGCCCGTTCCTGCTGCCGAAGCAATGCCCGCTCGCGGCTCGAACGCGGGCCTTCACCGCTCTCGGCAGCACCCTCCCCGGAAATGGCTTCGCCGGGTGAAATTTCCTGAAGTTTCGTGCTCGCCTCGATGTTTGCCGTCAGCATCGGCGATGCTTGTTCCCCCTCGGCCTGCTCTTCGTTGGTTTCCGCGGCGTGCCGGGGAGCCCACTCGACATCCGAGGAATGCGCCAGCGGGCTGGGGGTCGAGCCGCTCACTTTGCCACCACCTTTGCGAGCAAGGCGCTCGGCGATAATATCGCGGTAACTGCTGGCCGTAGCAGCCGGGCGCGGGGCTGTGAGCGCTTCAGTGGAGGGTGTTTCAGATGAGTCGGCCGGCGCTTCGTCTGTTGCCATCGGCTCGGCGGCGGGCATCGTTGACGGTGCATCCGGCGTTGTGCCCGGCTGTTCGTCCGCGTGGAATTCGTCCTGCATGTATGATTAAAATGCTAATGTATCGGCGCGGAGCGCGGTTCGCCCGGCGCGCCAGGCCATCGGGCCTGAAATTACGAAATAGTGTAAACTAAAATATACGAACTTTAATTAACGGCGGGAAGAAAAATGTTTTTGGGGACGGGATTCCTCCCGGCTCCCTACCGCTCGATAACAAGGCGCCCCACCCTGCGATTTGTCGCGGTGGAGAGGACCACTTCGTAAACTCCATTCGGCAGCGCGGGATCAGCAAAGGGAATGGTATGAACTCTGGCATCTAACTCACCCTCGAAAATTGCCGCGCGCTCGATGCCAAGTTCATCGAAGAGCTTTAGCGAAACGTAACTGTGTTCGGGAAGCGAGAAGGAGATGGTCGATCCAGAACTGGAGGGATTGGGAAAGATTGTTAATGCCTTATTCGGTTGAATGATTGGTTGCTCAACGCCGGATGAAAAATTTGCGAGCGATGTTCGCCAGATGCTCTTATACTCCGTTCCGATGTAGGCATATTTTGAGTCTGTGGCAAAATCGTTGATCTGGCTGACGGCGGTGTCGGGCAGAATTTGAATAAGGCTTGTTCCTTTCAACTTGAAAAGACCGCTCCAGCTTGCGGGAGTATCAGAAAGCCCGACATAAATTTGATTATTCCAGGATTCCTCAAACGTTGCAAAATGTGTATCGATGGTCTGCCAATCGAAACCACGATCGGTTGAAAGATTTAGTCGTCCGTAGTTATAGATCAATTCGTCGTTGCTGTCTTGCGCGCCGAGCATATAAAAAAATCCGCCGTCGGTTGGAAACTCGCCCGATGGCTCCCAGTCGATACCATGGTCGGTCGAAAAATAGACAGGCCAACCAGCAGCACCGACATTCGGAAGCGCAAAGAGCGTATCGCCGAAAGCATAAATGTATTGGAGCCAGTCGATATCGCCAAACGAGAGCACTTGTTTCCATGTTGCCCCCGTATCTTTCGAGATCAACAGTTCATTCCATCGGCAGCCGTATAGGGTGCTATCGATCATTGCAAGGGCGAGATTCACAGGACTGCGGAAAGACCTCCACTCCCCATTCTGCCATCGCCATAGGAGGCCATTATCAGTCAGCACGAAGAGCATTCTACCCACTCGAACGAACTGGTAGCCATTTTGGATGTCGGCGTGTTCGTCCCAGGTCTCACCATTGTCGGTACTATGAAATACGGTTCCATCGACGACCGCAAAAAGAGTATCATCCATCGTAGCGATGGCTCGTACCGCTGGATCCGTCATCCCATGAGATGCGAATTGCCATGTGCTCCCATCTGCCGATTTGAATATCCCACCCGGTTCCCCCGCAACAAAATTCCCATTAATATACACAATTGGAACCGTATATCCACCGCCAGGATAAGGACCATAAATAGGATATCCTCCCGTGCCATCTACGCGCGTCCACGATTGGCCGCTATCGGTGGAACGAACAATGCCATACCAAACATTAGCAATGATCGTCCCGCCATTCACAGCGAAGGAGCGAAATTCCTCATTGATCGTATCGAGACCTTTATTTGCAGGCGTGTTCCACGTTCGTCCGAGATCGGTGGAAATGACCATTTTTGCTCCACCGACGAAAATAGTGCTATCGAATGTTTGGAGCGATTCCGTATAACCGCTTGTGTATGATGTTGCAGTCCATGCTCCGCCCGTTAATGGCATTGACCAAATTGTATTTGCAGTGGCAGCGACTAACACTCCTTCGGTGGATGCGAGCAGAAATCCCTGCCTGCCCCCCGGCGGTGCGGCACCAAGAGCAGTCCAACTCGCCCCCATATCGGAGGAGAACGAAATGCAATGCACCGTGTCGTTATAATTCCACGCGATAAGATTGTTAGCATTCGTAATAAGGCCTCCGCTAAACGGAGAAACGATGGAATCCCAATTCCTTCCGCTGTCGAGCGAGCGATACAGCACATAATCGTCCATAGCAAAGAGTACATCGTTGCCCAGTGAATCCCGCATGGCTATCATATTAGAAATAACTTTCCCCTGCAATCCCGCCGGAGTCCAGGAAACCATGCTGTCTGTCGAAAGCCAAACGCCATTCAGCGTCGCAGCATAGATGCGGCCGGGAACCCCTGAAATTTCGGCGAAAGATAATGCCATCGCGCCTGGAGGATCCGGAAGCCGCTGCCATTGCGCGCACAAAACGCTCGGGACCGCGAGCGCGATAGTAATGCATAGGATGAGACGTTTCATAGCCGTGCGGCTTAAAAGTGACGACAAAAAAGAAACGCCGGATGCTGCAAGGCCGTTCGTTCGAGTCGATCCCAAATTATTGCATAAAGCGCCTTCGCCCTTCGGCTCGAATTCCCGAAGGGCGAAGAGACAGCTTGAAACTATTCTAAAGAGAACCTATTGCACCTTCAGCAACTCCACATCGAAGATGAGCGTGGCGTTCGGTGGAATCGTCGGCGGCATTCCGCGGGGACCGTAAGCCAGATTGCCGGGAATGATTAGCCGGCGTTTACCGCCGACGTGCATCGTGAGCATCCCTTCATCCCATCCTTTAATAACTTGCCCGACACCGATAGCAGTCGAGAACGGTTCGACATGATGGAAGTTCGGATCGACATTGGAATCGAAGGTCTTGCCATCCGTCAGTTTGCCAGTGTAATTAACGGTAATCGTCTGACCTACCTTCGGCATTGGCCCTGTGCCTTTTTTCAGATCGATGTATTCGAGGCCGGAAGCTGTGATAACGGTATCGCCATGCTTTCCGGGCTTCGCCATTTCTTCCGCGGGCGGCGGAACGTTCGGCATCCCGGGCTGGGCCGTGGCCGTCGTCTCTGGCGGCGGTGGGGTTTGCGGCTGCGCGGTGGCGGTGGTTTCCGCTGGAGCGGATGCCGTTTGGGAGTAGGCGGTGGTATCGGTCATTTGCGTGTTTTCGGATTTTGCGCAGCCCAGGGTGGCCATGCTAAAAGTCAGGCATCCCACGGCGGCGATTAAAAGTGATTGTTTCATTGGTTACGGATTCGTTTGGTTTCTTCGCGTTTCGATTCGTCGAATAGTTTTTGGTAATTGGTGTAACGGTCAATGGAAATTTTATCCTCCTCGACCGCTTGCCGGACGGCACAGCCCGGCTCGTGGATGTGCGAACAATTGGTTATGGCGCATCGCTCCTGGAATTTCTGGAATTCGACGAAGGCGAATTTCAGATCGGAGGGACGCAATTCGAAATTCGCGAACTCGCGGACGCCGGGAGTATCTGCAATGTAAGTGAGACCACCCGCATCGTGGGCGATGCTTCCTACCCCCTCCTTCTTTAGGAGGGGGACATCCATCAGCGTACTCGCAGCGGTCGTGTGCGCGCCGCGGCGGAATTTCTTTTGGAGCACTCCCGTCTGCATCGCTTCGCGACCCAGAATCGCATTGACGATCGAGCTTTTCCCCACGCCCGAATGCCCGGCGAAGACGCTCGTTTTTCCCACGATCTCTTCTTTCAATTCCTTTATGCCGGTTCCTTGCGAGGCCGAAACGAGATGGACTGGATAGCCAATCTCCCGATACAGATCGCGGAAATAGAGAGCTTCGTCCATCTCCTCGGGTGATGCGGCGTCGATCTTGTTGATGGCGATTGCGATTTCGAGTCCACCTTCGATGGCTGCGACGATATAGCGGTCGATAATTCCCGAACGAAGTTTCGGTTCACCCACGCTCACGACGATGACGAGCAAATCGACATTCGCGACAATAACCTGTTCGAAAGCGCTCCGTCTTCCGGCCGCGCGGCGCGAAAGCTTGGTGCGGCGGAGCGAAACTTCTTCGATTAAATACCCACTCTCCTGATCGGTAACTCGCACTTCATCGCCCACCGCGACCAGTGTGGAATTCGGATTAGCCGAATGGGTGCCTTTGTAAGTCTTCGCACGGACTTCTTTACCATCGCTCAATCGAAGCACAAAGAACATTCCTTCCGAACGAATCACGCGAGTGGTGATAAGCGCGCTGCTCTCATCCGAAATGAAAGCACCACTGCCCGCCTCCCGGCTCTCCGGCCGTTTGGTGAGCTTGCGCCGCGTACGGTCGCGATCCTCGTGGGCACCTCGGATTTGCTCGTGCTGTATTTGGTCTTCGGGTTCTGGCAAGGGTATGTAAAGAATGAATATACTTAAGGGCGCCTCTAAAAACTCCGAACCTGGATTCCCGCATTCGCGGAAATGACAGGAATGTGTTGTTTTACGCGCTTCGCGCCATGATCTATCCCATTTGTCATTCCCGCGAATGCGGGAATCCAGGAGTTATTAGCGGTTCCTCTAAGAATACGCAACCAAATCCGCCTCTTCATCATTCATCATTCATCATTCTTCATTCTCTATCTCGCCGGTTCTGGATTACGATGGCGCTCTGCGCCATTCTCTATCTGCCTTCGCTCTTTTGGGCGCTCGGGCTGGACCAGAATATCTTCGCCGAAATCGGCTGGCTGCTCTTGCACGGCCAAAAGCTTTATATCAACGCGTGGGACGTGAAGCCGCCGAATGTCTTCTATGTCTATGCTTTTTTCGAGTGGATCTTCGGCCCGCACACATTCGCAGTCCGCGCTTCGGATTATGTCTTTGCAATGTTCGCTTGTGCCGCAGCCTATGTTGCAACGCCCCGGCAGGTGCCGCATATTGCACGAAGTGGGCAGAAATGGACCGCGCCGCTCGCATCGATCCTGCTCATTCTCACACTGCTTTCGCTTGGCCTGGCGGATACGGCGCAGACCGAATCTTATTCACTCTTTTTTTTAATCGGCGCCTCGGTGCTGGTGCAATCGCCGCGCGTCAGCGGTTTCAAAAGCGAGAGCGTCCTTGTCATTTTCATTGCAGGGATATTTCTTGGTATTGCTACATTTTTCAAAACGACGAATGCGGTTTTTCTCGTTGCGATAGTGGCGGAAGTATGGCTCTTTAATACGATGCGCCGAATGCGGGCCATCTTCATCCTGCTCGCTGGTTTCGCGGTTTGGAGCTTGTTGCAACTCGGCGTGCTCGCGCTCGAAGGAAGCCTTGGGCAATATCTTCACATCGCTTCGGGTGTCATTTTGCACCACTCCAGTGAAGTCTCACAATTCACTTTCGGTGGTGTGCCGTGGACGATGTGGACATACGTGGACATCTGGGGTTTCCTTTCGCTTGCTGCTATCGCGACGGCCGCGGTGCGGCGTGATTGGTCGTTCCTTCGTGCTACTGTTTCGCCTCTTCTTTTGCTTACCGCCGGCATTGTGGCCGTGCTCATCCAGCGAAAAGGATGGGGTTATCAATACGTCGTGATCTTGCCCGGATTAGTGTGGCTCTGCGCGATTTCCGCCGGATATGTTTATGATTTCCTTCGCAGCCGCGTCCCGAAGTTTGCAATGCCCGCGCTGATAGCGGTCGTCTTGATAACGATCTTCATCACGCCCAGCGCGCGGCGAAGAATTCACTATACGATGGACGCCTTTCAGTCCATTCGAAATCATTCCGCGTACCTCGCGACGCTCGGCGCGAAGCGGAGCCTCTATTATCCGCCATGCACCGATTCGTTGGCGAGGTATCTTTCGAATCATACGAAACCGAGCGACGAAGTATTTATTTTTGGCGAAGAACCGGGCGCCTATTGGCGCGCGGACCGAATGCCGGCTACACGCTTCGTTTATATGCTCCTCTTTACCAGTGGTGTCATTCCCGATGCTGATCTCTGCGCGATGCAGGATTCGCTCGCCAGAAAAAAGCCCACAACCATGGTGGTGGAACGCTTCGATACCACGGCGTTCCGTCATCGGGCCGAAACGAGCGAATCGCTGGTTGAAACGGATACGCTCTTCCGGCCATTGAAAGAATTACTTGCAAATAGTTATCTCGCGAGCGATACCGTGTGCCAAAAGTTCTTGATTTATAAACCAAGATAGTCCCGAAGGGATGGTAGCGCACAGTTTGAATTCAATTTAGTTTTTATGTCATTCTGAGCGGAGCAAAGCGGAGCGATAGCGGAGCAAAACGGAGCGATAGCGGAGCAAAACGGAGCGATAGCGGAGTTTTGCGGAGTCGAAGAATCTCTTGCAGTCCACCTTACTGCCAAATCACACGAGATTCCTCGACTCCGTTCGTCCTCCCTTCGGTCGGACGAACTCCGCTCGGAATGACAATTCTAAACATTTTTTCTCAAAGTGAGCCACTACCGGCGAGACGGTGTTGCAACGAATTTCCCGCTTCCTGGTGTTACGTTCTCACATTTTTGAAAGGAAAATTTTATGTACGATGAGAATTTGATCAAGCCAATGCGCGACGAAGTGACGCGGCTGGGAATTACAGAAGCGAGAACCGCGGCGGATGTCGAGGCGGCTGCTAAGCAGCCCGGCACCACCTTTATTTTTATCAATTCCGTATGCGGATGCGCGGCCGGAAGCGCGCGGCCCGCGCTGGGGCTTGCGGCCACGCACAACACCCTCCCCGACCGCATGATCAGCGCCTTTGCCGGCAACGACACCGAAGCGGTCGCCCGCGCCCGCCAATATTTCGCCGGCTTCGCGCCGAGTTCGCCGGCCTTCGGGATGCTCCGCGATGGCGAGCTGGTCTGGATGCTCGAACGCTGGCAGATCGAGGGACACTCTGCTTCGGAGATTGCCGGAACCCTCAAATCCGCATTTGATGAGTATTGCGGCGTTGGCGCGGCGGCGTAGGGACGTGCCGCGCACGTCCCCCCTTGTGCAATGGTTATTCCTTCACTAATTTTATAGTCTTGGTACCCGCTTCCGTTTGGATACGGGCATAATAAACACCGGCTGGAAGATTTACGAGCGAAACAGGCTCGGTGTGATTGCCCGCTGCGAGCGTACCTGAAAAGCCGCCGGTAACTTTATTCCCCAGCGCATCGAACACTTCGATCTTCACATTTCCCGCGCTCGCCGTGGTGAAGGAAAGGAACGTGGATTCGGCGGTGGGGTTTGGGTCGGCAATGGGAGGAACCGTTGCGTCTGATTGCTCCACCACTCCCGAAGCGGTTCGCGTCGCGTGAATATAAATGGCCCGCGCGCCCGTTCCGGTCGGGACAAACTTTTTCTGCGATGCGATTCCGGGTTCGGAATTAATATAAAGCGTGTCATTGAAGGTTCCCATTGCCGTATCGACCAGGCAAATCCCGACCAGGACTACCCCGCCATCCGGTACATAGAACGGGCAGGCCGAATCCGGTGAAACGATCACGGCATCGAACGGCTCATTCCATCCGGAGTATTCGAGCTGGATGTTGTCCATCTTCAATCTCGTGCCGGTATTGTTGACGATACTCACAATTTGTTCGACCGGTCCGGGACCCGAGGCAGTGATATTGACCGTCGCGGAATCTGAACCGAGCGGTATGCTGCTCGTATCCGGCACATTCCCGTGAACGAGCGTATTGAGGGCGAGATTCAGCCCTCTCGAAGATTGATCGATATCTTCATACTCGATGCCGAGAGAATCATACGCGTGATATTGTCCCCGGTTGGTGAAACAAATTCCAAAAGAAACGGAGGAATCCCCATATAACGTATAGGGAAGCGATAATCCGGCCATATCGAGCATATAGCCCATCGCGAGCCCGGTCTCTATTTTTTTAAGTTTAATCTGGCCGGATGGATACGGGTTGCGAAGCGTCATCGTTTCGCAGACCGTATCGGTAAGGCCAGCATCGGCAATACTACCGGAAGTGGTGACGATGAGCGGCTGGCGTTGAACTCCCGTGCCGATTAGGATTATGGAATCGAGTTCGCTGCTGAATGCTTCTTGGAGATACACCATCTCCACGAAAGTCCCTGCGGATTTAGGTGCAAACCATACGGTAAACGATGCTCTTTGATTGGTACCTGCTGCAAGTAAGACCGAGTCCACGAAGGGCGGAAAGTCCATTGTATCGAGCCAGGCAGATCCGATCATGACGAACCGCTGGGAATCGGTTTCATTCGTGACCGTAACATACTGCGAAGTGCGTGAACCAACCATGGCCGTCATCGCCACCGTATCCGGTGCTTTGATTACGGGTTGTGCCAGTAGCGTCCTCGGCACCGCTGCTGTAATGATAAAACCAAATAATGCGATAGCCGCGAAGGAGGTTAATCGGAGAGAATTCATGTTTTGACCTTTCTTAACTCAGTTTAATGGAACGAGTAGTATGCTGTAAGCTGGCCATGGCTGGAATCGTGCCCTATAGAAAAACAAAAAAACGGAGATTGGCTGTAACACCGGCCCCTCCCTTTTTTCGAACCCTCCCCTCGCGCGGCATGTTCACGCACGCGCATGAATGATACCCTCTCTCTCGACGCGCTGGATTTCACGATAACGGAAGACCAGCAATCCATCCGCGACGTTGCTCGCGATTTCGCCGAAACCGAACTCAAGCCGCACCGGCTCGAATGGGATGAAACCCAAGCTTTCCCGATGGAAGCTTTCAAAAAAATGGGTGAGCTTGGATTTTTGGGCACGCTCATGCCTACGGAACTCGGCGGCGCGGGTTTGGGCGCGATGGAGAATGCGATTATCATCGAAGAGATCGCGCGCGTCGATCCGGCGGTCGCGCTTTCGGTTGCGGCGCATAACGGGCTGTGTTCGAGCCATATTTTTAAATTCGCTTCGGAGGCGATCAAACAAAAATATATTCCGGCCCTTGCGCGCGGCGAAGTCTTAGGCGCATGGGGTCTCACCGAGCCTTCCGCCGGCTCGGATGCCGGCGGCACGCGCACGACCGCCGTTCGCGATGGCAACGATTATATCATCAATGGCTCGAAGAATTTCATTACGCATGGGACCGTAGGCGATACGACGGTTATCATGGCGGTAACCGATCGGGCGCACGCCGCCCGAGGGATTTCCGCCTTCGTGCTCGATAAGTCCATACCCGGATTTCATGCCTCGAAAAAAGAAAACAAGGTGGGCATGCGCTGCTCGGATACCTCGAGCCTCGTGATGGAAAATGTGCGCGTGCCGAAAGAGCATTTGATCGGGCAGGAAGGCGAGGGCTTTGTGCAGGCGCTGCAAATACTGGATGGTGGACGGATTTCCATCGCCGCACTTTCTGTCGGCACCGCGCAAGGGGCGTTCGAAGCGGCCATCCAATATGCGCAAGTACGCGAGCAATTCGGCAAGCCGATCGCAAAGCAGCAGGCGACACAATTCAAACTCGCGGAGATGGCAATGAAGATCGAAGCGGCGCGGCTGCTCACGATGAAATCCGCGTGGCTCCGCGATAATGGGCAGTCCTTCAGCAAGGCCGCGAGTATGGCAAAGCTGTTCGCGAGCGAAGCGTCCGTTCAAGTGTCCGAAGAGGCCGTGCAAATTCACGGCGGCTATGGCTATATTAAGGAATATCCGGTCGAGAAATTCTGGCGCGATTCGAAACTGCTCACCATCGGCGAAGGGACGAGCGAAATCCAGCGGATGGTCATTGCGCGGAAGCTGATGGAAGAATACCGGGCGTAATCCTTCATGCGTTGCCCCCGGCCCGAATTTTGGAGAGCGGCGTTGCTTTGGCGAGCTGCTCCGGCGCGGTAACGTTCCTGTAATATTCTCGTAATTTAAGGGAGAGATTCTCGAAACTTCCGGGTTACAGGCTGGCCGTTTTAAACCGAGGTTCTGTTGCAGAGCTTTGCGGGCTGTTGCCTCACTAACTATACTCGTGTGCAAATAACTGTTTATTTTTCTCCGAATCATCTCGACGAACTCGAGTTGCGCGATAAGATCGTGGTCGTTATCGATGTGCTCCGCGCTTCGACGACGATCACGTACGCGATGCGCGCGGGCGCGCGCGAGATCATCCCGGTCGCGTCCGTCGAGCAGGCGATGAAGATCGTCGGCAACCTGCATTCGACCTCGACGATCCTTTGCGGGGAACGCGGCGGCAAGCGCATCGAGGGTTTCCAACTTGGGAATTCTCCGTTCGAATACACTCCGGAAGCCGTTAAAGGCAAGGCGCTTATCCTGACGACGACGAATGGCGCCGTGGCGCTCACGAAAGCAAAATACGCCCGGCAGTGCTATGTATCGAGTTTCGTAAATCTTTCGGCGACGATCGAGGCGCTGGCCACGATCGAAGGCATTGCCTCTGAACATCTTATCATCCTTTGCAGCGGGCGCGAGGAAGAATTTTCCTTAGAGGACGCTACGTGCGCGGGGATGCTCATCACGCACCTTCAAAGCCGGTTCGCTCCCGTGGCGAGCGAGAATGGAGCGCCACACGATCATTTATCCGACAGCGCCCGCGCGGCGCTCTCCATTTCGCGCCAATATGGCTCCGATATTTACCGCACGCTGATCGAATCGGATCACGGCCGAAACCTGATCGAACTTGGCTTCGAAGCGGATATTCTCGCCGCCAGCCAGATCGATTCGGTACCGCTCGTGCCCGTCCTGGAGCAGACCGTAATCAAAAAGAAGTTAATCTTCTCGGATGCCCTCCAACTTCAAATCGAAGGCCGGCCCCCAACGCGCGACCCGCGAAAACCGGAACGAGCCGCTACCGCCATTCACGCGGAGAAAGTATCGTAGCGTTATTTTCCTGAGGATTATTTTTAATGAATAATCTTATCGAAAATAATTTAGCGGAATCGGAATTTTTCCCATACGTGAGAGGATTATCATAAATCCGGTAACGTTTGCAAACGTCGCCGAACCATTGCGTTCCGGATAGTACCTTTGAATGTCCGGGGTGCATTTTATTCCTGCAAAACCAAGCGGGTCCGTTTCTTAAGAGTCGCGGATTCGCCGAATGTCTCACCCGTCATCCAGGGGTACTAAAAGCGCTTGCTTTCCCTGAGGGTGAGGCATTTTTATTTTCTTTGAGGTAATTCTGATTACGTAAGTTTTACCGTCATTGCGAGGAGAATCGAACGACCGAAGGGAGTTCGATTCGAGGGAAGCAATCCCTTGCATTCAACCAAGGGATTGCTTCCCTCGACATCTCGGGACCGGATTTTTCTCCCTTCGGTCGAAAAATCCTCCTCGCAATGACATCCTGAGAGAGTAAACCAGAGTGTCCATTAATACCCTGCCAGTTGCAGCCAATAGAAGGCGCTGATAATGAGCGAATGTTGAATCTCCCCGGTGGTAATCAGGCGCTCGATCTCACGTCGTGGAACGAGCCGAACGCGGATGTTCTCGTTCTCATCGAATTGCGTCATCCCCGTGAGCCTCGCATGGGTCAGTAGATACGTGTAGCACTTGTTGCGAATAAACGCAGGATTCGGAATTACCTCGCCAATTTTTTTAAACTCACTTCGGTCGCTGCGTTCGTAACCGCTCTCCTCAAGTAATTCCCGCAGCGCGGCATCGGCCGGAGTTTCGTCCTCGTCGATGATGCCGCTTGGGATTTCCAGTTCGATCCGCTCGCTGCCATGACGGAATTGCTCGATCAGCACGATCTCCTCCTCGTCCGTGATGGCGACGATATTGACCCAGTCCGGCGCTTCGACGATAAAAAAATATCCGTGGCGGCCCGTGCCTTCTTCCTCGCGCCGATGCTCTTCGAGTCTGAGGAATGGGTTCTCCGCGACGATCTTTTTTGCCGTCGTCCGCCAATGGGGTATAACTGCGTCCTTCTTCATGGAATACAAAAATACGGAAGCATTAAGGCATGTTTCTCATTTACGAAACTGGCTTGCGCGAAAAGCGTAACATTTCTCATGCATACTTCTCCTACGGAGCGCTTCACTTCCCGCGTGGAGGCGTATCGAAAGTACCGTCCGCATTATCCGAAGGCGGTCATCGAGGCGCTTCGCGACCGCACCGGACTTCGACCCGCCCATATCATTGCCGATGTCGGTTCGGGCACCGGAATATCGAGCGAGATATTCCTCGATTTTGGAAATTTCGTCTATGGCATCGAGCCGAATCAAGCGATGCGCGAAGCCCAAGAAGAATATCTTTCGACCTACAAAAATTTTCGAAGCATGAATGGAACGGCGGAAGCTACGACGCTTCCCGACCGATCGGTCGATTACATCGTTGCGGGGCAGGCATTTCATTGGTTCGATCAGTCGCGCGCCACATTGGAGTTCCAGCGAATTCTTCGGAGGAATGGATGGCTCGTTATTCTTTGGAATGACCGCGAGACGGACACCACGCCATTCCTCCGCGACTATGAATCGCTGCTCCAGGAATTCGGCACCGATTATAACGAAATCAATCATCGCAATATCGACTCGGAAAAAATTCGGGCATTTTTTCGAGGCGTTCCTGTAATTGAAATGTCCTTCGATAATTCGCAGCATCTCGATTATGAAGGATTGGAGGGAAGGCTATGTTCTTCATCTTATGTTCCTGACGTTGAGAATTCTCGATACGAGCCGATGCTGAAGAACCTCCGCGAAATTTTCGATCATCATGCCGTGAACGGCACAATCGAAATGCGTTACCAGACGCTGCTTTACGCCGGACAATTCTCGATTGACGGCAACTGATTTCCCGCTGGGCTGTTTTATCCTTCATGCCATCCGACATTCAGCCCGCTTCGCCCGGTGCTTCCAGCCCGGCTTCCGCTGCCGCTTCCAACCCGGCTTCCGCAGCGCCCGATCTTGTCCGCGTCCAGCTTTCCGAAGAGGACCTTTCGTTCGAGACGATCAAGAGCGCGATCTATGCGCAGGCGCGCTACCTCTTCGAGCATGAAAAGCCGATTGCAAAGTTATTGCTTTCGAGTGATCTCTTTGAAATTTTGAACCGCCGTCTGGTGTTTAAGACCTCCGCGCATAAAGACGCGCCACATTTTATCACGCCCTACGGTAATCTCGAAGTCGAGGCCATGAACGAGGGAGTGGATGAGGCGAGGTCCTTTATCGTTAGCTGACTGATTTATGAACATACTCGTTTGCGTTAGCCTGGTGCCGGATACCACGACACGGGTCCTCGTTGGACCCGATGGTAAGTCGATGGACCCGGCGGGCGTAAAATTTATCCTCAATCCGTATGACGAATTCGCCGTCGAAGAGGCGCTCCGCCTTCGCGATAAACAGAAGGGCGTAGTGACGGTTATCTCCGCCGGCCCCGCGCAAGCGAAGGACGCGATTCGTCAGGCTCTTGCCATGGGCGCCGATAAGGGAATTTTAGTTACGGGCGAAAAAAACGATTCCTTTCAAGTGGCGGAGATGCTTGCCGCGGCGATCAGGCCGCTGAATCCCGATCTTATCTTGCTGGGCAAGCAGTCGATTGATTTCGATGGAATGGAAATCGCGCCGATGCTTTCGGAATTGCTCGGCCTTCCGGCGGCGACCGTCGTGGTCAGCCTCGCCGTCGAAGGAAGTACGGCCATAGCCGAAAAGGAAATCGAAGGCGGCCGCGAGGTGATCGAGCTTGCGATGCCGTGCATCGTTGCTGCGCAAAAGGGATTGAACGATCCGCGCTACCCATCGCTGCCGAATATCATGAAAGCCAAGCAAAAGCCGATTCAGGAAATTGTTGGAGTGCCCGGAGCCGCGCGAACGGAGATCGTTCAAATGACCAAACCGGAGAAACGGCGCGCAAACAAGATCATTAAATCCGATGGTAATGCGGCAGGCGCCGCGCACAAACTTGCCCGGTTGCTGCACGAAGAAGCAAAAGTTATTTAGGAACCCTAATTCAACAATGAAAAAGAACCATATCATATTTTTCGCCGTGTCATTCTTCCTCTGTGAAATGACTCAGAGTGCATTCTCACAAGGAATATGGGTGAGTGAGCCATCGGACTCATTTTCGGCACGTTATTCATACTATACGGGTGTTGTTAATGGAATGCTCTATGCTATCGGCGGAGAGGAGGCTTTCCAGATACCAATCCAAGAATTCGACCCGGCAACGCAAAGCTGGACGACTCCCGGCTTCACGAACGAGGACAGCGCTCTGTTCGGAGGGACGTCCTGCACTGTTGGTGGCAAAATTTATATTGTAGGAGGATGGGATCAGGGTCAAATGGATTCGGACCTCATCGTTGTCGATCCTGCAGCCCGGACATTGACGCGCCCAGCAACAATTGGTCATTTCGTGCCTCGCGCCTCTCCCGCATCGGCAGCTTTAGGTGGACTCATCTACATCTTTGGGGGTGCAAAAAACTATGGCCCCAGTCAGCCCATCGATACCATAGAGGTGCTCGATACCTCGACACTCACTGTTAAAATTCTGAAGACCACGGGTCCATATTCTCCGGCCGCCGGCATGAGCGCCAGTGTCGCGAATGGGAAAATCTATCTTATCGGTGGTCAAGACAGCGTTGGCGGGACGTCAAACCTTGTTCAAATATTCGACCCAGCAACAAACACTTGGAGCCAACCAACCACGACAGGATATTTCGCTTCACGTGCGTTCCATGCCGCTGGGGTAATCGAAGGTAAAATCTATGTTGCTGCTGGTGGCAATATCGCGTTCGATCTTGGAACTATAAGATCGTGGACCGGATCACCAGATACAAACGAATTACAGATGTTCGATCCAGCTACTAACGCGTGGAGCACGCCGAAGACGACTGGCATTCTCACTTCACGGACCGATCTGCAAGGTGAAGTCATCGACGGCAAACTCTATACGCTTGGAGGCTACCGTCCTCATAGCCCTGTCAATGACTTCGAAGTGTTCACGCCGGTCCAGAGTGGTGTATCTCAAACCACAATTGGACGCTCACTTGTGGTATTTCCAAATCCTACAACGAGATTTGTAATGTTAAGTGGCATCCAGAGTGATTTGCGGCAAATCGAAGTGGAGAATTTCATCGGTGTTCCTGTTAGCATTATTACCCCAGCTATCAGTGATGCCGCGAACGGAGACTTGCAACTTGATCTCTCGCGGCTACAGCCCGGCGCGTACTTCATACGCGTCGAATATTTGGATGGCAGGAGCGACCTTCGATCGGTTGTTAAAGAATGAGACAGAAGAATTTATGAATATTCTTGTATACTTAGAAGAACGTAACGGCCAAATTCGAAAACCATCGCTCGAAGCGATCAGCGCGGCGCATTCGCTGGGTGGGAATGTGATGGCGGCTATCGTCAGTGCGAATGCCGCGCTGCTGCTCGATAAAACGCAGGCACTGAACGTCGGTACGATTTATACCGCGAGCGATCCACGATTGGAACATTATTCCTCTCATGCGACCGCGAAGGCGCTCGCGGAAATAGCGAAACAGGCCAAGGCGGACATCGTCATCACCGGCGCGACCGG
>Ga0307373_10004815_pt1 | contig 22465 bp, 22 predicted proteins | sample OX2MG_FD_202534 | JGI IMG/M metagenome (GOLD analysis project Ga0307373, IMG submission 202534) | Soil microbial communities from Risofladan, Vaasa, Finland - OX-2 | ecosystem: Environmental > Terrestrial > Soil > Coastal area > Acid sulfate soil | place: Finland: Risofladan, Vaasa | collected... | reverse complement strand
ACTTGTCGATCTTGCCCTTCTCGGTGTACTCCACGGGCAGATGGGGCCGCGACTTCGTGACGTAGAGATTCGCCGTGCCCTTGGCCCGTTGCAATTGTCCGTCCACGACCTCGTTCTTCATCGGGCCCGTGATGCCGAGCACGCGGTACCCGGCTCTCATCGAGGTTCCTGTCTCCTGGCGAGGCGAGAAGGAGATGTTGGCCTTCAGGGCGGAGCGGGTCGTCACCGCCACGTACACGGATTGGTAGGGCGCATCACCGGGGGAGAGCGAGATCCATTGCCCGGCGTGGCTCGAGGCGATGGCGACAGGAAGGCCGAGCTGCTCCACCATCTGCCTCTCGTTGCCTTCGAAGTAGCAGCCTGCCCCCACCACGATCACCGTGAAGGTGTCGGTGCCGATCGTGATGACCTGCTTGCCCGAGAAGACTCCGGCGTCGCCGACGGTCGTCTGGGTCTGACCCTGGGATGTGAATCGCGACACGTAATGGAACGAGCCGCCGTCGATCGTCGACTTCAACGCGACGCGCGCCAGGCTTTGCGCTATGGGCGACGCCGTCGTCGAGGGTGAGCCGGACGTGACGATCAGCGTCACACCTGCGGCCACCAGGACGACGACGGCCAGGCCCACCGCCACGGCGATCCGTCTGGTCCGTCGTTGGCGTCGCTGTTCGTCGCTGAGCGATGGCGTCGGCGGTCCGAGCTCCACCCCGGGCTGTCCCGGAAAGGGCTCGCCGGGGTGCGAAGGGGGCCCCCACGACGGCGGTGGAGCGCCCGGGGGAGGCGCGTAGCCGGGGATCGGTGGGTACCCCGGGCCGGGGGGGTAGGGCGCCGGCGCCGGGGCGTAGGGGGGAGGGGGCGGGAGAATGACCTGGTCGAGGGGCTGCGACGGGGCCCCTACCGGGGTCGGCGCATCGTCTTGGGGATCCCCGTTGGTGTCTTGCGGCACCAGGGCAGACTACGCCCCGGCTGCCCCGTCTCCCAGGCAGGGTCCGGTGTCAACCAGCCGGCGGCGGGGCCGTCGGAGCACGGGCGACGACGAGGCGCGACGAGGCTTGGACCCGCAGGACCCCGTCGTGCTCGAAGGGTCGGAGGAGCTCGGTCACCCGGGACAGGAACTGGATCCGCGCCTGTTGGCTGCAGTCTCGCCACGCCCGAGACAGTGGCGGGAGCGACGGGTAGACGCGCACCCACTGGGCGACGCCGGGGAGAGCGGCGAGCATCCGGACGGTCCGACACGACACGTCGGTGAACCCCGCCCCGTGCACGAGGGCGCGGAGATCGTCGACCCGGTGGTACGCGAACGCGTCCAAGAGCACTTCGACGACACCGGACTGGTCGAGACCGGATTTGATGATGGCGTCGAGCTCGACGGCGAAGGTTGGGTTCTCCTCGATCGGGCCCCACGTCATGATGCCCAGACGTCCCCTCGGAGCGAGGACGCGCCGCATCTCGGCGAGGACCGACTCGGGGTCGTTGAAGCGGTGCAGCCCGTGTTGACAGACCACGACATCGAAGGTCTGGTCTTCGAAAGGGAGTCGCGCCCCCTCCCAGTGGCGCCATTCGACGATGCTCGTCACGTCGATGCGTCGAGCCGCTTCGATCGCGGCGCGCGAGGGGTCGATGCCGACGACCTTGCCGACCGGGCCGACCACGTGGGCGGCCATCCGGGCGAAGATGCCGGTGTTACAGGCCACGTCGAGCACCCGGGTACCGCGAATGACGACGAGCGAGTCGAGGGATCGCTCCGCGAAGCGTCGACCGAAGACGGGGTCGAAGTGTTGCGCGTAGATCGACGTCGAGACATCGTCGTCGAAGGAGCCCGGGCGCAACGCAGGACGCGTGGCCGGCACACCGGGCGTTGACGACGAATGTCGGGGCTCAGGTGGGCGTGGCGATGACGAGGATTGGTCGATGGTCACGTCCCCGTCGGGCCCGCCGGTGTCCACATCGCGGCCGGTCACCACAAAACACGACGCTACCGGGCAATTCGCGACGACTGGTGGACCGCTGCGGCACTATTGGCCTACGGCGTGCCTCTGATCTTTGTGGTCGCGAGCGCAGCACGGAGATGGTCGGTGAGCGCGTCGAGCCGAGCGTGCGCGTTGGCACCACTCGTCGAAGGCATGACGTAGACGGGTCGATCGCCGATCCGCTCTGACTGGAGGCCGGCAGTGGCGTGTCGATCCACCGCCGCCCGCCAACCCGTCAGCCCCACGAAGCACACCGCGGCCGGCTCGAGCCACCGCACGAGTCGATCGACTCGTGCCATCCCGGCGCGGTATTCCTCGGCTGTGAGCCCGGTGGCGTTGGCGGTGGCCCGCTTCACGAGGTCGGTCATGCCCACTCCGTGGACGCGCAGCGCGTGAGAGGGGTCGCGGTCGCGTGTCACGAGACCGGCCCGGCACGCGGCAGGCCAGAAACGGTTGCCGGGTCGGGCATACCCGACCCCGACATCGGCGGAGTAGATGCTGGGATTGAGCCCGACGACGAGGAGCCGCATCCCGGGCCCCACCGTGTCGGCCAGGGTACGCGCCCGCACCGCCCCGGCACGGGCGTCGTCACCCTCGACATCGATGTCTCCGACGTCGAAACCGGCACCCACCAGCACGTCGCGCAGCCGTCCGGGTGTCCACGACGCGAAGAACCGGCTCCCGAGACGATCCGCGGCCAGCTCGGCGCCCTCGTAGTCACCGGCCAGGACCTGGATATCGACAGGCGCACCGACCACGAGGGTGCGGTGCAGATCGGCCAGTGCGGCGGGAAGCCGGACACTGGGCACGTGCAGGTAGCTCATGTGCGCCCACCCCCCACCCACGGTGTTGGGCCCGAAGGGAAGAGCCTCGAGGTCCGCCTGCACGAGCAATGCATCGGGAGCCGCACTCGCACAGCTGTCGAGCATCGACCGGGCGGCATCGAGCCCGATCACCGGAGTCCCGAGATCCGACGTGTAGCGACCCGCACCACATCCCAGGTCGATCCGTAACGCGCCCTTCGGGATGAGCCGAGAAAACACCCGGGCATGAGAACGCTGGACGGGGGGGTGATGCGCCACCCACTCGCCGCCCCGCTTCTCGTAGATGTCGACCGTGGCCCGATCCATGGCCTATTCGGCCAGGCCCACCGGCGACCCGTCGACGATCTGGTCCAGGTACTCCGACAGCCCGAAGCCGACCCGCCCGTCATCGAGGGTCCACTGCGTGAGGCCTTCGGATATCCGCGTGACGAGCCCGGCTCCCTCGGGATCGGTCCGGCGGTTGCGCAGCGGGATGAGTCTGAGCACTGATCCCCGCACCACCCACCTCCGGGCGTCTGTGACGAGCTCGGCCTCGATACCTCGGTGGTAGTTGGCGTCACCGTCCCATGTGGAGCGGATGCGAAAGTCCCGACACAAGTGCATGGTGTCGCCGTCCCAGACGAAGCCGCCCCGAGTTCCAGGTCCTCTCCGCCGGGCGATGCGCGAGCCCATGAACCCGAAGTCCTTCCCGACGTTGCCCGTGAGCCATCGGTAGTACCACGGGGCCTGCCAGTAGCGCGGGCCCCAGCTGTGGTCGCGCAATCCGAAGCCGTGCAGTGCAAAGCGGTCCACGCCGACTTGCACGGTGCCGGTCGCTTCTCCGAGCTGCTCGTAGTGACCCCGGGCGAATTCCTCGCCCGGCCGTTCCACGGGCTGATCGGGCTCACCCCCGAACATGGCGGAGCATCCCTTGTAGACGAGTTGGACCGCGCAGGGGCTGTGGGGGTTCGACCTGAAGGCCTGGCGGGGATCGGCCATCTGTAAGGGGTCGACGAGCACGACGGCGGTGCCCTCGTAGGAGATCCGAAGCTCGACGAACGGCTCCACCACCTCGAATCGCATCCCGGCGGCGTCGAAGGCGTCGTTGCTCGTGACCGTTGGCCGCCGGAACATGAAGGCCACACGGCCGTCGGGGAGGTAGAGGCACATGGTCATCTCGCCGCTGCCCTCGTTCGCCCTGTTGCCCAGCCGGAAGAACCCACCCAGGTTGGTGTCGGGGTCATAGGCGTTGAAGTACATGGACTCGTTGAAGTTGGGCTCCGGGCCCAACTCGTGCATGTACTCGTCTTCGGGATCGAGGCGGACGCCGATGGGCCCACCATAGCGGCGCCGTGTCGGAGCGGTCGTTAGTGTCCGCTCGTGGACGCAGCCGATCTCGTCGGGCCCTTGGCCACCATCGTGGGTGGCGCGCTCGGGAAGCCGGTGCTCGTCGAGGGCGTGACCCGGCTGCCGGGGGGTGCGTCTCGAGAGACGTGGAGCTTCTCGGTCCGCGACCCCGGTGACCGAGGTGACGCGGTGACGAGGCTCGTGTTGCGCCGCGATCCGCCCGGGGCGCCGGTGTCGGGACTCCGGCTCGAAGCCGCACTCCTGCAGGCGGCGGCGCGCGCCGAGGTGCCCGTGCCCAGAGTGGTGGCGTCGGGTGACGAGTCCGCCGGTCTCGGCGCCACGTTCATGATCATGGCGTTCGTCGAAGGCGAGACCATTCCCCGCCGCATCCTCCGTGACGAGCACCTGGCGCAGGTCCGTCCCGTCCTGGCCGAGCAGTGCGGCCGGGCCCTCGCCGCGATCCATCGGATCCCTCCGGTGGAGATCCCCGGCTTGGCCGGCGGTGACCCCGTGGAGCAGTTGCGGGGCCTCCTCGACCGGTTGGGGCAACCGCATCCTGCTTTCGAGCTGGGACTGCGGTGGTTGGCCGAGACCCGTCCACCGCGTTCGGCGGACACGGTGGTGCACGGGGACTTCCGCAACGGCAACCTCATCGTCGGCGCCGAGGGCATTCGGGCCGTGCTCGATTGGGAGCTCGCGCATCGGGGAGACCCCCTCGAGGACCTCGGCTGGTTGTGCGTGAAGGCATGGCGATTCGGCTCGTCACTGCCCGTGGGTGGATTCGGCACCGTCGAACAGCTGGTGAGCGCCTACCAAGGAGCCGGAGGCAGGACCGTCGACACCGACGTCCTGCATTGGTGGCAGACACTGGGCACCTTGCGATGGGGGATCATCTGCATCGTGCAAGCCCTGACCCATACCACCGGAGCCGTGCGGTCGGTCGAGCTCGCCGCCATCGGCCGACGCGTGTCCGAGGTCGAGTGGGATCTTCTGGAGCTTCTCCCGTGAGCGGCGGTGGAGGGCTGCCCGAGCCACCCTCGGGCCTCGACGCCAACCCGGGGACCGAAGTCGGGGCCGCGCTGGGTCGGTGGGCCCCTCACGACATCCCCTCCCCGGTCGAATTGCTCGACGCCGTGCGCGAGTTTCTCGAATCCGACATCCTCCCGGTCACCGAGGGACGAGTGCGCTTCCACACCAGGGTGGCGGCCAATGTGGTGGCGATGGTGGCGAGGGAGCTCGAGCTGGGGCCCGATCAAGCGGTGGCGCACGGGGCTCGGCTCGAAGGGCTCGGGGTCCACAACGACGCCGAGCTCGCCGCCGCCATCCGTTGCGGCGCGCTGGACGCCCGCGCCGACGAGGTGCGAGCCGTCGTCCGGGCCGCAGTGGCGGACAAGTTGGCGGTGGCGAACCCTGCCTACCTCCGGGACACGAGCAAGGGTGACGCGTCGCGGCCCTGAACGGGGCCCACCTCGGGAGATGCCGATATCGTCGCGGCATGCGATTCGGGATCGACGTGGCCCAGCAGCGGATGGAGTTCGGGGAGATCGTCGAACGGGTGCGATTCGGCGAGGCCCTCGGCTTCGACGGCGCATGGGGATTCGACCACTTCGTCCCCATGTACGGAGAAGGCCCGGGCAATTGCTTCGAGGGGATGACGACGTTGGCTGCGTTGGCGTCGGCCACGACCACCATCCGTCTCGGACTGCTCGTGACGGGTGTGACCTATCGCCATCCCTCGGTCTTGGCGGCCGAGGCGGTGACGGTGGACCACGCCAGTGGCGGTCGGCTCGAGCTCGCCCTCGGGGCCGCGTGGTTCGACCCCGAGCATCGCCAGCTCGGGTTGGAATTCCCTTCGACGGGTCGCCGCTTCGATCGGTTGGAGGACGAGCTCGAGATCCTCACGAGGCTCTTCACCGGAGAGGTCGTGTCCTACCAGGGCACCGAGATCAGTCTCGACCAGGCCCAGATGCGCCCGATGCCCGTGCAGCGGCCACACCCACCCATCTGGATCGGAGGCTCGGGTCGGCGCCGGACAATTCCGCTCGCGGCCAAGTGGGCCGACGTCTGGCACACCTACGGGAGCCCCGACCAACTCACCGCCTTGTCGGCGGAGCTCGACCACCTGGCCGAGGCCGCGGGCCGAGACCCGGCCTCGATCCTGCGGGCCTCGTCGCTCTCGCTCTCTGAGCCCTGGGACGACGTCCGACGCGAGGTGGCGGCCATGGGTGACATCGGGATCGGCTACCTCGTGTGCGGATGGCCCGGCGAGGGAAACGCCCGGGTCGAGGAATTCGCCTCCACCGTGATGCCGGAGTTCGCCGCCAGGTAGCCCCACTTCGCTCGCACGACCTGCGCTCGATCTGGCGCGGCGATCATGTGCCCGCGGTCACGGCCTTCAGCTCGTCTAGCGACTCTCGAATCAGTGTTGCGAAGTCCTGTTGAGCTGGTTCGCTGATCCAGCGTTCAAAGGCCGTTTTGAACACGGCGATGCCCGCGTCGGCAGTCAGGCTCGCGGCTGGATCACTGACGCCACGCCGGCGCAACTGGTCGGCGACCGCCGAGGCCAGCGTGGCCATTTTGATCAGCTCTCGCTCGCGCAGATCGGCGTTTGCGTCAATGACGGCTTGGCGCTTCGTAGAGAAGTCGCGGCGCTCGTTGAAGAAGCCGGCGGTTGCCTCGAGGGCCGAGGCAACGACGGCTATCGGAGCTTCGGAATCTGGCGCTTCAGCGACGAGGGTTACGACGAACTCCTCCAGGGCGGCCGCCCCCGAGAACAGGACCTCGGGCTTGTCAGCGAAATAGCGGAAGAACGTTCGCTCGGTGAGTCCGGCCCGCTTGGCGATCTCTGCCACCGTGGTCTGCTCGAAGCCGCGCTCGCCATAGAGATCGAGGGCCGCCTGCTGCAGCCGGTCACGTGCGTCGGGCTCCCAGCGGGCCATTCGCCCATCGTACATGATGACAGCCCCTGACAAATACCTGGTAGATAGATGACAGTGGCTGACATAGATGGTACGATGGCAGCGGCTGACATCCAAAGGTTCCAGCTGAAGGTGCCGACATCCAGCGGCCTACGCCCCGCGGCGAGGACGGTGGGTCCCCGACAGGAGGTTTATTCATGCGCGTCTTCGTTACCGGTGCATCGGGCTGGATCGGATCCGGACTCGTCCCCGATCTCATCGCCGCCGGCCACGAGGTGGTCGGCCTGGCCCGTTCCGACGACGCAGCGGGGGCGGTTGCCGCCCTCGGCGCCAAGGTCCATCGTGGGTCTCTCGACGACCTCGACGGTCTGCGCACCGCGGCCGCGTCGGCCGACGGAGTGATCCACCTCGCCTTTCGCCACGACCTGGCCTTCACCGGCGACATGGCCGGAGCAGCCGCGGCCGACCGAATGGCCATCGAGGTGCTGGGAGATGCCCTGGAAGGGTCGGACCGACCTCTCGTGATCGCCTCCGGGGTCTTCGGGATCGCTCCGGGACAGGTGGCGACCGAACAGGACGCCACCGAAGACTCCGGGGGCACCGATGTGCCCATCGAAGGTGGCCACGACCGGATGGCCAACGCCCACTACACAGTTTCACTGGCTTCTCGTGGCGTCCGCTCGTCGGTCTTGCGGCTTCCGCCGACGTGCCACGGTGACGGCGACAACGGTTTCATGGCCATGCTGGTGGGTATCGCCCGCGACAAGGGTGTCTCGGGATACGTCGGTGACGGCTCGGCCCGCTGGCCTGCCACGCACCGACTCGATGTGGCGCGGGCTTTTCGCCTGGCGCTGGAGCAGGCACCCGGCGGCTCGACGCTCCATGGTGTGGCCGAGCAGGGCGTTCCCGGCCGGGCCTTCGCCGAGGTCATGGGACGAAAGCTCGACCTCCCGGTCGTCTCGGTCTCACCACAGGACGCGCTGGGACATTTCGGCTTCCTGGGCTTTCTCTTGCCCATTGACAGCGTGGCCTCGAGCGAGCGGACCCGCGCCGTCCTGGGGTGGGAGCCCACCCACCCGGGGCTCCTCGAGGACCTCGGTGAGGACCACTATTACTCCTCCAAGGACTGAGAGGCGTCTCGCCCCGCTCGGGTCCGCTCCCTTGACCAGGTCACCGATATGCGCGGCGAACCCTTACCCCAACGTCGTCAGTACGTTCCGGGTGATCTGTTCAATCTGTGGATCTCGCGCTGCCAGCCCATGAGCCCAGTCGGTCGACCCTGACGTCAACACCGTCGCACCCGCCTCGTTCGTGTACGCACCGAGGACCGCGTGGCCGTGACGGATGCGTTCCATCGCCTCGGGATGGCGTGTCCCGAACAGGCGTGACGCGATGTACTCCAACTCGCTCGGCTCGCCCGACTTGGGCGGACGAGGCGCAGACTCCACCGTGAAGTGCTGCGTCGGGCACGTGCCGAGGATCTCGAAGGTCGACGGTGTGCCGTCCTCGCCGGTCGGGTACGGCAGCCCGTCGCGATAGGTGAACGTGCATCCGTCACACTCGTAGCCGACGACGGTCGCGCCGGCACCGAGCACGTCGCCGTAGCCGAGCCCGGTGCCTTCGAAGATCCAGTGGCCGGCGCGATGCACGGTGTAACCGCCGAGACCAGCGGTCACATTTCGACCTATGCGATGGTAGCCCCCGCGGGTGAACGAGACCCCCGTCATCGCGTTTTCCGGACGACCAACGACCACATCGGACCAGAACGTCGTTACCTCCGCTTCGCGGTCGGTTCCCATCAGGGGATCGCTCTTGAAGAACCCCTTGTACCCGACCATGACGTCGTGTTCGTCGCCCTCGATGCGCACCTGCCACAACGACGTATTCCCCGAGAAGAATGCGGCATTCCCCCCGCTCCCGATGAACGCTTCGACCGTGTCTCGCATGCCGCGAGACCAGTATTCGTCATGGCCCACGGATAGATAGAGCCTCGTGTCGTCTAACACCTCGGGGTGCTCTTCGAGATCAGCGTTCGTGCACACGCCGATCTCGAACCCCTCGCGTTCGGCCCACTCGATGAACGGCAACTCCCAGTCGGGCCAACCTGCCGACCCGGCATAGCCCGACAGGTGATTGATCTGGACGTATCCCACGTGCGCGGCATTCTGCGGATCGGGCGCGCCCGTTCCCGTCACGCGCCGGCCCTTTCCTGATGGCTTGTAGAGATAGCCCGCCGCCATCGGTCGTTGCATGGAAACGTGGGTACCACCGGTGTACAAATTCGGTCCGCCGAAATCGTTGTAGGCGTGCCACGTATTCGTCGTCAGGGCGACCACGATGCGCGTCCCAGAAGTCGGACGCACGACGAAGAAGGCGTAGTCGCGCCGCACCTTCTCACCAACGTCGATCTCCATGACCACCTCGTAGTAGCCCGATCGCCACGTCGGGTCGACGTCCATTGTCATAGCGACAGGCCAACCGCACCCCTTCGAGGCAGCCCACTTCGGCGTGTCATGCTCGTCGGCCGCAACGGCGTCAGCACTGAGCACGACCTGGCGCCGCACGCCGACCCGTGCCACCTCGACCCGCACCGGCCGCCTCGCTGACGACGACATGTGCAACCCCACCTGCTCACCGGCGCACGCCGATTGCGGCCAGCAGTACCCCGTAACCACCTCGCGCTCCATTTCCCGACCTTAACGAGGCCCGACGGCTCGTTGCGTCCGAAGACGGGTTGGAGCAATCGTCGCCCGAGGTGCCCGGCCCGCTACCGTGGCCCTGTGAGCAGCTCAAGGGTGCCCGGTGGGGTCGTCCACAAGCTCCCAGGAGATCTGCGCACGGCGCTGATCGCCAACCCCACGGCACTGGTTGCCTGGAACGACATCACGCCCCTGGCCCGCAACGAGTTCATCTGCTGGGTCGAGGATGCCAAGCAGGAGATGACCCGAGAACGCCGCATTCGCCGGACCCAGGAGGAGCTGGAGGAAGGCATGCGCCGGCCCTGCTGCTGGCCAGGGTGCAAGCACCGGGAGCGCACCGGCACGTAGCGGTGGCTAGGCGCCACCTTCCCAACTACGCGACCCCGCTGATCTGCCTCGGACGTGCAACGGCTCAGCCTGCGCCGTCACGAATACTCGATCGTTATCGCCCCAGGAGCCAGGTCGCTGTCGCCGTGCCGCGCCGCCACGTGGTCAACGCGAGACGATGGGCTTTGCTCATCCACCGTGAGGAAGCGGCGAGCAATCGCTTGTCGGAAGTCGCGAAGCTGGAGTACCAGAACTTTCGGCGGTCGACTGCGGCCAGCGGAGGAGCGCCTCCGGGATTGATGTACAGAGCCAGAGCGATCATGACAAAGATGAGGGTGACTCCGAAGAGCGTGGCCGGGAGTGCGACGCTCGAGCTCGAGGCAGTGCTCGCCGACGCGAGCGGGCCAGAGGCGTACTGCGAGCTGCTACCCCCCGATCCGTCTCCGGGGGCGGTGCTCGGTGACGCGGCGTTCCCCGAGCTCGGCACCAGCGGGGTAACGCTGGTAGGAGCGGTGGTACTGGGTGCCAGGTCGTTCTGTGTCCCAGCCACGGCGGCTGGGGCCGCATGACGCGGGGATTTCGAAATCGAAGCCCGACCAGTCACGGCAGGCGGTGACGATGTCGGTTCGCGAGTTTGTTTGCCGAGCGGGCTCGTTGCAGCCGTCTCTGCTGTCGACGTAGACGCCGGAGCGGTCGAGGCTTGGTTCGTGGTGCCGAGTGTGACCGAGCCCGATGTCGATCCACTCCCCGATGGAGAAGTGATCGGGGTCGGCCACACCGGAGACGACGTTGGTGTGGTCGGGGTCTGAGTCGGTGCAGCCGGGGATGTGACCGGGGCCGAGGCAAGGGTGGTGGTGCCCGGCGTGGCCGGGCCTGACGTTGGTGCGCTCCCCGATGGAGCGGTGACGGGTGTCGAACCTCCCGGAGACGACGTCGGTGTGGTCGACGTCGGGGCCGGCTCCATCGGGGACCCGACCGGGGTGGGAGATCCGGTGGGTGGCGCCGAGGTGGGTGGCGCCGAGGTGGGTGGCGCCGAGGTGGGCGTCGTCGGGGGGGCGGAAGTCGGGGCGGAAGTCGGGGCGGAAGTCGGGGGTTGAGCTGCGGCAGTAGCCGGGACAACGTCAAAGACGAACGCATTCCCGTTACCGTCGACGGCCACACACGACGAATCGGAGATGCACGAGACGGCGTTCAGATTGCCGAAGAGGTCGAGCAGGGTGGGCGTCGACCATCCAGAGCCGTTGTAGGTCACGTAGTTGCCGAAGTGGTCCACCGCGGCGCAAGAAGTCCCCACACAGGCAACAGCCGTCAACCCCCCAAGAGGGTCAACACGGGTGAACATGGACCACGCCGACCCGTTGTAGTTGATCTCATCTCCGTAGGAGTTGACCGCGACACAAGAGGCGCTTGACGAGCATGAGACCGAAGAGAAGGGGACGCCGAACGGGTCCATCGATTGCGGAGCCGACCAGGTCGTCCCGTCGAAGGTGAGGGCTTGGCCCGAGTAGTCGACCGCCACACAGAACGAGCTGGTGGCGCAAGAGACCGAACTGAGCAGGCCCGAGGGGTCGACGTGCTTCGGAGCCGACCAGGTCGTCCCGTCGAAGGTGAGGGCTTGGCCCGAGTAGTCGACCGCCACACAGAACGAGCTGGTGGCGCAAGAGACCGAACTGAGCAGGCCCGAGGGGTCGACGAGCTTCGGAGCCGACCAGGTCGTCCCGTCGAAGGTGAGGGCTTGGCCCGAGTAGTCGACCGCCACACAGAACGAGCTGGTGGCGCAAGAGACCGAACTGAGCAGGCCCGAGGGGTCGACGAGCTTCGGAGCCGACCAGGTCGTCCCGTCGAAGGTGACGGCCTGGCCCGAGTAGTCGACCGCCACACAGAACGAGCTGGTGGCGCACGAGACCGAGCTGAGGGCTCCTGAGGAGTCGACCGGTGTTGCCGATGACCAGGCCGAGCCGTTGTACGACCAACCCTTCCCCCCTGCGCCCAGAGCGATGCAGGTGGACGTCGACGTGCAGGAAACTGAGGTCAGGAGGCTTGATCCCGAGGATCCGCCGCTGGCGCTCGCCTCCGCAGGCGTTGTCAGCGCCCAAGCCGTGATCAGACCGGCGATCAGGAGAAGCCCTGCCAGTGTCCGTGAGGTGCTCGCACGCGCGCCGAGAAGCCAACGGCTGTTCGATGTCCCCCCGTGCTTCATCTCAGACTCCAGTTGGCAGCCTGTGACCGTTTCCTGGTTCGGTCCAGAGTGTCGCCACTCATGATTCCTCAAGACCTGTAGGTAGTGTCAAGTGGTTTCACCCAGGGTCCGATGAAAACCTCTCTCAGCGCGCAGTTGTGAAGGGTTCGGTACAGCTCGAGCCAGGCCGGGAGTGGATCGGCGAAACCTCCCTGCCACCGTTCAAACTTCAGGTGATCCCTCGAGCAATGCCCTGTCTTTGGGTGGAATCCGCGCCAACAGCGGTTTGACGACGGTCTCCAATTCAGACATCTCCGCCGTGAGCCGCGTACGGTTCTGTGCGCTCAGGGCCGCGGCCGGAGATGTCGAGATGGCACTGATCATCGAGACAGAGAAACGCTCGACCTGCTCCAAGAACCGGCGGGCCTCGGGATCATCGAACAAACTCGAGGACGCCGTCAGCAACATTCCCGCCAAGGTCCGGAGCTCGTCTGCTGGAGCGCTCGAGCCTGGATCGTGCTCATCTCTGCGCAAGATTGCACGGCACGCTCGTCTGGCCTGGCCAAAGACGATCAATCCCTGGACAGCCACCGAAACGGAGCGCTCACGACGCTGACGTCGGGCGACCACGTCGTCGACGATGAGCCCAGCCACGGCGAGTACCAAGAGGCTGGACACGATGGAGCCTGTCAGTGAGTGTCGGTCCCACCAGGCCCGGAATCCTCCAATCCAAAGATCGCTGGCCACCAACGCCAGGAGGGTCACTGCTACGGCCGCAGCCGCCCCTCGGCGGACGAGAGTGTTCACGTCTGCATGGTCTCACGCCGCGGGATCGGCTGGCCCGGTGGCCGTGTCCGACCGTGCGAGCCCGATGCGGAACGTGTCTCAGTTCCCCTCGAAGCGCGGCTCGCTGCCTTCGAGCATGGCGCGCACACCCTCGATGGCGTCCGACGTTCCCGCCAGCGCGACCTGCTCCTCCAACTCGTGGCGCATGGCCTGGCGCGCCGCGTCGGCAAGGCCGTGGCGAAGGGTCGCTCTCGTCGACGCCACCGCCAAGGGCGCCCCGGCGGCGATCAGTGTGGCCACCTCGAGCGCGACGGCTACCTCGTCGCCGGCAGGGACCGCCCGTTGGGCGATGCCGATCCTCCCCGCTTCGGCGGCGACGACCCGTCGTCCCGTGAGGAGAAGCTCCGAGGCACGCCCGGGCCCGACGACGCGAGGCAGCGTGGTGCTCAACGCGAAGCCCGGATGGATGCCGAGGCGAACGAAATTGGCCTGGAACCAGCCGAGCTCACCGACGACACAGAGGTCACAAGCCAGAGCCAGTCCGAAACCGGCGCCGATGGCCGCCCCCTGGACGGCGGCCACCAGGGGCAGGGGAGATTCGAAGATCCGCACCGCCTGCTTGTAGAACGCGCCGGTCCGCTCCTCGAAGTCGCCCTGGTCGGTGGGGTCAGGAGCGTCACCGGAACGGAAGTCCGCGCCGGCACAGAAGGATCGGCCCTCCGAGCACACCACCGCTGCTCTGGCCACTCCCGCCAACCCGGTGACGGCGTCGGCCAAGGCACGCAGGATGGGTTCGGTGAGCAGGTTGTGGGGCGGTCGACGCAATGTGACGACGGCCACATCCCCGTCCTGGTGCACCGAGACGTCGTTGCCGGTGTCGACACCGTCTTGGGCCGCGTCGGACCGCGGCGTGGACTCATCTCGAGATCGACGCGCCACCAGACGTTGTCGGGGACTACCCTCGGCCCCGCCGGCGAGCCCGGCGGCCTTTGAGCATGGCGGTCTCCGCCGCGGCGATGAGGTCGTCGAGGGTGTCGTGTTCGTGGAGGTCGGCAAAGCCCACGCTGGCGGTCGAGCCTGGCGCTTCTTCGGAGAGGATCACGGCGAACTCCTTGAAACGGAGCTCGGCGGTCGCCATGTCCGACCCGGGCAGGGAGAAGAGGAACTCGTCGCCACCGAGCCGGGCGATGACGTCGTAGGACCGCAGGGTGGCTCGGATGGCGGCGGTGACCTTGCGCAGGATCTCGTCGCCGGCGCGCGAGCCCCGGGCGTCGTTCACGACCTTCATCCTGTCGACGTTCAGGTAGCCGAGGATGAACCGCTCGCCGCTGCGTCGGCATCGATCGATCTCCCGTCCGAGCGCGGCGAAGCCCGCCTGTCGGTTGAGGACGCCGGTGAGCTCGTCGCGACTGAGACGGTCCGAGTCGCGCCCCGATTCCACAGAGAGGTGGCGGATGGTCGGGGTCGAGGCAGGCTCGGGGGACGGTCGAGGAGGCTCGGGGGACGGTCGAGGAGGCTCGGGGGACTGGCGGGGTGGGGCCGTGGCCCGGACAGCCTCGGACGAGGGAACCCGGGCGGGATGGTCATCTGCTCTGGGTTGTTGTCGCTGGGCGTCGAACGGTGTGGGACCTCGAGCATCCCCCGTGTCGACGCGGGCCCGAGGTGCGGGCGACGAGGTTGTCGGAGCCGGCGCGTCGTCGTTCGAGACGACGCCGCGCACGAGGTCGGCCCACAAGGTGACGATCTCGGTGACCTGCTCTGTCACCAGGTCCAAGATGGCGTCGCGCTCGGCGGGCTCGAGGTGACGCAACTGCGCGTGGAGTCTGGTGGCGCCGTCGGACAGCGCCGCGGCCACCTTCAACAGCCGTTGGGCCGACACCACCGATTCGTCCGGTGTGGTCACGGTGGGAGTTCCCCGCTCACCCTGGATGGCGGAGAGTCGCCTGCGACCGACGCGTGGATCGTCATCCAGCTCCTGCATCGCACTTCCCCCGTTTAGTCGCCACCGGCAGTGAACGCAAAACTACATTACTGTCACTTCCGAGGCCCGGATCCCGGTTTTCGATCGGTCCCAGGTGAGCGGACAGCGAGCCCTCAGCAGGCCCTGGCTCGCTCGAGACAGGGGTCGAGGGCCTCGAACGCCGCCGGGACGTCCTCGGCGGACATCGCGAACAGCAACGCCGAGACCGCGTCGGCGCCGGCCTCGGCGTATTGCTCGGTGATGGCCGCGTCGAGGGGCTTGAAGTAGGGGCACACCGTCACCGTCAGCTCGGGGCGCGTCCGTCCCTGCTCGGCGAGCAGTGCCTCGAGGGTGCCGAGGGCACCGGGGAGATCAGCGGGCGCTCGGTTGAAGGTGTGCCAACCCTGGCCCGACCGGGCCACCCGCCGCATCGCCGCGTGACTTTCTCCGCCGATGTGGATGGGGGGATGCGGATTCTGGACAGGCTTGGGATGGAGGTTGCACGGGGCGAGGGTGTAGTGGGTGCCGGTGAACGACGACGGGTCCTCGCACCACAAGGCGTGCAGAACCTGGAGGTACTCGTCGGTGCGGTCCCCGCGTCGTTCCCACGGCACCGCCACCGCCTCGAACTCCTCGCGGAGCCATCCCACCCCCACACCCAGGTCGACCCGACCCCCCGACAACCAGTCGACGGTGGCGACCTCCTTGGCGCTGTAGACGGGATTGCGTTGGGGCAAGAGGCACATGGCGGTCCCGAGGCGCGTCGTGGTGGTGAGGGCGGCCAAGAAGGCGAGCGTGGTGAAGGGCTCGAGCAAGCCCGACCCGGGTGGGATGGGGGCTCGTCCGTCCTCGGCGTAGGGGTACTTCGAGGCGTAGTGCTCGAACGTGACCACGTGCTCTCCCACCCAGATGCCGTGGACGCGGCGCGCCTCGGCCTCGCGTGCCACCGCAGCCAGGAACTCCGGTGTCGCGAACGGATTGGCGGTCGGCAACCAGATGTCGAAGTCCATGGCCTACCTGGTCGTGGGTGTGGTGATCCGGAACACGGGGTGCTCGGGCGCAATGCGCCGGAGGTCGTCGTCGGACGAGTCGGCCGAGACGCCGTCGAAGAATCTCCCCACTTCGAACTTCCACCGACGGAGATAGGCCCGGAGCACCGGGACCTTGTCGTCGTCGCCGAGCTCATCGGCACTGAACTTCTCGACCCGTCTGCCCACCACGAGCTCGCCCTCGCCCGCCACCCGGAAGTTGCGGACCCATTCGGTCTCGCCCCGGGGGGCCACCAGATAGCGACGATCGTCGAGGCTGAGGACGTTCACCGGATTGCTCCTCCACTGGCCCGACTTCCGGCCCCTCACCCGCAGCAGCCGCGAACCCCAGACGCTCACGCCCAGGCGCGTCAGCGCCGCCACGGTGGAGTTGAAGGCCCGGTCGATTGACGTGGGCTTCTCATAGTGCGGCACCTGGCCATCATGGCAAGGGCGCCGCCGTCGGGCCACTCTCGAGGGGCGCATGCCAGTGGCTCAACGAAGGTGGAGCCCTCCGTCGACTGTCACGATCTCGCCGGTGACATAGCGGGCGGTGACGAGCCCCAGGATCACGTCCGCGATGTCCTCGGGCGTGCCCGAGCGTTGCATCGGCGCCACGGCCCGGACGAATTCGCGCTGGACGTCCCACGCCGCGGTCCAGGGGGTGTCCACCAGCCCCGGCGCCACCGCGTTGACGCGGATCTCGGGCCCGAGCACGTTGGCCAGGAGCTCGGTCATGTGGCTCACCGCCGCCTTGGACGTGGCGTAGGGGATGGAGCTCCCCCGGGTGGTGTGTCCCGCGATCGACGACACGTTGACGACAGCGCCCTCGCCGCTGGCGCGGAGGTGGGGAACCGCGGCCACGGTCACCTGCCAGGTGCCGATGACGTTCACGTCGAGAATGCGCCGCCACACCTCGGGAGAGGCCGCCTCGAGGTCGGGGTGGGCGATGACCTGGGTGGTGCCGGCGTTGTTGACGAGAATGTCGAGACGACCGTGGTGCTCGACCGCCTTCGCCACGAGGTTCCGAGCCTGCTCGGCATCGGCGATGTCGGCCTGGACGTAGCTGGCCCCAGGGAGCTCTGTGGCCAGCGCCAGGCCGGCTTCGACCGACGAAGCCGAATTGACCACCACGGCGGCTCCCTCCCGGGCGAGGGCCCGGGCCGTGGCCGCCCCGATGCCGCTCGACGATCCGGTCACGAGGGCGACCTTGTCTTGCAGAACTGCGGACATCTGCGATCTCCGTCTCTTCGTCGGGATCCCGACCGGGCCGGCGTCGGCTGTTCTCTTATCAGGTTGTCAGTACGGTGGCGGCATGTGGCTCGTGAGTTTCGTGGAACCCGACGCACCCTCGGTGGTACGGACCGGGGTGGTCGTCGACGACGCGGTGGTGGACCTCACCGATCCGTCGGTGGCACTCCCCGGCGACATGACCGAGTTCCTCGTGGCCGGACCCGCCGCGATCGAGCGGGCTGACGACGCCACGCGGTCGGGTGCCCGTCGACTGGCACTGGACCAGGTCCGTCTCCGCCCACCGGTGCCCCACCCCGCCAAGGTGCTCGGCATCGGGCTCAACTACGCCGCGCACGTCGCTGAGACCGGGGCGACACGGCCCGAGCATCAGGTGTGGTTCAACAAGCAGCGGACCTGTGTGGTCGGGCCCGGCGAGGCCATCGAGATCCCGAAGGTCTCGGGTCAGGTCGACTACGAGGGCGAGCTGGCCATGGTCATCGGCCGCCGCTGTCGCCACGTGCCCGCCGCCGACGCCGCATCGGTGGTGGCCGGCTTCACCATCCTCAACGACGTGACCGTGCGCGACTGGCAGTGGCGGACCCCCACCTGGACGCTCGGGAAGTCCTTCGACACCCACGGTCCGACGGGGCCTTGGATCGTGACGGGGGACGAGGTCGGTGATCCCCATCGCCTACGTCTGCGGACGTGGGTGAACGATGAACTCCGCCAGGACGCTACGACCGACGACATGATCTTCTCGTGCTGGGAACAGGTCGAGTACCTGTCGACGGTGTTCACCCTCGAGCCGGGGGACATCATCTCGACGGGGACCCCGGCCGGGGTCGGGATGGGGTTCGACCCCCCTCGTTGGCTCGTCGACGGTGACGTCGTCCGCATCGAGATCGATCGTCTCGGGACACTCGAGAACCCCGTTGCCCTCGAGCCCCACCCCTGAGGGACCACCTGCGCACGTCGGCTCGTTGCGCGTGACCCGGAACCTGGTCATCCCCGCCGACGAGCTCGAGTGGCGCTTCACCACCAGCGGTGGCCCCGGTGGTCAGCACGCCAACAAGGCGAGCACCCGCGCCGAGGTGTCGTTCTCCGTGGCCGCGTCGAAGTCACTGGGACCTCGCCAGCGGGCACGGCTCCTCGAGCGACTCGGGCCTACGGTACGGGCCGCCGCAGGAGATGAGCGGTCCCAGATGCGCAACCGGGAACTGGCATTACAGAGACTCGGCATCCGATTGGCCGAAGGACTCCGCGTGGAGCGCTCCCGCGTCGCCACCAAACCCTCGATGTCGGCCCGGGCCGCGCGGCTCACCGACAAGCGCCGCCAATCGGCACGAAAGCGCGACCGGTCCCGCCCGAACCCCGACGACGACTGACTCCCCGAGGACCGACCGACCCGCCCGCGTCAGAGGATGTCGGGGCGAAGGAGTGCGTCGCTCCCGCCGTCGACGAAGAGCACCGAGCCGTGGATATAGCTGTTGGCGGGGTCGAGGAGGAACCCGATGGCCGCCGCGATCTCGACCGCCGTCGCCCGGCGTCCCATCGGCACCGGGAGCGCCTCGATGAGCGGCCCGAGCACGGGGTCGTCGAGCCCACCGGCCAGAAGGGGCGTGTCCACGGGACCCGGGGCCACCGCGTTCAGCCTGACTCCGGCCTTTCCCCACGCCCCGGCCCGCCGGCGCATGGCCCGGGTGAGGGCGAGCTTGGTCATGCCATAGACCGTGGCACCGTCGACGCCCGCGGCCAAGGCACACGCCTTGTCCTCGTCACCGTCGAGCAGGAGGCCGAGCAACTCCTCGTGCGCCGGGGTCAGGCCGGCGGAATTGGAGGCGACCACCACCGCCGAGGACGCTTCGCCTTCGCCGAGCAGGCTCAGCATCCCGTCGAGCATGTCGACGGCGCCGAAGTAGTTGACATGGGCGATCATCTCGGTGGGCTGGACCTGGGGCCCGAGTCCCGCGCACAGCACCAACCCGTCGAGTCGCGACCCCGACAGCTCGGCCACCGCGGCCAGCGCCTGGGCCCGACCCCCGGGCCCGGAGAGGTCCGCGGTGACCTGGGCATCGTGCACGTCGATGCCGATGACGCGCAGTCCGCTGCGCTCGAATCGCCGGCTGACCGCGGCACCGATGCCCGATGCCGAGCCGGTGACGACGATGGTGCGCCTGTGGCGTGGCGTGGGGCTCACCTCAGGCCGCGCCGTGGTGTCCATGGCGGCCCGTTGTAGTCGATGCGAGCCCGGCGGCGCCTCTCGGGACTTTCGAAGAAGCGCGCCCGGACTCTTGGATCAGCTCGAGCAGTCCCGACAGACCATGGCCGTGCCGTCGGCGAGTTGCCCCCGCGTCCGCACCAAGAAGCACGACCGGCACACGAACTCATCGGAACGGCACGGGGCCACGGCCACGACGTCGATGGTGTCGCGGGGCATCTCCAGCAACACACTATGGAGGACGGCACCGTCGTCTTCTTGTTCGTCGTGGTCTTCGCCGTCACCGCGAAGAGCCAGACGGTCGAGCAGGACCAGGTCGAGGCTCTCCTCGAGGTCTCCGTCTCCGTCGTCTCGGTCGTCTCCGTCGGCCTCGAGCCCATCGTCGAAGTCGTCGATTCGGCCCGGGCCGGCCCCGAGCGCAAGGGTGAGTGGCGCCGTCAGAGACGGCGCGCCGTTCACCTCGGTCTCGTCGTCCTCCCCGTCGTCGTCGGACCCGTGGATGAGAACCTCCAGGGAGTCCTCGAGGGTGTCCTCGTCCACGTCCTGTTCCAGGAGGTCCTCGTTGTCGAGCTCCACCTCCAAGATGGCCTCATCGTCGAGCTCGGTGATGGCCAGTTCCTCGGGTGGTTCGAGGTCGAGCTCCCCCTCGGTGAAGTGGGCCTCGACGGGATCTCGGTGCCTCTCAGCCAGTCTCATGGCCAGGAACGCCTCCTTGCCGATCTCCCTGGCCCCCGAACTGGGGTCGGGGCCCGGTCGCGATCGCCTTCGACATCAGCATCGGACCCCGGAGGCGCCTGTGCAAGGACTTTTCTGGCTCGGGCACCGTCGCCTCGGCCCGTGCCAACCGCCGCTCGACACCCAAAGAATCGCCGGACGCGCTCGTCGGGGCCTCTCTTCGTGCCGGGGCTGGGCGTGGGGCCCCGCGGACAGGCAGAATCCCGTAAGTGCACATTCCGGCCAAGGTTGATTACGGCCTGCGGGCCCTCCTTGCACTCGCCGATCGCAACGGGCCGGCCACGGCTGAGGCTCTCGCCCGGACCCAGGGCCTCCCGGCGCGATTCCTCGGGGCGATCCTCATCGAGCTGCGTCGGGCCGGCATCGTCTCGAGCCAACGGGGTTCCGAGGGTGGCTACCGCCTGGCCCGGGCGGCCAAGGAGATCAGCGTGGCCGATGTCATGCGCGCCCTCGACGGTCCTCTGGCCGAGGTCCGGGGGCTCCGCCCCGAGGCCACCCACTACGAGGGCCCCGCCGAGCACCTCCAAGACGTCTGGGTGGCGGTCCGGGCCAGCCTCCGCAACGTCCTCGAGCGGGTCAACCTCGAAGACGTGGTGGCCGGGCGCCTGCCCCGGACGGTTGCCAAGCTGACCGAGGACCCCGATGCCTGGGAGCCCCGTCGCTGAGAAGGTCGCTCAAGCCCGGTCGCTGAGAAGCGTCAGGCCGACTCGCCGAGGGCCCGGGGCTCAGAATCGTCGCCCCAGGTGTCGTCGAGGAACTCGGCGATCTCAGCGGTGAGTCGGTCCGGGGCGAGGCGGAGCTCGAAGATCGATCGGGCCTCGATGAGCCGGGCGTGCTGGAGTTGGCGCGTGAGGTGGTCCGCGTCGGTGAAGGGGTGGATGAAGTCGATCTTGTGCCCGATGACGAGCGAGGGCGCCTTGATGGCCTGGCGCGCTTCGTAGGTCGGGGTGATGGGCCCGACGAGCATGCCGTGCAACACCGCCGCGATCTCCTCGGGCTCGGCGGTGATCATCGTGATCACGCTGTCGAAGGGGGCCACCGTCGTCCGCGGCACCCGGCGCGCGAGTGACCCCACCAGTCGGACCAACGGCGCCGCGTAGTGGACACCGAGGAGCATGGGCAGGAACACGACGGCCGCCCCGGGGACGGCCCATTCCAAGACGGGCATCTCGATGAGGAGCCCCCGCACCCGCTCGGGCGCTTGGACCGCGACCTGGAGGCTCACGTTCGCCCCGAGCGAGACACCTCCGACGACGGCTTCGTCGATGCCGAGCTCGTCGAGCAGAGCCACCACATAGCGGGCGTAGGAGTCCATCCGGTGTGCCGAGGCGTGGCGGGGCTTGTCCGACTGGCCGTGGCCGGGGAGGTCGAGGAGCACGACCTGGAACCCACGATCGGCGAGGTCGGCGGCCAGGCGTCGGCTCAATTGGTTGTCGAGCAACAGGCCGTGGAGGAACACGAGGACCCGGGACCCCTCGCCGTGGCGCTCGTAGTGCAACCGGAGCCCCTCGACCTCGAACGTGCCCTCCTCGAAGGGACGCCGCTCGAAGAGCCCGCTCACCCAGGAGACCGGCGCCATGGCCCAGAGGCCCTGCGGCGCCGATCCCAGGTCGACCCCGTCGTCGGGCCCCTCCCCGCTCTCGGCGGGTTCGGGTGCCGGTTCGGCCCTCGGAGAAGAAGTAGAAGTGCCGAGCCCGGCCCCCACGGTCGCCACGGTCGCCACGTTACCGGGGGACATTCGGGCTCGCGCCTCTTTCATCTTGTCTTTCTTCTTGTCCTACTTGCTTCTCCTGGCTCAGATGAGACCGAGGCGCCGGGAGCAAGCCGGCCATTGGCCCCAGCCGCTCCGGGCCTGGAGCGCTTTGGCCGCCTGGTCCTGGACCGCCGGCGAGGCCGCCGACGGCAGACCCGGGTACCCGAGCCCATGCCAGGTCCCGAGGGCGAATTGGTAGGCGCCGTAGTAGCCGTTCCCGGTGTTGTCGGCATAGTTGCCGCCGGATTCGCACTTGCGCAGTCCGGCCCACGCGTCGTCGCCGCCGGCACTCGTCGCGGGTGCGACGGGTGCTTTGGGCGTGACTGCGACGGCATGGTGCGCGACCACGACCACGGGGGCGGGCTTCGGAGCCGGCGGTGGTGGGGGCGAGTGTTCCTGCTCGTATTCCGTCCAGGCAATGAGCATCTTCACGAACCGCGTCCCGGCCGGCCGCAGCAGGCCGATGTGCGTCCCGTCGCCCTCGGCCATCGAGGCCTCGGACTGGGGCG
>Ga0307373_10004811_pt1 | contig 22481 bp, 19 predicted proteins | sample OX2MG_FD_202534 | JGI IMG/M metagenome (GOLD analysis project Ga0307373, IMG submission 202534) | Soil microbial communities from Risofladan, Vaasa, Finland - OX-2 | ecosystem: Environmental > Terrestrial > Soil > Coastal area > Acid sulfate soil | place: Finland: Risofladan, Vaasa | collected... | reverse complement strand
AGGACCCCGCCTCCGAGGTCTACGTGCGGATGAAGCGCGAGGACTCGGCCCAGGTGGGGATCGAGTCGATTCACCACGAGTTCGGGGCGGAGGTCTCAGAAGGCGAGCTGGCCGCCCTGCTCAGGTCTCTCGACGCCGAGGACCGCGTTCACGGCATCCTCCTCCAGCTTCCCCTGCCCAAGCACCTCGATCAGGACGCGCTGATCTCCCTGATCGACCCGACCAAGGACGTCGATGGGCTGACGCCGCTCAGCGCCGGCCTGCTCACCCAGGGTCAGGCGGGCGCGATTTGCCCCTGCACGCCGGCCGGGGTGATGGAGCTGCTGCGCGAGGGGGAGGTGGAGCTAGACGGCGCCCGCGCGGTGGTGATCGGCCGCTCGATCCTGGTCGGCAAGCCGCTCGCGGCGCTGCTGCTGGCCGCCGATGCCACGGTCACCCACTGCCACTCACACACCCACGATCTGGCTGAAGTTTGCCGCCAGGCCGACGTGCTGATCGCCGCCGCCGGCTCGCCCGGCCTGGTCACCGCCGAGATGGTTCGCCCGGGGGCGGTGGTGATCGACGTGGGCAGCAACCGCGGCGAGTCGGGCCTCGTGGGGGACGTCGACTTCGACGCGGTGCGGGAGGTCGCCGGGGCGATTACGCCGGTCCCCGGGGGGGTCGGCCCGATGACCCGGGCGATGCTGCTGGTGAACACCCTGAGCGCGGCGCGGAGGCTGGTCGCGGCGGCCTGAGCGACTGTTTTCACACTTCCGCCGGGTGGCGGGTGTAGGGTCGCACCGACCCCTATGTCCCAGTCACGGAGGGATACGTAGATGGAATTCAACAAGCTGAGCAGCGGCGAGAAGGTCGCGGGCGGCTCCGCGGTCCTGCTTTTCATATTCATGTTCTTCACCTGGTTCGGAGTTGAAGTCTCCGGCGTGGGCGGCATCTCGGGCAGCGTGCCCGGGGCCGGCGGTGACGCTTGGGACGCACTCGAATTTATTCCGATCATCCTGGTCATAGCGATCATCGCCGCGATCGGCGTCGCGGTCCTGCGGATCACCGACTCGGCCTACGAACCGCCGATCTCGATGAATGCCGTCGTGACCGTGCTCGGTGGCCTCTCCGTCCTGCTCATCCTTTTCCGGATCATCGACCCCCCGAGTTTCGGCAGCTTTGGTGGGGTGTCGGTGAGCGGGACGGTGGAAATCGGCATTTTTCTCGGCCTGGCCGCGGCCGCCGGTATGACCTACGGCGGCTATATGGCGATGAAAGAGGAAGGTGCGACCTTCGGCGACACCGCCGATCGCCTCTCGGGCGGCTCGGCCGCTGCGCCGCCCCCACCTCCACCGCCAGCGCACCAGCCCCCGCCGCCCCCGCCACCTGCGGCGCAGGAGCCCCCACCGCCCCCGCCACCCACCGCGCCTCAGCCCCCCGGCAGCTGAGACCCTGGCGACGCCACGCTGGGTGGGGTGAAGCGTCTCGGGCTTCACCCCACCGCGGTCGAGGGACGGCCGGGGCCTTGACCTGGATGGGCTAAGCGGAGCTCCGCTCCGCGATGCCCGCCGCGACTCGCTTGGCGAAGGCGATCACCGTCATCATCGGGTTGACGCCGACCGAAGTGGGGAAGAGGGAGGCATCGGCGACGTAGAGGCCGTCGGCGCCGTTGACCGAGCCGTCGGCGGCGCAGACGCCCTCGGCGGGGTTGGCCGCGATCCGCGCCGTGCCCATCGGGTGAAAGGCCTCGAGGTGCAGTTCCGATGGCTTGAACACGGTCGCTTCGAACTCACTCAGCTGCTCCCGCCGTAGGGTTCCGACCCGGCCGATATTCGGGTAGACCTCACTTGCCCCGGCGGCGAAGTGGACCTCCGCGGCGCGGGCGATGCCGAAGGTGAGGCGGCGGGCGTCCTCGTCGGTCAACCTGTAGGTCATGCGCAAAGAGCCGTCGCCGGCGAGGCCCACCCGGCCCGAGGAGAGGTCGGAGAGGTGGACGCCGATCGAGCCGATGTGGTCGAAGTCGAGCATCGCCCGCTGGTGCTCGCGACCCGCCCCGAGCAGCCAGGCGCCGCCAAAGGCAGGCGCCGTAAAGGTCGCCTCCAGTAGGATCTCCTGAGCTGCCCACTGGTCGATGAAGTAGCTCTGCATCACGCCCTCCCAGCCGCGGACCTCCTCCTCGTAGCGGGCACCGACCCAGCAGGCGGGGTGGATGTGGAGATTACGGCCGACCTGGTGGCCGCCGAGGCCCGAGCCCAGCAAGAGCTCCGGCGTGCCCAGGGCGCCGCCGGCGATGATCGTGGCCTCGCGGGCGCGAACCGTGTAGGGGCGATGCCCGCCGCCGGCTCCAGCGGGGGTCGCGCAAAGCACGCCGACCGCGCGCCCAGCTTCAATCAGCACCCGGTTGACCTGCACTTCGGAGCGGAGGCGGGTCCCTGCGGCCACCGCGCGCGGCAGGTAGCTGACGTGCATTCCCCGCTTGGCGTCGATCTCACAGCCGAAGGGGCAGGAGCTGCACTGCACGCAGTTGCCGGCGTTGCGGGATATCGGGCCGCCGCTGGCGCCCAGTGTCCGCGCCCCCTCCATCGCCAGCTGGCCGTTGCGTCCCATCCGCTCGGGATCGAGCGGGGTCACCCGCAGGTAGTCCTCGGCCTCGGCGTAGTCGGGGCCCAGCTCGCCGGCCCAGGTGACGCCGTGGCGGCACCGCCAATCCTCCAGCACCGACTCGGGGGCGCGGAAGCAGGTGCCGGAGTTGATCACGGTGGTGCCGCCGATCGCCCGCGCGACGGGGACCGGGATCGGCGGTCGTCCTTCGGCGATCGTCAGGCCGCAGTCGCGATAGAGGGAAGCGAGGGCGTCGAGCGGGTCGCTCGGGTAGCTGTCGCGATTGTAGTGTCGCCCGGCCTCAAGCACCAAGACGTCGAGGCCCGCCTCGGCCAGCGTCGCCGCGGCGACGGCGCCGCCAGCCCCCGAGCCGACGATGACCACGTCGCACTCCTCACCCTCCCCCGCTGGCGCCATGTCGCCCAGGGAGGCGGCCGGCTCGGGCAGCGAGCCGTCGGACAGCGCGCAGGAGGCCCGGAACCCGATCCGCTCGCTCACCTCAGGGATGACCGCGTAGCCAAGGGTCGAGAGGACCTTGGCCATCAGCAGGAGGTCGTGGAAGAGTCTCAGGTGGGAGCCGTCCATGCGGCGCAGAAAGTCCTCCCGGGCGGCCAGGTCGAGGCGGCTGAAGCGCCAGGGGAAGGGCAGCCACTCAAAGGCCCGCAGCCCGAGGCGCAGGCGGGCCAAGATCCGTGGGGAGGTCGAGGTGAGGAACCTGGCCACCGGGCCGGAGACCTCGACATCGCGCTCAGCGGCCGGCAGCCCCTCGATGCCGGGCGCCATCGCCTCACAGATCGCGCTCAGGGTCCGTTGCTCAGCGGCCGAGAGCCCCGGTGCGCGTCTTCAGCCCGGCTCGGCCGGCCGACCGATCCGGCCGATCAACAACCACAGCCACAGCGCCACGAGCACCAGGGAGCCGTCGACGAGGAAGTTCAGCAGGTAGATGAAGACGTGCTGGTCGAAGAGGTAGAAAGCGAGCGCCGAGAGTGAGGAGGCGATCTTGCCCACGGCGAGCAGTAGCAGCAGGGCGCGGTAGCGGACCACGTCGGTCTGCGCGATCACACAGATCCCGGTGATCACCACCATGTAGGAGAAGGCCAGCCCGAGCCAGAGCTGCTCGGAGCCGTGCGGGGCGCGGACGAAGCCGCCGAGGTCGCCGCCGAGGTCGGAGATCGTGTCAAGGACGCCGTTGGGGACGGCGATGAAGAGGATGCCCACCAGGGCGAAGCTGAGCGCCAGCAGGCGCAGGTTGAAGACGACGAATCCCTCGGCGCGCTTCCCCCGCATGCGGCGGCACTCTAACTGGCTGACTGGCCAATGGGTTGAGCGCCCTCCGGGCTCAGGACCGCAGCCTAGAATCCGCCGGGTGATCGATCGGGGGCAGGTTCTTCATGTTGCGCGGTTGGCCCGGCTGGGGCTGAGCGAGGACGAGGTTGAGCGGATGACCGATGAGCTCGCCGGGATCCTGGAGCACGTGGATCGGATCGCTGCGCTGGATCTGGAGGATGTATCGCCCACCTCCCATGTCGTTGAGCTGGAGAATGTGTTGCGGCCCGATCGGCCTCGGCCCAGCTGGCCCAGGGACGTGGTCTTGGCCCAGGCTCCGGACCCGGTCGCCGGGGCGTTTCGGGTGCCCTCGCCCCAGGCCGACGCCTGATGGGCGGGCTGCTGGAGCTCTCGGTCGCCGAGGCGGCCGGGCGGATCGCCGCAGGCGAGGTCTCCCCGGCGGAGTACCTCGTTGCCTGGCGGGGAGCTGCGGCCAGGGACGAGCTAAACGCCTATCTGTGGCGGGCCGAGGATCCGGTGGAGGAAGGCGAGGGGCCTCTGGCGGGCATCCCCGTCGCCGTTAAGGACATCTTCTGCACGGAGGGTGTCCCAACCACGGCCGCCTCGCGCATTCTCCAGGGTTACAGGCCCCCCTACACGGCGGCCGCGGTGAGCAGGCTGACCGATGCCGGGGTCTCGCTGCTCGGCAAGACGAACATGGACGAGTTCGCGATGGGGTCCTCGAACGAGAACTCCGCCTACGGGCCGGTGCTAAACCCCTGGGATCGGGGGCGGGTGCCGGGGGGGTCATCGGGGGGGTCGGCGGCGGCCGTGGCAGGGGGACTGGCTCCCTGCGCGATCGGAACCGACACCGGCGGCTCGATCCGCCAGCCGGCGGCGCTCTGCGGAATCGTCGGCCTGAAGCCCACCTACGGGGCGATTTCCCGCTACGGGATGATCGCCTTTGCCTCCTCCCTGGACCAGTGCGGCCCGCTGACCCGCGACGTTACCGACGCGGCGCTGCTGCTCTCCGTACTTGAGGGACGCGACAGGTGCGATTCGACCTCGGTGGGGATCGCCGGCGGGGTGCGCAAGCCCAGCCGCGAAGACCTGAAGGGACTGCGCTTCGCCGTGCCGAGCGAGCTGGGGGGCGAGGGGGTCGAAACCGGCGTGCGCGAGGTCTTCGAGGCGACGCTGGGGAGGATCGAGAGCCTCGGCGGGGAGGTCGCCGAAACACCGCTGCCCCACGCCGAGCACGGCATCTCCGCCTACTACCTGATCGCCCCGGCGGAGGCATCCTCAAATCTCGCCCGCTACGACGGTGTTCGCTACGGGACGCGGGCGCCGGGGGCCGGCGAGCTGGTGGAGATGTATGAGGCGACCCGGGCCGTGGGCTTCGGGCCGGAGGTCAAGCGCCGCATCATGCTCGGCACCTACGCGCTCTCCTCCGGCTACTACGACGCCTACTACGGCCGCGCGCAGAAGGTTCGCGCCAAGATCGCGGCCGACTTCTCCTCCGCCTTCTCGGCCTTCGACTTCGTCGTCACCCCGACTTCGCCCTCCGTCGCCTTTAACCTGGGCGAGAAGTCGGGCGATCCCCTGGCGATGTATCTCAACGACTTCTTCACCGTGCCGATGAGCCTCGCCGGCATCCCGGCGATCTCCATTCCGGCCGGTCTCGCTGAGCCCAGCGGCGGCGGGCCCCAGCTCCCGGTCGGCTTCCAGATCGCGGCCCCCGCCTTCGCCGAGCAGAACCTGCTGGAGGCCGCCTACGCGCTGGAGCGGGCGATCGGCTTTGACCAGCGACCTCCAGCGGCAGATGTGCCGCAGGGGCCCCCGGGGCAAAGCGCAAGCGGGGACGGTGCAGATGCCTGAGCTGGAGGCGGTTATCGGGCTGGAGATCCACGTCCAGCTGGCGACCAAGACGAAGATGTTCTGCGGCTGCGAGCTCTCCTTCGGCGCCGAACCCAATGTCCATACCTGCCCGATATGCCTCGCTCACCCGGGGGTGTTACCGGTGCCCAATGAGGAGGCGATCCGCTACGCGCTGCAGATCGCCGCGGCCCTGGGGTGCGAGGTGGCGCCGCGCTCGATCTTTCACCGCAAGAACTACTTCTACCCCGACAGCCCGAAGGCCTACCAGATCAGCCAGTACGACATTCCGCTGGCCAGCAAGGGCCGGCTCGGCGAGATCCGCATCCACCGCGCCCATCTGGAGGAGGACGCGGCGAAGATGATCCACGTCGGCGAGTCGGGGCGCATCCAGGGCTCCGGCACCTCGCTGGTGGATTTCAACCGCGGCGGCACACCGCTGGTGGAGATCGTCACCGAGCCCGACCTGCGCAGCGCCGGCGAGGCGGCGCAGTGGGCGCGTCTGCTGCGCACCACGATCCGCCAGCTGGGCGTCTCCGACGTCAACATGGAGGAGGGCAGCCTGCGTGTCGACGCCAACGTCTCGCTGCGCCCAGCCGGCAGCGTGGAGCTGGGGACCAAGACCGAGCTGAAGAATATGAACAGCTTCCGCTTCCTCCAGCGCGGGGTGGAAGCCGAGCTCGGGCGCCAACGCGAGCTGATCGAAGCGGGCGGGGCGGTCGTTCAGGAGACCCTTCACTACGAACCGCAAAGCGGCAGCCTCACCTCGCTGCGCTCCAAGGAGGAGGCGCACGACTACCGCTACTTCCCCGAGCCCGACCTGGTGCCGCTGGCGCCGACCGAGGCGATGCTGCGTGAGGCCCGCGAGTCGCTGCCGGAGCTGCCGATGGCGCGGGTCCGGCGCTACCAGGAGGAGCTGGGCCTGGCCCAGGACCCCGCGACGCAGCTCGCCGCCGACCCCGAGACCGCCGATTTCTTCGAGCAGACCGCGACGCAGGCAGACGGCGTCGAGCCCCGCATCGTCGCCAACTGGGTAACCGGGGAGCTGGCGGCAGCGCTGCGCCAGGATGGCGGCGAGGCCCGAGCCGCCGATTCGAAAGTCGAGCCGGCGGCGCTGGCGGCGCTGGTTGTGATGGTCGGGGCGAGGAAGATCTCCCACGGCGCCGGCAAGGCGGTGTTGGCGGCGCTCGTCGCCGAGGGGGGGGAGCCGGCTTCGATCGTGGAGCGAGAGGGCTTGACTCAGATCTCAGACAGCGGCGAGCTGGAGTCGGTGGTCGCCGCGACCGTGGAGGCCAACCCCGAGGCGGCCGCCCAGGTTCGCGAGGGCAACGAGAAGGCGATCGGCGTGATCGTCGGCGCCGTGATGCGGGAGACGAAGGGACGCGCCGACGGCGGCGAGGTCAAGGGCCTGATCCGCTCTCAGCTTGGATTGGATTGAGACATGGCATGGAACGTCGTCATCGTCGGTGGGGGATTCGGGGGGGCGATGGCGGCGCGCGAGCTGGAGCGGCTGATGCCACGCCAGTCAGCTCGGCTGGTCCTGGTCAACGAGGCCAACTTCATGCTCTACACGCCCTTCCTGCCCGAGGCCGCCGCGGGGACGCTTGAGCCGCGTCACGTGGTCACGCCGCTACGGGAAATCCTCGAGCGCACCTATCTGAGGCTGGGGTCGATCGTGGCCCACGACCCGCAGCGAAAGACCGTTGACCTGCGTGCCAAGTACGGCGACATCGAGACGCTGCCCTACGACCAGCTGCTGCTGTCGGTTGGCTCGGTGTCGCGGGTGCTGCCGGTGCCCGGCCTGGCCGAGCACGCGGTCGGCTTCAAGAGCCTCGCCGACGCGATCTGGTTGCGCAACCACCTGGTCGAGACGCTGGAGGAAGCCAACGCGACGGATGACCCGGCCCGGCGCGACGAGTTGCTGACCTACGTCTTCGTCGGCGGTGGCTACGCCGGGCTGGAGGCGCTCGCCGAGCTGCAGGACTTCGCCGCCGACGCGATGGAGAACTACCCGCGCGCACGGCTGCACGGAATGCGCTGGGTGCTGGTCGAGGCAGGTGGCCGGGTGCTGCCGGAGATCGATCTGCGGTTGGCCGACTACGCCCTGCGTGAGCTGCGTGGACGGGGAATCGACATCCAGCTGGAGACCACGCTGGAGGAGGTGAGCGCCGACCGCGCCCGGCTCTCGAGTGGGGAGGCGCTACCGACTCGCACCGTCGTTTGGACAGCGGGGGTGGCGCCGCATCCCAGTCTGCGCGAGCTGAACGTCCCCCTCGACGAGCGGGGGCGGGTGCCGGTCGACGAGTTCCTCCGGGTCAGGGGCATGGACTCGGTCTGGGCGATCGGCGACTGCGCCGCGGCACCGGACCCGCGGGGGGGCGTTTGCCCCCCGACGGCCCAGCACGCGGTGCGAGAGGGCCCGGTCGCGGCGCGCAACATCGCCGCGGAGCTGGGGGTCGGCTCTCCGCGGCGGTTCGAGTATCGAAGCAACGCCTCCTTCGTCAACCTCGGCCGCTACAAGGCGGTCGGCAGCGTCGGCGATCGCACCTTCCGCGGTTTCCCCGCCTGGTGGATGGCCCGGACCTACCACATGAGCCAGATCCCGGGCGTCGCCCGCAAGGCCCGCGCCGTGCTCGATTGGACCGCCGGGCTGCCCTTCCGTCGCGACATCTCCGAGGTCGGCTCGATCGGCCACCCCAAGCCGCTGAAATAGGGCGATGGGCTTCGAGTATCCGCTCATCGCATTCTGTTTCGGGATCCCTGTGGCGATCATCGGCAAGAGCAAGGGCAGTTCCTTCTGGCTCTGGCTGCTGATCGGCACGGTGCTGCCGGTCCTGGGCTTCATCGTCGTGATGGCCTACCGAACCGACAAGTACGAACCGGAAAGGCAGTGCCCGACCTGCCACAAGGCGGTGAAGCTCTACGTCCAGGTCTGCCCCCGCTGCGGCGCCGAGCTCTACCTTCCCGACCCGGCTGAAGTCCGCCACCCCGGCGTGCGCTAGCGGCCGCGATCAAGATCCAGTTCCGGGGCCCATGGGCCGGAGCAGGGCGGTGGCCCTTTATCTGAGCCAGGCCCTGACGATCGCGTTGGCGAAGCCGAGACCGTAGCGGACCACCGCCGGCTTCTTCGAATGTCCGTGCAGGCGCCGCTCGACGGTGATCGGCACCTCCTTGGCCGGGATTCCCCGCTTGATCGCCTCGATCATGAACTCCGAGGTGTGGAACTGCTCCTGGCGCAGGACCAGCTGGGGGAGGACGGTGGTGCGCACGGCGCGGTAGCCGTTGGAGCAGTCGGTGACGTGGGTGCCGGTGATCAGGGAGACCAGGCGGTTGAAGAAGACGATGCCGAGCTCGCGGGCGAAATGGTTGCGGTCGGCCTGACCCAGGACGCGGGAGCCGTGGGCCACGTCCACCTCCCGATTGAGGACCGGCCCGACCAGGCGCTCCATCTCCGAGGGCAGATGCTGGCCGTCGGCGTCAAGGGTGACCACGACCTCGGCGCCGGCCTCGACCATCAGCCGGTACCCGGTGCGCAGCGCCGCGCCGCCACCACGATTGATCACGTGGCGGGCGACGACCGCCCCGTGCTCGGTGGCGACCTCGCCGGTGGCGTCGCGCGAGCCGTCGTCGACCACCAGCACCGCCGTCTTCACTCCGCAGACTTCGCCCGGGATCAGGTCGAGCACCTGGCCGATGTTCTCGACCTCGTTGTAGGCGGGCACGAGGACCGCGACCCTGGCCCGGAAGCGTTCCGGCAGGTCCGCCTGGCGGAATTCCTCCCAGGCCAGCCCCTCGAGCACCGCCGAGAGCTGGCGCGAGTTGCGCGCCGCCTGCGTCAGGGCCCTGAGGATCAGCAGGAAGAGGACGAAGATGGCAAAGACGGCGAGGCCGAGGATTCGCCCGCCGTTGCCCTTTTCGAAGGAGAAGGCCGAGAGCAGCCTGTCGGTGGCTTCGGTGCCGGAGACGACCGCCAGCCCGATGCCGGTGGCGAGCAGGATCAGCACATCGGCGTTGCGCAGCGAGTGGCGGCGGATCAGGGCGTAGGCGAGGAGGACCACCGCCCCGATCACCCCGGCGCTGCGCAGCGCGGTCAGTTCTGCGGGGAGGATGCTCGCCTGGGCCATGAGCCGCTAGACAATAGGGCCGAGGCCCCCCCCGAAAGCGCCGCCGCGGCCAGGGGAAAGACCAGTGTCATCAGGATCTCGTTGCGCCGCGGCGCGGCCAGTGAGATCGCGCCGACCGCGGTGACCAGCACGATCGGTGTCACCAGCACCGACAGCTCCCACCAGCGCCGGCGAAGGGCGAGGAGGCCCAGGCCCGCCAAGCCGAGCAGGACGAGCAGGATCTGGCAGGCCCGCCCGGCGGGGCTGTCCATCGCTTCGCCGACGCCGCTGCTCCAGATCCGCGCGGCCTTGCGCGCGGTCATCGCCAGGTAGCCGATCGGGTCCTCGCCGAAGTAGTGGGAGAAGTCCTGCTTGGCGATCTTGCCCAGGGCGGTGTCTCGTGGCAGTTCGGGGTAGCGGTTGGCGACTCGGTTGAACAGCGGGGTCGGGTCGACCCTTTCCAGGGCCGGCGAGAACGGCCCCAGGTCGCGGTGCAGGTAGCGCCGCGCCAAAAGCGCCTTGACCTTCTGGTATTCGCCGTCGGCGGGGAGGTAGGTGCCGACGTAGAGGGCCTTGCCGTCGCCGGTGGAGATCGGCACGAGCCGCCCGAGGACGACCTCGTTGCGAACGCTCCAGGGGACAATCGGCAGGAGAAAAGCCGCCGCCAGCACCGCCGTGGCGCCGAGCGCAGCCCGCCAGCCGCGCTGAGCGACGACCCTGATCGCCGCGAGCGCGGCGAAAGCGATCCCGACGAGGAGGTACTCGGGCCGGATCAAGGCCGTCAGCCCGAGGAGGAAGCCGGGCAAAAGCCAGTCGCGCAGGCACTCCCGTTCGCTGGCCCAGAGGAAGGCGAGCACGGCGGCGGGCAGGGTGAAGAACGCCGGTGGCTCGCTCATCAGCTCGCCGGTGGAGTGGATGAACGGCGGGTAGACCGCGGTGGCGAAGGCCGCGAGGAGGCCGACGGTCGATCCCCCCAGGCGCCTTCCCAGGAGGAAGACGACGACGATCGCCGCAACCCCGAGCAGCGCCTCGACGATTCGCGCGGTCCCTTCCCGTGGCCCCGCCGTCGCGTAGAACGCCGCCGCGTAGAGCAACGGCGCGCCCGGCGACCAGTCGCTGGAGTCGTGGAAGGTCGGCCCGCCGAAGCTGCCTTCCTCATATAGCGACTTGGAGAGCGCGTAGTAGGCGTGTGCGTCGGGGCTAGGGGTCGCCAGCGGTTCGACGACCCGGTAGGCGCGCAAGCCGAGACCGAGCACGGCGATCAGGCCGAGGAGGGCCAGGGTTCGGCCCCCGTAGCGCTGGGGCAACGAGTGAATCCAGGTCGAGGTCCGGCCGGCCATGGTCGCAGAGGCTATCCAGGCGACGGGCGGCGGCGGAGGGGGGTGAGACGTACCTGGGAGCAGGCCCACACCGCTCCGATCCCCGCCAGCGCGGCGACCAGCGGGATCATCACCAGGACCCGACGCGGAGAGGCGACGAGGAGGGCGCTGATCGCGGTAATCGATAGAAAGATCGTCCCCAGTAGAAGGGCCTCCCAGCGGCCTCGCCTGGAAAGGAGGATCAGGCCGATGAGGCCGAAGAAGACGAGCGCCCAGTGCAGGGCCTCCCAGACGGGCCTGCGCATCACTTCGCGCGGGCCATGGGACCACATGTCGCCGACCTTGGCGGCGAGGAAGCCGATGTATTCAAGCGGCCTTTCGCTGACGTCGCTCCATAGCTGTTCCCGGCCCATCTGGGAAAGTGCCTTGTCGCTTTCGACCCCGGGGTGGCGCTGGGCGGCGAAGGCGGCGAGGATCTGCTCCAGGCGAACGCGGGCGAGGACGATCTCGCGCTGGGCGGCGAGCGGCTTTCCCTCCGCCGCCGGCGGCAGGTACTCGGCGGCGAGATGCCTGACCAGCCCCGGCTGGTTTTCCAGCAGCGCCTGGCCCACCCGCTGGGGGTCACCGCCCGAGGGCAGGTAGGTGCCGGAGAAGAGCACCTGGCCGCCGCCCGTGGATATCGGCACGAAGCGGCCCAGCGCGGCCGCATTGCGCAGCGTCCAGGGAGTGACGACGATTGCAACCCCCAGCAGGAGGATTCCCGCCCGCATTGCGCCGCTGCGCCAGTTGCGCCATTTGCCGGCCGCGGCGACAAGGGCGAGCAGCAGCGAGACCGCCAGGTACTCCGGGCGCACCAGCGTCAGCGCCCCGAGCACCAGCCCCGGAACCAGCCAGCGCGGCGAGCGGGCCCGCGCACCGGATCGACCCGGCGCCTCGGCCCACAGCATCGCCAGCACTGCGCCGGAGAGAAGCGCCGCCGCCAGCGGCTCGGTCATCAGCATCCCCTGGTACTCGAGCAGGGCCGGGTAGATCGCCACGGCGAGGGCGCCGATCAGTCCCGCCGCCGGCCCGCAGAGTCTACGGCCGATCAGGTAGGAGAAGGCAACGGAGAGCGCGCCGATCAGAGCAAGGACAACGCGGGCCAGGCGTTCGTGAAGGCCGCCGCTTAACTCATAGATTCCGGCGGCGATGAGCGGCAGGCCGGGCGAGTAGTTGCTCGACGGCTGGGTTGCCCGGTGCCCGGCGGTGAAGCCGTTCCCCTGCTCGAGGTTCGCGGCGATGCGGGCGTAGGCGACGGCGTCGAAAACCGGAGGCCGGCCCTGCCAGGCGTAGTCGATCCGTAGACCGAGGCCCAGGAGCAGGATCGCGGCCAGGGCCGCGAGGCCCGCACGCCCCCCGTTTCGCGCCGCCAGCCCGCTCGACATTGGGCGGATGCTATGGCGCTCGCGCCGCCCCGCGCCGTGGCTGCCCTGTCCGCTACCCTGCCGCGCCTATGCGCGTTCTCATCCTTGGGGGCGACGGCTACCTGGGCTGGCCGACGGCCCTAAGGTTCTCGGCTCGCGGTCATGAGGTGGCTGTTCTCGACAACTTCTCCCGCCGCCGCTGGCTTCGTGAGCACGGTAGCGCCTCGTTGACGCCGATCCGCGACCTCGACCAGCGGATCGAGGCCTGGTGCGAGGTCTCGGGCGAGCGGATCCGCAGCTACGTGGGGGCCGTCGAGGACGGCGACTTTCTCGATCAGGTCGTCGCCGAGACCAGTCCCGAGGCGGTCATCCACTACGGCGAGCAGCCCTCGGCGCCCTACTCGATGATGTCGCGCGAGCGCGCTGTCGAGACCCAGCAGACGAACGTGATCGGCACCCTCAACCTGCTCTTCAGCCTGCGCGACCACGTCCCCGATTGCCATCTGGTCAAGCTGGGGACGATGGGGGAGTACGGCACCCCCAACATCGACATCGAGGAGGGGTTCATCGAGATCGAGCACAAGGGTCGGCGCGACACGCTTCCCTTCCCCAAGTTGCCCGGCTCGCTCTACCACTGCTCCAAGGTCCACGACTCGACCAACCTCCACTTTGCCTGTCGGATCTGGGGGCTGCGCGCGACCGACCTAAACCAGGGGGTCGTCTACGGGATCGAGACCGAGGAGACGGCCGGCGACGAGCGGCTGATCACCCGCTTCGACTACGACGAGATCTTCGGCACCGTGCTCAACCGCTTCTGCGTGCAGGCCGTGATCGGCCACCCGCTGACGATCTATGGCTCCGGTGGGCAGACGCGCGGATTTCTCAATATCCGCGACACGCTGCGCTGCGTCGAGCTGGCGGTCGAGAGCCCGGCCGAGCCGGGCGAGTTCCGCGTCTTCAACCAGTTCACCGAGCAGTTCTCGGTCGGGGAGCTGGCGGAGCTGGTCAAGCTCGCCGGTGAGCGTCTCGGCTACGCGGTGGAGGTCCAGCACTGCGAGAACCCGCGGGTCGAGCTGGAGGACCACTACTACAACGCGGTGCACACCAAGCTGCTTGACCTCGGCCTCCAGCCGACGTTGCTCGGTGAGGAGCTGATGGAGTCGATGTTCCACGCGATCGAGCGGCACAAGGAGCAGGTGATCGCCGGCTCGATCGATCCCCACACCCGCTGGAACCCGGCGAAATCCCCTGCTGGCCGCGCATAGGCCCGCTGGTAGGATCGCCGTCCTGATGCGAGCCGCGGACGCGCTTATGGAAAGCCTGAAGGCCGAGGGTGTCGAGCACATTTTCGGGATCCCCGGCGGCGCGAACCTGCCGACCTATGACGCGCTCGTCGACGCGGAGTTCCGCCATATCCAGGTCAGGCACGAGCAGGGCGGGGGCCACGCCGCCGAGGGCTACGCCAAGGCCTCGGGCCGGGTCGGGGTGGCGTTCGCGACCTCGGGGCCCGGAGCCACGAACCTGGTCACCGCGATCGCCGACGCGATGATGGACTCGGTGCCGACGGTCTTCGTCACCGGCCAGGTGAGGACCGAGCTGATCGGCACCGACGGTTTCCAGGAGGCCGACATCCTGGGCGCGACGCTGCCCTTTGTCAAGCACTCCTTCCAGGTCACCGACCCGCGTCAGATCCCGGAGTACGTGCACGAGGCCTTCCACCTCGCCTCGACCGGGCGCCCGGGGCCGGTGCTGATCGACATCCCGCAGGACCTCTCGCGCGCCGAGATCGAGTACGAGCCTCGCGCCGAGCCGGTCGAGCTGCCCGGCTACAGACCCTCGGTCGAGGGCAACCTCAAACAGATCCGGATCGCCGCCAAGGCGCTGGCCAACGCCCGTCGGCCGGTCCTCTACAGCGGCGGCGGCGTGATCAACGCCAACGCCTCCGATCAGCTGCGCGAGCTGGCCAGTTCCGACCGCTTCCCGGTCACCTCGACCCTGATGGGGCTCGGCGCCTTCCCCGCATCGAGCGACCGGTGGCTGGGGATGCTGGGGATGCACGGGACCGTCACCGCGAACTGGGCGATGGACGGCGCCGACCTGATCGTCGCGATCGGCGCCCGCTTCGATGACCGCATCACCGGCAAGCTCGCCGCGTTCGCGCCGCAGGCCAAATTCATCCACATCGACATCGACCCGGCCGAGATCTCCAAGAACGTGCCGGCACACATCCCGATCGTCGGCGACGCCAGGCAGGTGCTGGCAAAGCTGACCCGCGAGTACCGGGCGCTGCAGACCGACTCCTCCCGCCTCGATGCCTGGTGGGATCAGCTGCGCGCCTGGCAGGAGGAGCACCCGCTGCGCTACGAGCCCGGCAAGGACGGCGAGATCAAGCCGCAGTTCATGATCGAGGCGATGTGGCGGGCCACGCAGGGCGAGGCGATCGTCACCTCCGACGTCGGCCAGCACCAGATGTGGGCCGCCCAGTACTACGGCTTCGACAAGCCACGCCATTGGATCAACTCCGGCGGTCTGGGGACGATGGGGTTCGGACTGCCGGCGGCGGTCGGCGCCAAGGTCGCCCGCCCCGAGGAGACCGTCGTCTGCCTCGCCGGCGACGGCAGCCTGATCATGAACTGCCAGGAGCTGGCGACCTGCGTGACCGAAGAGATACCGGTCAAGATCTTCCTCATGAACAACGGTTACATGGGCATGGTCCGCCAGTGGCAGGAGCTGTTCTGGGACCGGCGCTACAGCTCGGTTGAGATGGGTCCTAGCCCGGACTGGGTGAAGCTGGCGGAGGCCTTCGGGGCGACCGGGATGCGCTGCGAGGACGCGGCCGATCTGGAGCAGACGATGTCTGCGGCCCTGCGGGCCGAGGGGCCGGTGCTGCTCGACGTTCGCGTCGCCCAGGAGGAGAACTGCTACCCGATGATCCCGCCGGGCGCCGCCGCCCGCGACATGGTCGAGGCTCCGAAGGCGGTGCGCTGATCGAGGCCGGTACCCCACAGCTGGTCAAGCTGGAGGATCTGCACGTGCCCGGTCAGCTCAGTGGGCGCAAGCACATCCTCTCGATCCTGGTGGAGAACAAGCCGGGCGTGCTGGCCCGGATCGCGGGGCTCTTCTCCCGTCGCGGCTTCAACATCGACACGCTTGCGGTGGGGCCGACCGACGACCCCAGCATCTCTCGCATCACCCTGACCCTGGACGGCGCGGTCCACCCGATCGACCAGGTCACCAAGCAGCTGCACAAGCTGATCAACGTGTTGAAAATCCGCGACATGGGGCCGGAGGTGACGGTGGCCCGCGAGATGGCGATGTTCAAAGTCTCGGCGGCGGTCGAGAACCGCGCCGAGATCATCCAGTTCGCGGAGATCTTCCGGGCCAAGATCGTCGATGTCTCGCGCCGGGCGATGACGATCGAGGTGACTGGCTCGGCCGACAAGATCGAGGCCTTCGAGCGGATGGTCCGCCCCCACGGCCTGATCGAGATGGTGCGCACCGGCGAGATCGCCATTGCTCGCGGCTCCGACTGAGACCCTCCGATCGGCGATCGGTCGCGCTCTTGCTCGCGGCAGGAGAACCCTGGTCAGCGTCACCACGCCGCTTGAGGGGGTCGACCCCTGCGCCGCGGTGTTCGCCTCCAGGTTGGCTTCGGATCGCTGGTTTTGCTGGGAGCAGCCCGATCGGGGGTTTTCCCTGGCGGCTCTGGGAGCCGCCCATGAGGCGACGTCTCGCGGTGAGGGCCGCTTCGCCGAGGTGGCGGAGGAGTGCCTGGGGTTGGGACGCGATGCCGTGGTTGAGGAGCCGGCCCGGCTGCCGGCCGGGGCGGGCGCGGTGTGGGTCGGGGGCTTCGCCTTCGATCCCGCCGGCGGCTCCTCCTCCAGCTGGTCCTCGTTTTTACCCGGCTCGATGGTCCTGCCGGAGCTCTCGCTCTGCCGCAGCGGGGGGGAGGGCTATCTAACGCTGAACGCTGTCGTCGGCCTCGGTGAGGATGCCAGGGCGAAGAGCGCGAGCCTCGAGGCCCGGGTATCGGCCCTGCGCCTTGACCCGCTGCCCCTGCTCGATCCTCACCCAACCACGCGCACGGAGATCCGCAGCGCCAGGGCTCCGGGGGAGTTCGAGCAGGCGGTCGGCGAGGCGACCGAGCGGATCGCGGCGGGTGAGATGAGCAAGGTCGTGCTCGCTCGGGAGGTGGTCGTCTCCGGCGCCGCGGCGCACGATCCGGCGGCGCTCTTCGGCGCCCTGCGGGAGCAGTTCCCCTCCTGCTTCTGCTTCTGCTGCGGCACCCCCGAAGCCGCCTTTCTCGGCGCCAGCCCGGAGCTGCTCGTCCGCCGGGTCGGCGCCAGCGCCTCCACCGTCGCCCTGGCCGGCTCCACCCGGCGAAGCTCCGACCCCGCCGTCGATGACCACCTGGGCGAGCAGCTTCTGCGCAGCGATAAGGATCGTCGCGAGCAGCGGATCGTCGCCGAGCGGATCGTTCGGGCCCTTCGCCCCTACGCGGTCTGGGTCCAGGCCGCAAACGAGCCGGAGATCGTCAAGGTGGCAAACATCCAGCATCTGGCGACGCCGGTGATCGCCCAGCTCGCCGAGCCGCACTCGGCGATCGAGCTGGCCGGGCTCCTGCACCCGACCCCGGCGGTGGGCGGTGAGCCCTGGCTTGCCGCCGCGCCGGTGATCGCCGCGCTGGAGCGGATGGACCGGGGCTGGTATGCCGGCCCGGTCGGCTGGATGGACGCCACCGAGGACGGCGAGTTCTGTGTCGCCCTGCGCAGTGCCCTGCTGCGCGACCGCGAGGCCCACCTGTTCGCCGGGGTCGGCGTGGTCGCCGGCTCTGACCCCGCGGCCGAGCTGGCGGAGACCGAGATCAAGCTGGGGGCGCTGCTGCCGCTGCTCGCCGAGTAGGCCTCCCGCCCCCGGAGGCAGGACCTACGACATTTCCTCCAGCGCCGCGTGGACCCGTTCGGTTAGCACTCTGTGGGCCCCGACATTGGTCTGGCGATCGGTCTTCACCTCGATCAGGCCGGTGCCGGCGGCGAGGGCGGGGGGGAGGTCGGCCAGGGACTCCAGGCGGCGGTGGGGGAGGTCAAAAAGCGCCGCGGCCCTGGCCACGTCCACCCCGCGGGGGGTGCCGAGGAGGGCCTCGAACTCCTCGCTCCCCAGAGCTCCCTCCTGGGGGAGGAAGTGGAAGATGGCGCCGCCGTCGTTGTCGATGACCACGATGCGGACCGGGGTGGAGACGTGGCGAAGGGCCGCCAGAGCGCCGATGTCATGCAGCAGGCCCAGGTCGCCGGTGACGATTGTCGTGGGCCTGCCCGTCGCGTGGGCGGCGCCGATTCCCGAGGAGAGGAGCCCATCGATGCCGTTGGCGCCACGGTTGCAGAGGAAAAGGACATCCGCCTGGCCGCTGGGCAGCAGCGCCTCCTGGTCGCGGATCGGCATGCTGGAGGCGGTGTAGACGAGGTCACCGTCGCGATGGGCGCGTCCGAGGGCCCGGTGGAGCCCCGGCTCGCTCAGGGGTCCGGAGCCCTCAAGCGCCGCCTCGATCGCCGCTCCGGCGGCGCGCTCGGCCTGCAGCCAGGAGCTGGCCCCGCCGGGCTCCCCCTCGCCCAGCCTCGCGGCCCAGCCCGCCGCCAGCTCGACCGGGTCGGCGCGCAGGATCGCGGCGGCTCGCCGCGTCGGCTCATTCCAGCCGCCGCTGGGGTCGACGACGATCTGGTCGGCACCGGAGCGGGCCAACCACTGGCGCAGAGGCTTGCTGGTCGGCATCTCGCCAAAGCGGAGCACGAGATCGGGCATCGCCTCGGCGGCGAATCGCTGATCGCGGAGCAGCAGGTCATAGGTCGTAACCACGTGGGAGCGATCGTGGGGGCCGCAGCGCAGCAGCGAGGTCGGCTCGGCGAGGATCGGGAAGCCGGCGAGGCGGGCGAGGCGGGCGAGCGGCTCGCGCAGCTCGGGGTCGGGTTGGCGGCCGGCGACGATCGCCCCACGGCGGGCCCCGTCGATGTGCTTGGCGATCTCCTCGAGCAGGAACTCCGAGGGCTCCAGGTCGACCGCGGTCACCGCGGTCAGCGGTCGTTGATCGCGACCGTTCAGGGCCAGGGGGTCGGTCGCGGTCACCGCACCGGGAACCGGGATCGGGGCCAGCGGCTCGCGCCAGGGAAGGTTGAGGTGTACCGGCCCCGGCCGCACCGAGCCGCGGGCGGCGGCCAGCGCCCGGCAGGCGAGCGAGCGGTAGTGCAGCAGGCCCTCGTCCCCGGCCTCGTGCGTGCCCACCTCGCAGAACCAGCGCACCGAGGACCCGTAGAGCTTCAGCTGGTCGATCGTCTGCCCGGCCCCGATCCCGCGCAGCTCCGGCGGTCGGTCGGCGGTGAGGGCGATTAGGGGGACCGATGACTCGTCCGCCTCGCATATCGCGGGGTGGAAATTGGCCGCGGCGGTACCCGAGGTGCAGAGCATCGCCACCGGGGCGCCTGTCGCCTGCGCCGCCCCGAGGGCAAAGAATGCTGCCGATCGCTCGTCGATTATCACCGTCACCTCGATCTCGGGCTGGCGCCACAGGGCGAGGGCCAGCGGGGTGGAGCGCGAGCCGGGGGAGAGGACCGCGTGGCGCACTCCGCCCCGCGCCAGCTCCTCCGCGAAGGCGGAGGCCAGAGCGGTATTGACATTCGTCGGGTCCACCTGCAGCTGACCCTAGATGTTCGATTCCCCGCCGGCGCGCAGGGCGCAGGCCGCGGGGGTGGGGGTGGTCGCGGAATCGGCCACCTAGATGCGGTGGGCGTCGAGCGCCGCCTCGTCGATCTCCACTCCGAGCCCGGGCCCCTGCGGCAGTTCGAGCATCCCCTCCCGCAGCTCGCACTCGACCGAGGCGATGGTCGAGGCGAAGAGGCGCTGGGTGGCGAGGCCGTGGGCCAGACCAAGCGATCCGCCGCCCGGCTGCTCGGCCAGCGTCTGGGCGACCTGGGCGGCGGCTGCGATTCCGACCGGACCGTCGAGGGCGCTCGACAGATAGGCGGGCAGGACCTCGGCGATTTCCAGCGCGGGCTCCGGCCCGCCGACCTTGGAGAGCTTCACCGCGGTCAGCTCGCAGGCCCCGCTGGAGACCGCCCGCTCGGCGTCGGCGCAGCTCTCGACGCTCTCATCGCAGGCGATCGGGATCGCCGTCGTCGCCGCCACCTCGGCGCATCCCTCCAGCGTGGGCACCGGCTGCTCGGCCAGCTCGATGTCGAATGGCTCCAGCGCGGCCAGCGTGTGCTTCGCGCTCTCCACGTCCCAGCAGGCGTTTGCGTCCACCCGGATACGCATCCCCGGTCCAAGCGCCTCGCGCACGGCGCGCACCCCCGCGGCGTCTTCGCCGACTCCGAGCTTCAGCTTGAAAGTCGTGAAGCCGTCCCCGGCCCAGCGCATCGCGTCCTCGGCGAGCGCCGCCGGCGGGCCGGCCACCAGGGTCGCGTTGCAGGCCAGCGGCGGCGATGCGGCGGGGTGGGTCCCTGCATCGGCGGCCGCGCGCCGTCCGCGAAGGTCCATCAGCGCGGTCAGCGCGGCGCAGCGGGCCGGGGGGGAGAGGGCGGCGCTCTGGCCTCTCAGACCGGCCTCCTCCAGGGAATCGCGCCGGGCAAGGTTCTCCAGCTCCTGCACAACCCGAGCCAGAGTCGTCCCACCCCGCAGCGAGAGAGGCACGGCTTCGCCCAGGCCGGTCAGCCCGTCCTCGGAGCGAAGGCGAAACAGCACCATCTCGCGCCGATCCAGGCGTCCCCGCGCGGTCACGTAGGGCCGGCGGAAGGGGAGCGCGTAGGGGATCACCTGCGCCGAGGCGATCTTCATCGGCACCGCCCTCTCCGCTTTCGGGCAGCCACGCTCGTCATTGAAGCTCAGCTGGCAATGAGAAGTCCCGCGGATACGAGAAGGCTGAAGGCCGCCAGCAGCGCTCCGGTTGCGGCCAGCGCCCGGTTCAGCGAAGGGCCGTCGGTGCGGTTGGACATCGCCCGCATTGGAGCGATCGCCATCGGCAGCGCCGCCAGCCCGATCAGCGGCAGCGCGCTGGCTTCTTCGCTGGCCAGGGCGATCGGCAGCACGACGAAGGAGCCCAGCACGAGCAGCCGGTAGAGCATCACCGCGTTGGAGCGCCCCATCCGCACCGCCAGCGTCATCTTTGCCGCCCTCCGATCGGTCTCCAGGTCGCGGACGTTGTTGACGACCAGGATCGCGGTGGCGAGGAATCCGACCGAGATCGAGAGCCCCAGCGCCAGCGCGCCCAGCTGTTCGACCTGCACGTAGTAGGAGCCGTTGACCGCGACCAGGCCAAAGAAGAGGAAGACGAATACCTCGCCCAGACCGGCGTATCCGTAGGGACGCGGCCCGCCCGTGTAGAGGACCCCGGCGGCGATCGAGACCGCGCCGACCAGCAGGATCACGACCCCAGCCAGGGCGGCGAGATAGATGCCGCAGGCGACCGCCACGGCGAATGCCACCCAGGTGGCCGTCAGGACCCGCCGCGGAGTGACCATCCCGGCCGAGGTGACCCGCACCGGCCCCAGCCGGTCGGCCGTATCAGCGCCCCGTCGAGCATCTGAATAGTCGTTCGCCAGGTTCGTCCCGATCTGGATGAACACGCTGCCCAGCAGCGCGGCCAGGAACGCCCCGACTCGGGGAAGCCTGCCCGCCCACTGGACCGCCGCCGCGGTCCCGACCAGCACCGGGGCGATGGCCGCCGGCAGGGTCCGCGGGCGGGCGGCCATGACCCAGATCCTCATGGCCGCCGGGGGAACTTGGAGAAGTCGGGGCGTCGCTTCTCCTTGAACGCCTCGCGCCCCTCGCGCGCCTCCTCGCTGCCGTAGAAGAGCAGGTTGGCGTCGTGAGCCAGTTGCTGGATCCCGGCGTAGCCGTCCTCGTGGGCATTGAAGCTCGCCTTGACCAGGCGCAGGGCGAAGGGGGAGAGGGCGAGCATCTCGCGACACCAGGCGACCGTCTCTTGCTCCAGGCGATCGAGCGGGACCACGGCGTTGACCAGGCCCATCTCCCGAGCCTCCTCCGCGTCGTACTGGCGGCACAGCAGCCATAGCTCCTTGGCCCTCTTGGTGCCCAGGAGATCGCGCAGAAGGGACGCACCGAAGCCGCCGTCCCATGATCCGACTCGCGGACCGGTTTGGCCAAAGCGGGCGTTGTCGGCGGCGATCGTCAGGTCGCAGCAGACATGGAGGACATGGCCACCGCCGATCGCGTAGCCGGCCACCATCGCCACGACCGGCTTCGGCAGGCGGCGCATCTGCACCTGAAGGTCGGTGACGTGGAAACGGCCGAAGGCCTCGCCCTCGGCGAGGTAGCCGCTGTCGCCGCGGACCCTCTGGTCCCCACCCGAGCAGAACGCCTTGTCCCCCTCACCGGTGAGGACGATCACACCGACCCCCGTGTCCTCGCGGGCCAACTCCAGCGCGGCGGCGAGCTCGACCAGGGTCTGCGGCCGGAATGCGTTCAGCACCTCGGGTCGGTCGATCGTGATCTTCGCGATCCCGTCGGCCTTCTCATAGCGGATGTCCTGGTATTCGCCCGCGGCAAGCCACTCGACCGGCGCGTGGAGCTCGTCCTCCGTGGGGGCGCCCTTGTGTCGTTGCGGCATGATGCGCACGATATCCGCGCCGCGATGAAGCTCGACGACTGGCTCGCCCAGAGATCCCAAAGCTGCCCCGATCGCACGGCCCTGCTCGCCGACGGCTCCGAGGTGACCTACGCGGAGCTGGAGGCCGAGTCGACCTGGGTCGCCCGCCGCCTCGCCGCCCACGGCGTGCGCCGCGGCTCAACGGTGGCGCTCACCATGCATCCCAGCCGGGAGCTGATCGTCTTGGTCCACGCGCTGATGAAGGCCGGCGCGGTGCTGCTGCCGCTCACCCCGCGCCTGAGCGAGGCCGAGCGGGCGGAGGTCATCGCGGCGGAGGAGCAGATCG
>Ga0307373_10004810_pt1 | contig 22483 bp, 17 predicted proteins | sample OX2MG_FD_202534 | JGI IMG/M metagenome (GOLD analysis project Ga0307373, IMG submission 202534) | Soil microbial communities from Risofladan, Vaasa, Finland - OX-2 | ecosystem: Environmental > Terrestrial > Soil > Coastal area > Acid sulfate soil | place: Finland: Risofladan, Vaasa | collected... | reverse complement strand
GATGTTGATGTCCGGCTCGCGCGCCACCGATTCGCCCTCAGGCATATCGCGCGTGATGGCGTCCAGCAGCGCGTCCACGCCGAAGCCGTGCTCGGCGGAAATTGGAAACACTTCGCTGCCCAGCTCGCAAAAAGGCGCGACCATCTGCGTTTGCTTCGGCGAATCCACTTTGTTGACCGCGATCACCGGAGCTTTCCCGGCGCGGCGCAGCAACTGCGCAAGTTCGGCGTCGAGCGGGATCGGACCGGAGCGGCCATCGACCACTTGCACCACGCACGCGGCGTTTGCGATCGCCACATGCGCCTGCCGCAAAATTTCGCCGGGGATACCGGCTTTGTCCTCCGGCACGATTCCGCCGGTATCGACCACTTCGAACGAGCGGCCGTCCCAGTTCGCCTCACCGTAGATGCGATCGCGCGTGATGCCGGGTTCATTGGTGACGATCGAACGGCGCGTGCCGGTTAGCCGGTTAAATAGCGTGGATTTTCCTACGTTGGGCCGCCCCACGATTACGATGGAAGGTAGGTTTTCGGGCATGTCAGCGGCCAACCAGCTTTCGTTGCAACTCTTGCCGACGCGCTAGCAGGTGCTTCAATTCGTCAAACGGCAGCTTCGACTCGATCTTCTTTTGCAGGTCCACGAGTTCCTCGACTAATTCGCGGCTTACGGTGCGTTGCCGCAGCACGGCGAGACAGCTTTCCGCTTCGTCCCAATTCACGGGTTGCGAATTTTCGAACAGAGCTTCGAATAGCATTTTGCGGTCCGACTCCTTCAAAACCTCAGCAAGCGCCGACGCGTCGAGAGCTTGTCCCGATTCCGCGCTGGCAATCAGAATCTCGAAGATCTTTTCGGATTCGAGGCCGTGATGAAGCTGGTTTTCGGCAATTTCGCGCGCCAAGCGTTCGCGAATGGAGTTTGGCTCTGCCAGCATCTGCATCAAGCGCCTTTCCGCGGGCACGATGGCTGGCGTCAGCAGTTCGGCCTTCGGACGAACCTCTCCGCGGCGCTCTGCTGCAGCGCGACGAAGCGCCTCGCGCAGGACGGGCTCATCCACGCGCAGCTCAGCCGAAATTCGCGATGCCCATTCGGAGCGCAGCAACGCGCTCGGCACTCGCTGCACGTAGGGCATCAGAAAATTGATGGCCGCAAGCTTTCCAGACGCTGTGGAGCGGTTCATCTGCCGCGCGCGCGTGATCAGATAATCGAGATACGTAGGCGCTAGCCCTAAAAGTTTGCGATACGCCTCCGCGCCCTGTTCTTTCAGGAATTGATCGGGATCGGCGCCGCCCGGAAGCGTCAGCACGCGCACGTCGAATTCTTTTTCGAGCAGCAGCGCGAGCGAACGCTCCGCGGCCATTTGGCCTGCGTTGTCTGCGTCGTAGTTCACCACCACGCGGCGCGTGAAGCGGCCCAGCAGCTTGATCTGCGGCTCAGCCAGGCTGGTGCCGCAGCTTGCCACTACATTCGCGATTCCGGCGCGGGCGACGGCGATCGCGTCCATGTAACCTTCCACCAGAATCGCAAAATCGTTTTGCCGGATATCTTCCTTCGCGCGATCGAGGTGATACAAGACGTTGCTCTTCGAATAGATCGGCGTCTCAGGCGAGTTCAAATACTTCGGCATGTCATCGCCCATGCTGCGCCCGCCGAAGGCGATAATCTTTCCGGAGTCGTTGGCGATCGGAAACATGATGCGCCGCCGAAAGCGGTCGTACATGCGCCCGCTCTGGTCGCGCGAGAAAAAGCCGGACGCATCCAGCATTTTCTCCGGATACTTCTGTTTCAGAGCGCGAAGCAGCGCGTCGCCCGAGCCTGGCGCGTAGCCCAGTCCGAAGCGCATCATCGCATCGCGGTCCAAGCCGCGATCTTCGAGATACGCGAAGGCAACTTTACCTTCGGGGCTTTGATGAAGGTTGCGCGTAAAAAAAGCCGCAGCCTCGCGATGCATATCCACCAGCGAAGTACGCTGCTGATTCTGGCGGCGCTCTTCGGGAGAACGATCGCCGGAGCGCGGAATCGCGATGCCGCATTTTTCCGCCACGGTGCGCACCGCGTCCGGAAATTCGCAGCGGTCGATCTGCATGATGAATTTAAAAACGTCTCCACCTTCATGGCAGCCGAAGCAGTAGTACATCTGCTTCACCGGATGGACGCTGAACGACGGAGTTTTTTCCTGATGAAAAGGACACAACCCAGTGAAATTTTGCCCCGCCTTGCGCAGGCGCACGTATTCGCCGATTACGCGGACGATGTCCGCTTGCTGCTTCACCTTCTCGGCAAACGATCCGGCCTCAGCCATTGTGGGGTGGAGCTACGTTTAGCATTGGCACTCTAACTTTGCAACTCGGCAACGGTGATGGCATTGCCGCCGCGGTCCTCGGCTTCGGGATGAATTCTCTCCACCAGCGGGTGTGTGGACAGAAATTCCGCGAGCCCGCGGCGCAGCGCGCCGGTTCCATAACCGTGAATGATGCGCACGCTGGGCCTGCCCGCGAGCGCCGCTTCGTCCAGGAATTTATCGATGCGATCGGAAGCCTCTTCCACCGTGCAGCCGATTACGTTGATTTCTTCCGCGGCTTCGCCGCCGGACTGCGTGTGAACGGTCACACCTGCGCGCGCGTTTGCAGGTGTCGCCGCGCGCTGCGACGCCGGCCGCGGAGAAATCGATTGACCTTCGCCCTCAACACCGATGATATCCGCGACCGGAATTTTCATTCGCAACGGCCCCGCTTCCACTTCCGCAGTGCGGCCGTCATGGCGGCGAAACACGACCGGCTGTTTGAATCCCTTTACCATGACGCGCTGCCCAGCCGTGAGCTGCTCGGGCGGCACGGATTTCGCGGCGGCTTCGTTGGAAATACCGAGATCGGCTTGCGAAGACGCCAGTGTTTCGATCACGGCCGTGTCCGCTTCGGCGCGCGCTTCCGAAAACACTTTGCCGCTGCGCCGGCCGGCCTGCTTTTCGACCTGCGCGCGCAGAGCGCGGTCTTTCACGTCCGCGGCCACGCGCTCGATCTCGCCCTGCAGGCGCTTCTGCGTCTCCGCGAAATTCCGCTCCAGCTCGGCGATGCGTTTCTTCTGCCGTTCGATCCATTCTCCGCGAAGCGATTGGCGCTCGCCTTCGAGTTCAGCCAGTTCCTCGCGCAGCCGCGCCTTCTCCGCATCCGTTTCATCGCGGGTGCGGTGCAAGTACGCAATCAACCCACGTGCTTCGTGCGATTCCGGAGAAAGCCCGGCGCGCGCTCGTTCGATCACGCGCACCGGCAATCCCAGCCTCCGCGCAATTTCGATTCCGCTGGAAGTTCCTGGCAGGCCCACCAGAAGCCGATACGTCGGCCGCAAGTTCTCCTCGTCAAATTCCATGGCCGCGTTCACGATTCCCGGTGTCGTGGACGCGTACGCTTTCAGCCGGTCGTGATGCGTGGTGGCCATCGTTAGCGCGCGCCGCTCGCGAAATTCATCGAGCAGCGCCACAGCCAGCGCGGCGCCTTCTTCCGGCGCTGTGCCGGTTCCCATTTCATCCACCAGAATTAGCGAATCGGCCGTCGCCGTGTCGAGCATCGATTTCAAATTCAGCATGTGCGCTGAAAACGTGGAAAGGTCGGCGGCAATCGACTGCTCGTCGCCAATATCCGCAAGCACTCGGTCGAAAACCGGCAGCTCGGCGCGATCCGCTGCCACTGGAATCCCCGACTGCGCGGAAAGCGCGGCCAATCCGACGGTCTTCAACGCTACCGTTTTCCCGCCGGTGTTCGGACCGCTAATCACCAGCACGGTTCCAGCGTGCACATCAGAATTCCCGGCTGCACCACCAAGCGCGAGCGACATCGGCACAGCTTTGCGTCCCTGCGGACGCAGCGTAGCTTCGAGAACAGGATTCCGCGCCGCAATCAAGTTCAACCGATGCTCGGCATCAAACTGCGGCGCGACGCAATCCAGTTGCCGCGCAAAACGCGCGCGAGCGAAAATCGAATCGAAATGGGCGATGGTCTCGGACGCTCGCGCAAGCGGCTCGCGCTGCTCGCGAACACGCGAGGTAAGCTCGTCCAAAATTCGCGCGATTTCCACCGCCTCTTCCTCAGATAGCTGCACCAGCCGGTTATTTAAATCGATGGTACCGAGCGGCTCGACGAATACCGTTTGCCCCGTGGCGCTCGCCGCATGAACCACTCCCGGAACGGACCGCCGCTCCGAAGCACGTACGGGGATCACGAAACGCTCGTTGCGCAGCGTGACGTAATCCTCTCCAGCCGGTTCGCCCCGCGCGCGCAGAATGCTTTCGAGCGAGTGGCGGATTTTCTGGCGCGATTCGCCGATGGTGGCGCGAATGCGTTTCAGTTTGGGCGAAGCGTCGTCGCTGATTTCGCCGTTCGGCAGCACCGCGCGGCGAAGGGCCATCAGCAGCGGACGAAAATCCGCCAGTGCTGCCGCCAGATCCGCCAATCGGCGGTGCTTGCCCTCGTCCTCGCCTCGAAATACTTGCCGGACTGACGCAGCAATCTCCATCAGCGTCGCGGACTGCAAAAGTTCTCCGGGCTCGAGCACCGCGCCGGGAACCATCAATCGCGCTAGCCATCCCGCCGGATCGGAAAGCGAACCAAAACCAAGCTCCGCGCCCTCGCGCAAATACGCGACCGCTTCGCCAATCAGATCGAACTCCGTCTCCAGAGCGTGCGCGTCATGCCCCGGCGCGAGCGCCTCGATGGCGCGCCGTCCCGGAGCACACGTCGTTAACCGGCTGACGATTTCTTTCAGCTTGTCGAATTCCAGTAGTTCTTCGGCGGGTCGCGACACACGTGCCTCGTGATTGGATTCTAGCGCGGTTGTAGCCGGTACATCAGACGGCTGAAATCTTGCGCTTGGACGTAGCTTTCATCTTTGCGCTCGGCCCGGCTTAGCAATCGAGAGACCTGGGCCAAGCGTTTCAATCATGGCTGTCGCAATATCGTCCAGCGGCTTCGTGGCGCCGGGACCGTGCTGCGCGTCGTTGTTGCAGAAAATCGAAAACACCAGCGATTCACCGCGCTCCGTGGTTGCATAGCCCGAAAGCGAATGTACGTGTTCGGTCGATCCGGTTTTCGCTTCGATTCGCTCCGCCGCAGGAGACTTCCGCATCCGGTCGTTCAGCGTGCCGTCTTCGCCGGATACCGGCAAGGTGGAAATAAAATCGCGGCCCCAGGGCGCGTGCGCGGCGTAGCGCAGCAAGTCCACCATGGCGCGCGGCGTTACCAAATCGTCGCGCGCAAGCCCCGAACCATCGGACATCACCACGTCTCCATCCGGCACTCCCGCCGCTTGCAGAAATCCACGCTCGACTTTCAAGCCCGCCGCGGTCGATGCCAGCCCAAGTTTTTGCAGGCCGATGGTTCGCAGAAAAATTTCAGCGTGCAAGTTTTGGCTGATTTTGTTCGTCAGCTCGATGCTTTGGAGCAGCGGCGGAGACATATGCTCGGCCAGCACCAGCCGGTGGCTTTGCGGCTGCGGCTTCGCGGCTGGCAGGACAGGCTCGCCGTTAGCTAGCGTTTCTGGCGGCGCCGAATGCCGCACGACAATGTCGCCGGTCACGCGCACGCCTCGCGCTGCGAGCAGATCCTTAATCGCCCGCGCAGCCGTTTCCGCCGGATCGATCATCGCCAGATCCAATCGCACCGGCTCGTGACCCGCGGGAACCGTGCCGCGCAGCAGCAGAAAATTCTCTCCCGGCTGGCGCACTACGGCGATCTGCGGCATTCCTCCAGGCGGCGAAGTGGTCACCTGATGGGCAAGCGTTTCGAGCGATGCCGCCGGCTGCGTGCTGATCGCCGCCGGATCGCCCGAACGCGCGCCAGGCTGAACCTCGATCGAAACAACATTGTCGTTGAAAGTGATCGCGCTTACCGGCACGCCAAAATCGAAAAACAGATCGCCCGCGCTCCACCCCTCCGGGTACGGATCGTAGGGAAAATAGCTGTCGTCCGCGATCAGATTTCCATCGACTTCGCGCAAGCCCTTGGCGACTGCCGCGTCAACCATCTCAGCGAATATCTTGTCTGGCGACCCCTGACGCTCGAATTCGCCGGCAAATGGAAAGATGCGGTTCGACAAATCCGGATCGCCGCGCCCAACCAAAATTAAATCACCCGTCAGCTTGCCGTCGGGACCAAGCGCGCCATCCGATTCCAGCGTGGTGCGAAATTGATAGTTCGGCCCGAGAATCGCCAGCGCCATGGACGTAACAATCAGCTTCGCGTTGGAAGCGGGCGTGAAAAAATGATCGTCGTTCAATGAATAGAGCGTTTTGCCCGTGTCGCGGTCGGCCACCAGAATTCCCCAGTACGCGCGTTGCGCCTGATCGCCCGCGAGAATCGAGCCAACGCGCGCACTGAACCGCGACACGTCCGCGCGCGCCTTCGCAACTGCAGCCCCATTAGCTGCGCGCGCACACCTCGGGATCAGCGCCAGCAAACACAGCGCTGCCGCGGCAACGGACGCTCCGCTGCTGCAACCACTCCAGCAAAATTTGAATCTATACATATATCGGGCGCGCACGTAACACTCAATTATAGGCCATCACCCGCTTCTGTGCGGCCTTCCGCCCGAGCTTGCGCTTCTGCACGCCGAACACTTATCATCTCATCGCATCGACTGGAGGTAGTGGATGAAAAAGATTCTCTCATTCGCACTCGGGCTGTCGCTGCTTGGTCTCCCGGCGCTTTTTGCTTCAGCTCCCGCGCGCGCGGATAACAAGCAAACTATCGAAAATCGCCTGCAAAACTCGGGCGAAGTCATGAAAGAGATTCTAAACATTCCCGACGATATCCCGCAAAGCCTGATCGACAAGGCCGACTGCGTCATCGTCATTCCGTCCATGATTAAATTCGCCTTCGGCATCGGAGGAAGCTACGGCCGCGGCGCCATGACCTGTCGCAGCGGCGGAAATTTCCAGGGCCCCTGGGGAGCTCCCACGATGATGGCGCTCGAAGGCGGCAGCTTCGGATTCCAGCTGGGAGGCCAGGCCACTGACTTCGTTCTCCTGGTGATGAATCAGTCGGGAGCGCGTTCGATTCTCAGCAGTAAGGTCAAACTGGGCGCAGATGCATCCGCCGCCGCTGGTCCCAAGGGACGAGCCGCGGAAGCGGATACCGACGTGGCCATGCGCGCTGAGATTCTCACCTATTCCCGCTCGCGCGGATTGTTTGCCGGCATTTCGCTCGAGGGCTCCACGCTCCGGCCGGACAACGAGGGGAATGCCTCGCTGTACGGGCGCAAAATCGCGGCGCAGGATATCGCACTGAAAGGCGCGGTGCCGGTCCCACCATCGGCGCGTAGGCTTATCGAAACGCTCAACCAGCATAGCCCCAAGAATTTGTCTAACTAACTGTCGTTCGGCTGGGCCGGGGCGAATTCGCTCCGGCTCAGCGCCTTTGTCTCCGCGCGTTAACGCCCTGTCGTCGCTGGCCACCACCAGGCTGGAGTTGACTCACCCTCAAAACTGACCTATAGTCGAACTCGGTTTTTAGTCAGCTCGCATTTTCGACACAATGGCTTCGCGATCAGCTTCGATTCCTCCCAAAGTGCTTCCCCATGCCGGCCGCCGCGAAAGGCGCCGGGTGGAAACACGCGAGCGCCTGTTTCGGGCCGCGCTCGATCTCTTTGCGCGCCGCGGATTCCTGGAAACCACAGTCGAGGACATCACCGAAGCGGCCGACGTCGGCAAGGGCACTTTCTTTAACTATTTTCCCACCAAGGAACACGTGCTAGCCACGTTCGGCGCGCAACGCATCGCCGCCGTGGAGCGCGGGTTGGAACGCGCGCGCGTGGGTCCTGTGCTGCCGGTCCTCGAAGAACTGGCCGTCGATTTGGCCGGTCAATCGAGAGAGAGTCCCGCGCTGTTGCGCGCTATTTACGCCGCGCACGCGTCGTGTGCGCCGGTACGTGCCGAACTGCAACACAGATTAAACGCTGGCCGCCAATCCCTCGCGCAGATATTCGACTTGGCGCAGGAGCGCGGAGAAGTCCGACGCGATATTTCCGCTTCAGAGCTGGCGCGGCTCACGCAACTGGTCCTCCTCGGCGTGAGCGTGGCCTGGGCGCTGAGCCCAGACGATTCGCTGCGCGGCACCGCCGCGGAGGTCTGGCGCTTACTCTCGCCGTCCCTGTTGGCCGATAAAAAGTTGGCAGATAAGAAGCGAAAGCACGCATCCACCCGGCGAACGCGAAAAGCGGGGCCCAGCAGCAAAAGAAAGTGAAAACCCGTGGTTCAGTTGAGTCTTTCACCGTCCACACTTCATCCAAGATGTTTTCAGTAATCGAGGAGGCTGTTTGATTCGCCGTTTGATCGCGCTATGCGCTGCAGCAGCCGCGCTGCCGTTCGTGGTAGCGCTTCCCGCGCGCGCGCAACTAAGCCGGGCGGGCGCGGCGCCGCCATCGACATCGTCCTCGTACTCGCAAGGAAGCTCTGCCATGTCGGCTCCGGTCTCTTCGATCCCGCCGACGGGCGGCGCTTACTCCGGCAGCGTTCCTGAAAAACTTGTTCCCGGCGTCTTGAGAATCTCGATGCAAGATGCGATTCAGCGCGGCCTGCGGACCAACCTGGGCTTGTTGCTGGCGGGCCAAAATAGTCGCGTCGCCCGCGGCCAGCGCTGGCAGCAACTCAGCCGCTTGCTTCCGAATCTGAACGCCTCCTCCTATATGGACGACTCGAAGGTTGACCTTGCCGAGTTCGGCTTCACCGGTTTTCCAGGTATTCCACCGGTGGTTGGCCCATTCGCCTACTTCGACGCGCGCGCCTACGTCACGCAATCCGTTTTCAATTGGCAAGATCTCAACAACGAACGCGCTGCAAGCCAAAACGCCAAAGCCGCGCAATACACCTTCAAAGACGCTCGCGACCTGGTGGTTCTGGCCGTCGGCTATGCTTACGTGCAAGCCATCGCGGATAAGGCGACCGTCAGCGCCACACAGGCGCAAGTGAATACCGCCCAAGCGCTCTATAAGCAAGCTTCCGATCAGGTGAATGCCGGCACTTCTCCTTCGATCGACGGACTGCGGGCCAAAGTCGAATTCCAAACACAGCAGCAGTTGCTCATCCAAGCCAGAAACGATCTGGCCATTCAAAAACTCACGCTGGCACGCACGATCGGCCTCGCCCCCGGTCAGCAATTCGAATTGACCGACAATACTCCGTACCAGCCTCTTGCCGGTCTCACTATGGACGAAGCTCTGAAACAAGCCTACGCCCAGCGCTCTGATTATCAGGCCGCGCTCGCCAGCATGCGTGCGGCGGAAGATTCGAAAAAAGCCGCCGAGGCTGGTTACTTGCCGTCGCTTTCGTTTAGCGCCGATTATGGGCTCGCCGGCACCTACCCGAACGTAACCACCCACGGCATTTTCGATGTGCGCGGCACGCTCACCGTACCCATTTTCCAGGGCGGACGAATTCACGGGGACGTGATGCAGGCAAACGCACAATTGCAGCAAAGCCGCGATCAGCTCGATAACCTGCGCGCGGAAATCGATTCGCAAGTTCGTACCGCTCTGTTGAATCTGCAGTCGGCCGAGCAACGCGTCACTGTCGCGCAAAGCAACGTGGGCCTGGCCAACGAAACCCTCTCGCAGGCGCGCGACCGCTTCGCTGCGGGCGTCACCGATACAGTCGAGGTGGTGCAGGCGCAGGAGCAGGTCGCCAGCGCCAACCAACAGTACATTTCGAGCCTGTATCTCGACAACTACGCAAAGATTTCTTTGGCCCGCGCTCTCGGCCTAGCCGAAAGCGGCGTCAAGCAATACTTCGAGGAAAAATAGATATGCCACAGCCAACGGATGTTGAAAACCCACCCGCCGCTCGGCCCGAGAGCCCAACGCATGGCGAGGAGCGCTCCTCTGCGCCTCCGCCAAGGTCCCGCGCCTCGCGGTTTTTCCACGATCACCCCGCCGCGCGCTGGCTGTTGTTCGCCGGATTGCTTGCCCTTGTCGTCGGGGGATATTTTGCGTGGCGTTATTTTTCGAGTTACCAATCCACCGATGATGCTCAGATCGACGGGTATCTCTACCCCGTGAGCGCGCGCATTTCCGGCTACGTTTCAAACGTGTTTGTCACTGACAACCAAGTCGTCAAAGCTGGCCAGGTTCTCGTCGAGATCGATCCCCGCGATTACCAGGTAGCCATCGATCAGGCTCGCGCCGCGTTGCAGGACGCCCAAGCAACGGCTCGAGCTGCCGGCATCAGCGTTCCGGTGACAACTATCAGCACCCGCAGCCAGATCTCCACCGCGGAAGCGGAAGTGGACAACGCGCAGGCAGCCATCTCCGCCTCGCGACAGCAATTGAACGCCGAGCGCGCCGATCTCACCTCCGCGGAAGCCAATAACACCAGGGCGCAGCGTGATCTTCAACGCTACAAGGAACTCGTCGCCAAAAAAGAAATTTCCGAGCAGCAGTACGATCAAGCCGTGGCCACGGCGGCCTCAACTGCCGCTTCCGTGCAAGCGGCACGTGCTGGGGTTTCGGGCGCCCAACAGGCGATCACTCAGGCCAAGGCGCGTTTAGCCCAGGCCGAGGCGGACGTGCGCGCGGCCCAAACCGGTCCTCAGCAGGTTCGCACCACACAGGCGAAGGCGCAGGCCGCTCTGGCAACCGTGGCTGAACGGCAGGCAGCGCTTGAACAAGCCGAACTCAACCTGCAATACACCAAAATCGTTGCACCCGTTGACGGCGAAGTGATCAGAAACGTGGAAGTGGGCATGAACGTCCAGCCAGGCCAGCAACTGTTGACCGTCGCGCCAATTGAAGGTCTCTGGGTCACCGCGGACTTCAAGGAGACGCAACTCAAGGGCATGCGCCCCGGCCAGCCCGCGGAAATCAGCGTGGATGCCAACGGCCGCACCTACAAAGGCCACGTGGACAGCATCGCCGGATCGACCGGCGCCAAACTGAGCCTGCTGCCGCCGGAGAACGCCACCGGAAACTACGTCAAAGTGGTGCAGCGCATTCCGGTCAAAATCCTCATCAATTCCGGACAAAATAACGACCACTATCTGCGCATTGGAATGTCCGTCGAGCCCAAAGTCTATTTGAAATAGTCCGGGCGATTTCCAGCCGCGCGCACTCTGTTTCCGCCGCGTACTCGCGCCTGCTTTCTGGTGTTGCGCCTACCATGCCGCGCCGCGCGAATTTCGGTTGACCTGCAATCCCGCCTGCTGGCATATGTATGCTAAATTCGGCTTTGGGGGGATTGGTAGGCCATGCGCATCCGCGTGATTACCGTGGAGCGCGAATACGGCAGCGGCGGCGCCGTAATCGCGCGCGACCTCGCCCAGCGTCTCGGCTGGAAGCTTTGGGACGAAGAGCTCACCGCCGAAATCGCCCGCGTCGCGCAAGTTGACCATAAGGTGGCCGCTTGTTGCGACGAGCGAGTCGATTCCCTGCTCTACCGGCTCTTTAAAGTTTACGCGCGCGGCAGCTACGAGCGTGCCCTGCCCATCGCTGAAGCCCGCCCGTTTGACACTGACCGCATGTTCGCCACTCTCGAATCGGTGATTCGCGACGTAACCTCCCGCGAGCCATGCATGATCGTTGGTCGCGGTTCAACGTATTTTCTGCGCGGCCGCCCGGACGCTTTTCACGTTTTCATCTATGCTTCGGTGGAAGAAAAGCTCCGCCGTCTGAAATCCATGGGCAAACCAGAAAGAGAAGCGCGCCAGTTAATCGAGGAAATCGATCGCGACCGCGCCGCGTTCATCCGCCATTATTTCGGTGTGGAATGGCCGCATCGCCCACTCTACAACCTGATGATCAACTCTAAGCTGGGCGATGAGCACGTCGTCGAGATGCTTTTGCAGCACGTCTCCGCCGCTGAGAAATTCATGCCGCGCGAAGCCGCCACATCTAACGCCTAACCGCGATTACGGCGCCCGTCCTTGCGACCCAGCCCTTCTTCCCGTACTCTAAATGTCCGTATTCTGCTCACCCGTATTCTGTGGCCGGTATTCTGGTTATTGCACCCGTAGCCACATCGCGTCCGATCGGGAGTGTGAATGAGCTGTCCCATCTGTGAAAAGCGCCCGCCCAAGCGGTTTTGCCCAGCCAAAGGCGAAAAGATTTGCGCCGTGTGCTGCGGCCAGGAGCGCGAAGTCACCATCGATTGCCCGCTGGACTGCTCCTATCTGATCGCCGCGCACCGCTACGAAGCCGAGCATCGCAAGCCGATGACTTCCGACGAAGTTCCCTATCGCGATGTCTTCGTACCGCTCGACTTTGTCTACGAGCATTGGCCCGTGGTCTCCGGCATCGCCACGGCAATCCTGAATCTGCAGCGCCAGCATCGCGACTTACGCGACTCAGACGCGATCTCCGCCATCGAGGCTCTCGCCGAGACGTATCGCACGCTCGGCAGCGGCATCTACTACGAGCGGCCTCCCGAAATACCCGACGCGCGTGCGCTCTACGGAGCCATCAACGAATTCCTTCAGGAATTCCGAAAATCCGAATCCTCTCGCGCCGGATTCGCCACACTCAAAGACTCCGACGTCTTTCACGTCCTCGTTTTTCTGCGGCGTCTCGCTAAACAGGAAACTAACGGGAGGTCGCGCTCGCGCGCTTTTCTCGGTTTCCTGCGCCAGCGCTTTCCGTTACCGGCTCAAGCTGAAAAGGACGCGCCCCGCATCATCGTTCCGTAGCAATTTGCGCTCCGCGCGAATCCGTTTTGCTTGGCTCGCAGAAGTCTCGGAATGCCCGTCCGACGCGACTGGCGGACGACCCGCCATAAATGCGCCGAGGCAAACCAGCGCGAACAGCAGCGTAAGTCGCGACACGGTTTTCAGCTTCACGCCACGCGCGGGCCTCTGCTCCGCGGCAGGGGGAGCAGTCACAGGCATAAACGCTGAACGCGAGTTTCGCCTGCGCCGCCGTGTGCCTGTTCGCTTAACACCCGCAGTTCGCCTCGTCGTTTGCATAATCACTCTCCCTTTCCCCACGCGAGTTGCATTTGCGGCGAACGCCAAGAATGCGCGTCCCCTCCGCTCGGTAGCGAGCCCAAGCCGTACTTCCTTCGCAATTTCGCTACGCGCTCCGCAATCTGCTTCCGATAATCTTCGGGAGCGTATCCGTAGCCGCGGTACCAATCTCGATAGCGCTTCGCGAGCCGCGGAAACCGCGATTCCAGAAATTCGAGAAATGGCTTCCACGAGGACGGCATCAGAAACAGCACATTAGCGCCGAACCACTGCGCTCCCGCATCTCGCGCCGCTTTGGCCAGCGCATCCAAATCTTCTTCGCGATCCGTGAGCCCCGGCAAAATCGGCATCGCGAATACGCCGGTTGAAATTCCGGCATCGCGCAGCTTGCGAACCGCCGCGAGCCGAAGGTCCGGACGCGGCGCCCTCGGCTCAAGCATCCGCGCCAGTCGCGTGCGCACCGTGGTAATCGTCACGTTGACCGTCAGCGATGACCGCTCGCTGACCCGCTTCAGCAGGTCGATATCCTTCACCACCTGATCGGACTTGGTGGTAATCGAAAGGCTCAGCCCTTCGCGCTGCGCCATCTTTTCCAGGATCGCGCGCGTGGCGCCGAACTCGCGCTCCGCCGGCTGGTAGGGATCGGTCGCCGTGCCGATGGCGATGTGCTCGCCCCAAATCTTTTCCGAATCCAGATCGCGCTCCACCAGCGCTCCAGCGTTCTGCTTTACGTAAATCTTGGATTCGAAATCCCCGCCGTCCAGGTCCATGTATTCATGCGTGTAGCGCGCGTAGCAGTAGCGACAGCCGAATTCGCACCCTCGATAGGGGTTCACCGTCCAGCGGAACGGCACCCGTTCCGAATGGCATTCGTTGAGGATCGAACGCACGGGCAGCAGAAAATACTCAGCCCCGCGCTTGGCTTCGGCGCGAGGGGAGGAGGCGGCGAGTCGCGCAATGCCGACCAGTTCCGTGGCGGGCTTCGTTCTCCGGGTTTCGCCCGGAGGGGGCGCGGAAGCACCACCAGACGGCTCACAGTCGCCGTGGCGGACGGCTAGGGGGAATAAGGTGAGGCTGGTTTCCTTCGCGCGAGCCGTTCGACGCCGAATCGTCGCTGGAGCCGGTTGAAGGATAGGATAAGTGGCCATTGGCAGCCTCGCCGCACACCCGAAATGTATTCGCCTTTGTTTCGCCTGTCAAGAGATTTTATTCGCTTTACTTTCGCCTGTACGCGCGGCCAAGGTCTACCCTGGAAACCAGCGTCCCGGCAGCGAACCCGGGAGGGCCGCCGCCGATATACTCGTTGTCAGCCGACCGGAGACCGAGTTGTGTCCGAAATTGGAATTCTGATCGTTGATGACGACATCGCCAGCCAGAACGCCCTCAGAAGCGTCCTGGATTCCGAGGGCTGGCGCGTGCGCATCGTTCCCGAAGCCTCGCAAGCGCTCGCGGAACTTGCCGCTGGCGCCTGGAATCTGGCCGTCGTCAACGTGGCGGTGGCGGATATCGGCGGTCCGCTGTTCGCCATCCTGCGGGAACTTTCAGATGCGGCCACTCCATCTTCCCCGGATGATCTGGAAAATTCGCGCAAGCAGCTTCGCGTGCTGTTTCTGGTGCCTTTGCGACTGGCCGCCAGCGTTCAGCCGTTTCTCGAACGCGAAGCTCTTCCCTACTCCCTGAAGCCCTATCACCTGCACGAATTTTTCGAAAAGGTGAGCGACCTGTTGGTTGACTCCGGCGCCATGGAAGAGCCCATCCGCACCATCGGAAATTTCGGCGTCAAAAGGACTCCCGCGTTCAAGCAGCGCACCAGCAGGCACACGCGCCGCGGAGCGATGTTCGCTTCCCGCGAGGATTACCAGATGACCGAAGAAGAGATGGTCGAATACGAGCGCCAGGAAGAGGAAGACCGCAAAAAGCGTGAAAAAGAGAGGAAGGAACGCGAAGGCGGCTGATTGCCGCGGCGTTCAGCTTGCCGCAGTAAATCGACGCACCACGCTTTTATCAGGCGTCGCCGCCAGAAGTTCCGCAACCGTCCGCTTCAGCACCGGATGCCGCACACCGGAGGCAATTTCCGCGAGCGGAACCAATACAAATTTTCGCGCCGCCATTCGCGGATGAGGAATTTCGATCTGCGGCTCGTGCACGGCGCGCGAGCCGTACAGCAATACGTCCAAATCGATCGTGCGCGATTCTTTCAGCCCCGCACCGCTGCGTGCCTTGCGCTCTCGCCCAAGCGCGCGTTCAATCTCAAGCAGCACTTTCATCAGCTCCGCGGGCGTAAGATCCGTTTCCGCTTCGAGCGCGCCATTCAAAAACCAACCTCCGCCGCGAACGTCGATCGGCTCTGTCTCGTAAAGCGACGATTGCCGCATCACGCGCACGCCGCGCTCGCCGAGCATGGCAACCGCGCGCGCAATGTTTGCAGCTCGATCACCCAAATTCGATCCCAACGACAGGTAAACCGTATTCATTTTCCCTCGGATTTTGTGACCTTCATCATAGATCGGACCCGGAGAGACGTGTTACGCTTCGCATGGTATATTGTGCGCTGTATTCGCGCACTTGAATTTCTAAACGGATGGATGGGTGGGCCAGACGCTGAAATTCGTACCGGCATTTTTTCGGTTTTCATCGCTTTCGTCCGCAGCTTCTGCGCCCGCGGAATGATGTGTTCGTGAACTCGAAACGTCCAGCTTTGCCGAGTGGTTCGTATAGATTTTGTTCTTCGGGAATGACCGCGCGCGGTGCATTCCGCGCGCTAAGCGCGGTCGCCGTTCTACTTTGCGCCAGCCTGTCGCTTTGGGCCGCTGCCAACGGCAGCCTTTCCGGCACCGTGCACGACCCCAGCGGCGCCGTTGTCCCCGGAGCCAGCGTGTCGCTGGTGAACACCGCGCTGAAGACGCGCTACAAAACCACCAGCGACGCACAGGGGTTCTACACGTTTCCAACCCTTCCGGTCGGTAGTTACGACCTCACCGTCAAATCGACAGGTTTCCAAACCCAGGAAAAGACCGGCCTCGCCATTGATACCGACTCGGCTCTCACCGTCAATATCGCTCTGCAACTTGGCGAAGGATCGCAGACCATCACCGTGGCCGCCAACGCCGCCACCACCGAAGCGCAAGTCGATACCGTCTCCACGCACCTCGGAGAAGTCGTCACCGGCCAGCAGATGCGCGCTCTTCCTTTGAATGGCCGCAGCTATACTGATCTGCTGCCGATTCAGCCTGGTGTCGTCCCGGTCACGACCCTCCAGCCCAATTCCGTGATCATGGCCGGGGTGACCGGCACGATCGATCCGTCGGGCGATTTAAATCCGGGGAATCTTTCGATTGATGGTCAGCGCGAATCGGCCAATGGTTTCCTCGTGAATGGCATCGATGTACAGGAGCATATGAACGGCGGCACCTCCATCGTCCCCAACCTCGATTCCATCGACGAGTTCCGCGTGCTCACTAACAATTTCGATCCCCAATATGGCAATTACAACGGAGGAATGGTCACCGTCATCACCAAATCGGGCAGCGACAAATTTCACGGCGATGCTTTCGAGTTTCTACGCAATACGGCGCTCGACGCGCGCGGCTACTTCGATCCCAATCGCCCCGCGTTCCGACAGAACCAATTCGGCGGCACGCTCGGCGGACCCGTTGTTCGCGGCAAAGTCTACTTCTTCACCGACTATCAGGGTACGCGCACCAATCAAGGCATCGAAACCGGCCTGATCACCGTTCCCTCGGTGCAAGAACGCCTCGGGAATCTGGGAGCGGGAGCGCTCACTGGCTCGGTAAGTGGATCGTACCTCGCGAGCGTACTTTCTCAGAGGCTCGGCTACACAGTTACGGCTCGGGAGCCGTATTCGCAGGTCTTTCCAGGCGGCAACATTCCTCAATCCGCGTGGTCTGCTCCCGCCATCAACCTGTTGCAATACATTCCGTCGCCGAATATCGGTACCAATCAATTTTCCACGTCGGCATATCCTGAAACCGTTCGCGACGACAAAGGCTCCGCCCGTATCGACGCCGCGATCCCCTGGGGCGAGCTCACCGCCTACTACTTCGTCGACGACTACAGCCTCGATAACCCGTATCCCGGCCAGCAAGGTGGCGCCAGCATTCCAGGATTCGACGCGCTAACCTTCGGCCGCGCGCAGCTCTTCAGTCTCGGTGACGCGAAAATGTTCGGCGCCGACACGGTGAACGAATTTCACGTCGGCCTGCTGCGCAATTCAAACGTCGTCGGCCAGCCACGCGGCGGCCTTGGCGTCAGCCTCGCATCGCAAGGATTCGTAACGGGAACTGGCACACCGGGCATCGTGGTACAAGCGCCGCAGTACGAAGGCGTCGAAAACATCACTTTCCCCACGTTCACCATGGGCGTTCCGGTAACCAATGTCGTGCAAATGAACAACACGCTCTATCTGAGCGACAACGTTTCGCGCGTATTCGGCACCCACACGCTGAACTTCGGAGCCGAATTTCACGCCGATCAAGTGAACGAGCGCCCCAACGCAACCTTCAACGGCACCTTCAACATCAGCGGCACGGAAACCGGCTCGGCCTTTGCCGATTTTCTGATCGGCGTGCCCAGCAACTTCACGCAATCATCGGGGCAGCCGTTTTACCTGCGCAACCGCTACGCCGGACTTTTCGCGCAGGATAGCTGGCGCGCCCGCAGCGACCTCACTCTCAATTTTGGTTTACGCTGGGACTACATCATGCCCTTCTGGGAAAAGTACAACCAGCTGCAGACCATTATTCCCGGCCGCCAATCGATCCTGTATCCCAATGCCCCGCCGGGACTCGTGGTTCCCGGCGATCCCGGAATTCCCAGCACCATCTCGCCATCAAAGCCGGACAATTTCGCTCCGCGCATCGGCCTGGCCTACGCGCCCAGCTTCGAAAGCGGTATTTTGGAAAAGCTCTTCGGAAACGGCGGCAAAAGCAGCATTCGCGCCAGCTACGGTATTTTCTACACCGCGTTTCCCGGCCTCTCAGCCGGAATCATGTACGCCGTTCCGCCATTCGGCTATAACTACCTGAGCCCGCAGCCGCCGCTTTTCGCCACGCCTTTTATTAATGCGAACGACGGCGCGCAGAACATCGATCCGTTTCCGCTCACCTTCCCAGCGCACAATGTCTCGCCAAAAAATCCGGACACGTCCTTCAATTTTGCGAATGCCATTCCCATTTCCGCCGATCCTTATTTTTATTACCGCAATACGGTGCCTTACACTGAAAACTACATGCTCTCCTACGAGCGTCAAATCACTCCCAGCCTTCTGCTCACCATGAGCTACGTGGGCAATCAAGGCCATCACCTGCTCGCGCTCTTGCCCACCAATCCCGGAAATCAGGCGCTCTGCCTCAGCTTGAGCCAACCCGGCGAAGTCGCGCCTGGCACCTCGACCTGCGGCCCATTCGGCGAAGACGGTACCTACACCAGCGCATCCGGCCAGATCTATCACGGCACGCGCACCACGCTCGGCTCCAACTACGGCGAAGTGACCGCGCAGCGCACCATCGGCAACTCCAATTACAACGCTCTCGAGACCAACCTCCGCTTCGTCGGCAAGCGTTCCGATTTTCTGCTCGGCTACACCTACAGCAAATCGATCGACCAAGCCTCCAACCTTGGCGAAGAACTCAATCCCTCGAATTTGCGCGCGACTCGCGCGATTTCCGCCTTCGATATGCGGCATAATTTTGTAGCGAGCTATAAAGTGGAGATACCGTTCGACACTTGGTTCGGGCACAGTCGCCTCACCGAAGGCTGGAGCCTTTCCGGTACCACCCGCTTCAGCACCGGATTTCCCATCACGCTCTACGATATCTCTGACAATTCCCTGCTCGGCACACTCGGTAACGGCGTCAACAACAACCTGCTGGACACCCCGAACTACAATGGCGGCCCGCTCCAAATCAACACCAACCCGCGCAACGGACGTCCGGAGTTCAACACCGCCGCATTCAGTCCCGAAGCGCTCGGCCAGCTCGGCAACGCCCGCCGCCGCTTTTTCTATGGTCCCGGCATCAGTAACTTTGATATGGCACTGGAAAAGAGTTTGCGGATGACCGAATCGAAAAGCTTCGAGTTCCGGCTCGAAGCTTTCAACGTCTTCAATCATGCCCAATTCTACGGAGCCGGCTCCGTCGACGGCGTGATCAACGATCCCAATTTCGGCCAGGTCGTCAGCGCCGCGGCGCCGCGGCTGGTTCAAGCTGCCGCGAAATTCAGGTTCTAACGCCCATCTTCATGGCCAAAGTTCGCGCCAAATCGCTTGGGGCGTCCGCCGCTGAGCCATCGCCGCGCTTTCACCTGCTGGATTTATTCGATGATCGCGCCGAGGGCGTTCGCGCGCGGATCGCCGGCATTTACGGAATACTCCTGGTTTTCAATGTCGCCGCGTGGATCTGGGCGGTGTTTGCGTTTCGTCATTTCCCTGTGCTTCTCGGTACGGCGCTGCTGGCCTATAGCTTTGGCCTGCGCCACGCCGTAGACGCCGATCACATCGCCGCCATCGACAACGTCACTCGCAAGCTGATGCAGGAAGGCAAGCGCCCGGTCGCCGTCGGCTTCCTCTTCTCGCTTGGCCATTCCACAGTGGTGCTCATCGGAGCCGCTGGAATCGCCGGTACAGCTCTGGTGCTGCAACACCAGATCGCCGCCATCCGCGTCATCGGCGGCGTGATCGGCACGCTCCTCTCCGCGCTTTTCCTGTTCGCCATCGCCATCGTCAACTTGGTTGTGCTGCGGTCGATCTACGCCGTGTTCGCACGCGTGCGCCGCAGCGAGCCCTACGTCGAAGAAGATTTGGACATGCTGCTCGGCAATCGCGGTTTCCTGGCCAAGCTGTTCCGCCCGATGTTCCGCATGGTCCGCCGCAGTTGGCACATGTACCCGCTGGGCGTGCTCTTTGGCATGGGTTTTGACACCGCCACCGAGATCGGAGTGCTCGGCCTTTCCGCCGCTGAAGCTGCCAAGGGCCTGTCTTTTTGGGCGATTCTGGTGTTTCCGGTCTTGTTTGCGGCGGGAATGTCGCTCATCGACACGACCGACAACATTCTAATGCTCGGCGCCTACGGCTGGGCTTTCGTGAAACCAGTGCGCAAGCTCTACTACAACATCACCATCACCAGCGTGTCCGTTCTCGTGGCTTTGGTCGTGGGAGGAATCGAAGCGCTCGGCTTGTTCGCCGGGCAATTTCATCTTTCCGGAAAGTTCTGGGCGGGAGTCGTGCGGCTCAACGACAATTTCGGCGCGCTCGGCTATTTCATCGTCGCGCTCTTCGCCGCCAGCTGGATTATTTCGGTAGCCATCTACAAGTGGCGCCGCTTCGATGAACTGGAAGTTGACGCGCCGGCCGCCCCGCTAGCCGACTAACGCACCGATCAAGAAGACTAAGTGGGCTTATTCGAGAGAATCAGGCTGCAGGCCGAAGCCCTTTTCGCCGGCGGCGCGCTTTTCCCAATACTTGCGCACCCACGCTTCCCAGCTTTTTCCCGCGGCGGTGTCGCGTCCGGTGAATGCCAGCGCGGCGATGTCGGCATAAGCAATCGCCAGCTTCTCGTCCGAATCTTTGGGCATCAGCTTTACAAATGACTGCTCTAGCGACGCGCCTTTGCGCCGGTCGAAGACGAAGCCCTCAATTTTGGTCCCGTCTTTGCGAGTGATGGTCACATCGCCGCGATAATCGAACGCCTGGTCGAGCGCCGCTCTTAGCTCATCGGGCGTCGCCAACTCGGGCGCCCAGCCTTCAATCTGCGCGCGCGCCGCGCCGGGAGCTACTTCGAGCGTATCCGCGTTGCTCGCCGCGTTCCCCTGCGTCGGCCGGTCCGCCGAAGTCGTCCCGCTCATGCTCGCGTCTCCTGCTGCGAAGTCGCATGATGCGAAGCCGCGTTCTGAATCTGCTCCATCGGCACGAACCCATGCACCGGCCGCACCGGCTCGCGCAGCGTCTCCAGAGCCGTCGCATCTTCATACCGGTTCGAGAACGTCGCCCGCACTGTGCCGATAAATCCGCTCAGCGACCCGAACGTGTCGTTCACCGCCGAAGCCTCATAGCCGCTGTGCACCATGCAATTCGCGCATTTCGGATTGCCCGATTCGGTGCCGTAGTTCTGCCACTCGGTCGCTTCCATCAGCTCCGCGAACGTTTCCGCGTAGCCGTCCTGCAGCAAATAGCAGGGCTTTTGCCAGCCGAAAATGTTGTACGTGGGCATGCCCCACGGCGTGCACGCATAGGTGCGCTTGCCCATCAGAAATTCCAGGAATAGCGGCGACTGGTTGAACACCCAGTTCGCCTTGCGGTTGGAAAGAATCGCGGAGAAAAGCCGCCGCGTCCGCGCGCGCCCCAGAAAGTGCTGCTGGTCCGGCGCTTTATCGTACGAATAGCCGGGCGAAAGCATCATGCCCTCGACGCCGATTTCCATCATCTCGTCGAAAAACGCGCGCACCGAATTCGGATCGGCGCCGTCGAAAAGCGTCGTGTTGGTCGTCACCCGAAATCCGCGCTTCACCGCTTCCTTCACGCCTTCCAGCGCCTGGTCGAACCCGCCTTCGCGGCACACCGAAAAATCGTGGTGCTCGCGCTGGCCGTCCACGTGGACCGAAAACGTCAAATACTTGCTCGGCTTAAACAGGGCGATTTTTTCTTTCAGCAGCAGCGCGTTGGTGCACAGGTAGATGTACTTCTTCCGCGCCACCAGCCCTTCAACAATCTTGTCGATCTGCGGGTGCATCAGCGGCTCGCCGCCCGGTATCGACACCATCGGCGCGCCACATTCCTCCACCGCGCGGAAGCATTCCTCGGGTGAAAGATTCTTCTTCAGCACGTGCGCCGGATACTGAATCTTCCCGCATCCCGCGCACGCCAAATTGCAGCGGAACAGCGGCTCCAGCATCAGCACCAGCGGATACCGCTTCCGCCCCTTAATCTTATGCCCGATGACGTAGCTCGCCACCGTCCACATCTGCGATACCGGCACTCCCATTTCACCGCCTCCTGCTCCAATTGTCCTAAGACGACTGTGCGCCCCACTCAAACCATCTGTCATTCTGAAGCGATCCGATGAGGATCGCTGAAGAATCTGCTTCTGCAATTCCGGGTGCCGCATCCTTCGCGCCTTTTGCGAAGAGTGCGGACTTTTTCCCCTTCCCACTTCTGCCTTCGATAGACTATCATAACTTACGCGAACGCGAACTCTCTTTCGCGTTCTAGCTAAGAAGCCGATAACCTGTCGGCGAACCGAACGGCAAAAGAGGGCGCGATGATCCTTGTTAAGCTCGGGCTGTACACCTGCTTGTTTTACATGCTCCTCACGCTGCTTATTGTGGTGGCCTCGGTCGCCGTGGTTTACGTCCGGGGTAGCCTGAGCATCTTTTTTTTCGGAAGGGATTTGTTCTGGACAGCTGGGGCAGACCTCGCCGCATTTTTTGGTGCCCTCTGGGCCATCTCCTTTTTTGCCGCATGGTGCATCGTTTACCCCGGCCTCAAATCCATGATGGCAGGGGTCGGCCACTAGGAAGGGCACAAATTGGGCGGAATG
>Ga0307373_10004809_pt1 | contig 22484 bp, 22 predicted proteins | sample OX2MG_FD_202534 | JGI IMG/M metagenome (GOLD analysis project Ga0307373, IMG submission 202534) | Soil microbial communities from Risofladan, Vaasa, Finland - OX-2 | ecosystem: Environmental > Terrestrial > Soil > Coastal area > Acid sulfate soil | place: Finland: Risofladan, Vaasa | collected... | reverse complement strand
CGCCGGCGCCTCCACCGCCAGCGGCGCGGGCGCCGCCCAGGGCATCGAGATCCGGCTGAACGACGGCGGCGGCGAGACGCTCTGCGCCCGCGGCGCCAGCGGCACGCCCAAGGGCGCCAAGCCCTGGATCTCCGGGGCGCGGACCATCCGCATCGCCTGCGTCGCCCAGTTCGTCTCCGACCGGCCGCTGCTGGTGCGCGCCCTCTATGGCGACGCCCACGCCACCGCGAGCCCGAAGGGACCGGGCCTGTTCTTCCGCAAGCTGCCCTGGAGCCCTATCATGAGCACCACTCAGGTCTCGATCACCGCGACGCCGCAGCCGGCCGCCAAATAGGCGCCGCTACGCAAGAAAAGGACGCCAGCCCCCGTGTACGACGTCGCCCATTTCATCGACGGAACGGCTCTGGCGCGGGCGCCGGCGCGCTGGGGCGACATCCTCGATCCCAACACCGGCGAGGTCCAGGGCCGGGTCGGCCTCGGCGACGCCGGGGTGGTGGACGCCGCGGTCGCTGCGGCGGCCCGCGCCCAGGGCCCGTGGGCGGCGCTCAATCCGCAGCGTCGCGCCCGGGTGCTGTTCGAGTTCCGCCGCCTGGTCGAGGCGCGCACCGAGGAGCTGGCGCAGCGGCTCTCGGCCGAGCACGGCAAGGTGCTGGCCGATGCCCGCGGCGACGTCCAGCGCGGCCTCGACGTGGTGGAGTTCGCCTGCGGCATTCCCCATGCGATGAAGGGTGAATACACCGAGGGCGCGGGACCGGGCATCGACGTCTACTCCATGCGCCAGCCCCTGGGCGTCGTCGCCGGCATCACCCCGTTCAACTTCCCGGCGATGATCCCGATGTGGATGTTCGCCGTGGCCGTCGCCTGCGGCAACGCCTTCATCCTGAAGCCCTCCGAGAAGGATCCCAGCGTGCCGGTGCGCCTGGCCGAGCTGTTCGTCGAGGCCGGCGGGCCGGCGGGCGTGCTCAATGTGGTGCAGGGCGACAAGGCCGCGGTGGACGCCATCCTCGACCATCCGCAGATCAAGGCGGTGAGCTTCGTTGGCTCGTCGGACGTCGCTGCCTACGTCTATGCGCGCGGCGCGGCGGCGGGCAAGCGGGTGCAGGCCATGGGCGGGGCCAAGAACCACGGCATCGTGCTCCCCGACGCCGACCTCGACCAGGCGGTGCGCGAGATCGTCGGCGCGGCCTATGGCTCGGCCGGCGAGCGCTGCATGGCGCTGCCGGTGGCCGTCCCGGTGGGCGAGCGCACCGCCGAGGCCTTGCGCGAACGCCTGCTGGGCGAGATCGATACGCTCGAGGTGGGGCTCTCCAGCGACCCGCAGGCGCAGTACGGCCCGGTGGTCAGCGCCGCTCACAAGCGCCGCATCGAGGACCATATCGCCCTCGGCGTCGCCGAGGGCGCCGAGCTGGTGCTGGACGGCCGCGGCTTTGCCCTGCAGGGGCACGAGAGCGGCTTCTTCATCGGTCCCAGCCTCTTCGACCGGGTGACGCCGCAGATGCGGACCTACCAGGAGGAGATCTTCGGCCCGGTGCTGCAGCTCGTCCGCGCCGAGAGCCTGGATGAGGCGGTGGGGCTGGCCTCGCGCCATCAGTACGGCAACGGCGTCGCCATCTTCACCCGCAACGGCCGCGCCGCCCGCGACTTCGCCGCCAGGGTCGAGGTGGGCATGGTCGGGATCAACGTGCCGATCCCGGTGCCGGTCGCCTACCACAGCTTCGGCGGCTGGAAGCGCAGCGGCTTTGGCGACACCGGCCAGCACGGCCTCGAAGGCGTGCGCTTCTACACCAGGCTGAAGACGGTCACCGCCCGCTGGCCGGAGGGCGATGCGACCGATTCGAGCTTCGTCATCCCCACCATGCAGTAGCGCCGGAACCGGCTGGGTGGCGTCCGCCTTCGAGCTCAGCGACGACCAGCGCGCCCTGGAAGCCGCGGCCCGCGACTTCGCCGCCGCCGAGCTCGCGCCGCATTCGGCCCGCTGGGACGAGGACGAGCATTTCCCGGTGGAGGTGCTGCGCGCCGCCGCGGCGCTCGGCTTCGCCGGGCTCTACGTGCGCGAGGACGTCGGCGGCGCCGGCCTCAGCCGCCTGGACGCAGCGATCCTCTTCGAGGCCCTGGCCGGCGGCGATGTCGCGACGGCGGCGTTCCTCTCCATCCACAACATGGCCGCCTGGATGATCGACCGCTTCGGTTCGGAGGATCTGCGCCGCCGCTATCTGCCGGCGATGTGCCGGATGGACCTCATCGCCTCCTATTGCCTCACCGAGCCGGGCGCCGGCTCCGACGCCGCCTCGCTGGCGACCAGCGCCCGGCGCGACGGCGAGGCCTATCTCGTCAACGGCGCCAAGGCCTTCATCTCCGGCGCCGGGGTCTCGGACCTCTACCTCGTCATGGTGCGCACCGGCGGGGCGGGCGCGGCCGGCGTCAGCGCCCTCGTCGTCGAGAAGGGGACGCCCGGCCTTTCCTTCGGGGCGCCGGAACGCAAGCTCGGCTGGAGGAGCCAGCCCACCGCCATGGTGCATTTCGACGACGTGCGCGTGCCGGTGGCCAACCGCATCGGCGCCGAGGGCGAGGGCTTCGGCTTCGCCATGCGCGGGCTCGACGGCGGGCGCCTCAACATCGCCGCCTGCTCGCTGGGCGGCGCGGGCCTCGCGCTCGAGACCGCCCGCCGGCATCTCGGCGAGCGGCGCCAGTTCGGCCGGCCGCTGGCCGATTTCCAGGCGCTGCGCTTCAGGCTCGCCGACATGGCGACCGCCCTCGAGGCCGGTCGCCTGATGGTGCGCCGCGCCGCCGCCGCCCTCGACGCCGGCGATCCGCAGGCGGTGATGCTCTGCGCCATGGCCAAGCGCTTCGCCACCGACGCCGGCTTCGACATCGCCAACCAGGCGCTGCAGCTGCACGGCGGCTACGGCTATCTGAGGGACCATCCGCTGGAGCGCATCGTCCGCGACCTGCGCGTCCACCAGATCCTGGAAGGCACCAACGAGATCATGCGCGTGATCATCGCCCGCGAACTCATCAAGGCGTGAGTTGCAGGCGTCGCGAAGCGGGCCTATCCTGACCATTGCATGGTCAGGATGCGCTATGAAGCAAGTCGGTATCCTCGAGGCGAAGACGCACCTGTCCGCCCTGGTCGATGCGGCCTCGGCGGGGGAAGAAGTCCTGATCACGCGGCACGGCAAGCCGGTGGCGAAGCTGGTCACGGCCACTCGTGCGCCGAAGCCGGGACCCGAGGCGGCTGAACGAATCCGCGGCCTTCGAGACGAGATCGCCCGCAAGCACGGGGTCGATCCCGACTTCGACTGGAAGGCGGCGGTCGAGGACGGCCGGCCTTGACCCAGATCCTGCTGGACGCCTCGGCTGTCATTTCTTGGCTCGTGCCCGGCCAGCATACGCGGGCCGCGGAGGCCCTGCTCGACGAGGCGGCGGAGCATGATTTCGAGGCCCCTCACATATTTCCGGCCGAGGTGCGCAACGTCATGCTGATTCTGGAGCGACGCGGGCGAATGGACGCGAGCGACACCGCGCGCGCCCTGGCCAGCCTGGCGGCCTACCGCGTCGTCACCGCCGAGCCTCCCGATGCGGCCGGTTACGACGACGTGCTCGAACTCGCCAGAAAGGAGCGGCTTACGGTGTACGACGGCCTCTATCTTTTGCACGCCTTGCGCCATGGCCTCACGATCGCGTCGCGTGACGGCGACCTCCTCGCCGCAGCCCTGCGCAACGGACTTGCCGTCAAAGACATCCGTCGCTAGCGGAAATGTCCAATCCGGAAGTTGTCATCCGACGCGACGGCGGCCTCGGCCGCCTGACGCTCAACCGGCCCGGTGCGCTGGGGGCGCTCACCACCGCCATGTGCGAGGCGATGATCGCCGCCCTGCTGGAGTGGTGCGGCGACGATGGCGTCGGCGCCGTGCTGATCGATCACGCCGGCGAGCGGGGCTTCTGCGCCGGCGGCGACATCCGGGCGCTGGCGCAGAGCGCGGCGGGCGACGGTCGGGCGGCGCTCGGCTTCTTCGCCATCGAGTACCGGCTCGACGAGCTGATCTCTACCTACGCCAAGCCGGTGATCACGGTGATGGACGGGCAGGTGATGGGCGGCGGCGTCGGCGTCTCGCTGCCGGCCAGCTACCGCATCGCCACCGAGCGCACGCGCCTGGCCATGCCCGAGACCGGCATCGGCCTGTTTCCCGACGTGGGCGCCGGCTGGTTCCTGCCGAAGCTGCACGGCCGCGCCGGGGTGTGGCTGGCGCTCACCGGGGCGCGGCTGGGGCCGGCGGACTGCGAACTGCTGGGCCTCGCCACCGACGTGGTGGCCAGCGCCGACCTGCCGGCGCTGAAGGCCGCCATCGCCGCCGCGCCCGAGGCGGTCGAGACCATCCTCGCCGAGCACGAGGCCGACCCCGGCCGCTCGCCGCTCGCCGCCCATCGCGACGACATCGACCGCCTGTTCGCCGGCGCGAGCCTGGAGGCGGTGATGGCCGCCCTGGAGGCGGAGGGCTCGGACTGGGCGCGGGCGCAACTGGCGGCGATGGCCACCAAGTCGCCGCTGAGCGCCAAGGTCGCCTTTCGCCTGATCGCCGGCGGGCTTCGCCCGGCCAGCCTCGCCGAGGATCTCGAACTCGAATACCGGCTGGCGGCGCGCCTCGTGATGCGCCACGACTTCGCCGAAGGGGTGCGCGCCGTGATCGTCGAGAAGGACAACCGCCCGCTCTGGCGCCCGGCCAGCCTCGCCGAGGCCAACGACGCGCTGGTGGAGCAGCAGTTCGCGCCTCTGCCCTCCGGCGAGGAATGGACGCCGCTGGCTAGCACATAGGAGAGTTCTGAGCATGGCCTTTCGGACCCTGATTGTCGAGGCGCACGAGGCGGTGACGCTGATCCGGCTGAACCGCCCCGAAGCGCTGAATGCGCTGAACGGGGCGCTGATGGACGAGCTTGCGGCCGCGCTCGACGCCGCCGAGGCCGACCCGGGGGTGCGCGCCATGGTGATCACCGGCTCCGAGCGCGCCTTCGCCGCCGGCGCCGACATCAAGGAGATGGCGCCCAAGTCCTATGCCGAGGTCTTCAGCGAGGATTTCATCACCCGCAACTGGGAGCGCACGGCGCGCTGCCGCAAGCCGGTGATCGCCGCCGTGGCCGGGTTTGCGCTGGGCGGCGGCTGCGAACTGGCGATGATGTGCGACTTCATCATCGCCGCCGAGAACGCCCGCTTCGGCCAGCCGGAGATCAATCTCGGCGTCACCCCCGGCGCCGGCGGCACCCAGCGGCTGACCCGCTTCGTCGGCAAGTCCAAGGCCATGGAAATGATCCTGACCGGGCGGATGATGGACGCCGCCGAGGCCGAGCGCTCCGGCCTCGTCAGCCGCATCGTGCCGCTGGCCGAGCTGATTCCAAACGCCCTCGACACCGCCGCGAAGATCGCCGCCCTCTCGCCATTGGCGGTGATGATGGCCAAGGAGATGGTCGACGCCGCCTACGAGACGCCGCTTTCGCAAGGCGTCAGGCTGGAGCGGCGGTTGTTCCACTCGCTGTTCGCCTTCGAGGACCAGAAGGAAGGCATGGCCGCCTTCGTCGAGAAGCGCCCGGCGCGGTTCAAGGGGCGGTGATCAATCGCGCGGCCGAAGCACATTCAGTCCCAGGCGCCGCTCCCAGTAGTTCACCTCTTCCGTCGAGACCCACTCGCCGTCCGCCAGATCCTGGATGGCGACCATGCCGCCATTCTCAGGATTGTGGAGATATCGCACGTTGAACACATCGCCGTCCTCGAACTCGACCGTCGATTCTCGGCGGTTCTGAGAATGCAGCCCTGGTCGAGGAACGCGTCGAGAATGGTTCCGACCTGCCAGAAGCCGCCGACCCTTCGCGCCAAGGCGTTCAGGCGGCTTTCGGTGGCGCGCGTTCCGCGAACACGACCTCGCGGACGGTGACGGGAAGGCCACGCTTGATGGCGAATTTGCCGCGGCGTGGCTCGAGGCGAAACGGACTGCGTTCCGCCAGTTCTCGAAACGGCGCGGGCGCGCTCTCGATACCGTCCAGGCCTTGACGTCCAAGGTCGCGATTGGCGCAGGCATTGGCGGCCACCGCACGTTCGAAAGCCCGGGGCAGAGCCTCTATGGTGGAGGCGAACGCAGCGATGTCATATTCGATGCACTGCGCGATCCAGGTGTCGCCGCTTCTATAGAAGAGCACGCGAACGTCGCGGTCGTTCATCTTCTCCACGGTCTCGTACCTGGGTGAAAGGCTAAGGGTCTGTTGAAGAACAATTGGATCACGCCGGGGCTCGTGGCGCGATGGTGTAGTTCCATTCGCCATGGAAGTCATGGCGCTGGATGTTGATGGTCGCCATTTCCTGTTCGGTGACCTTGACGCCGGCTGGATAGAGGTTGGGGTCGATCTCGGAGCGGACGGTGAGTCCGGTCCTGGTCTTGGTGGCGGCGATCAGTTCGACGATGACCTGATGGCTGACGAGAGGCCTGCCGCGCCAGTTCTGGGTGATGAACGAGAAGAGGCGGTGCTCGATCTTGTTCCATTTGCTGGTGCCGGGCGGCAGATGGCAGACGGTGATGGTCAGGCCCAGTTCGTCGGCCAGAGTTTGCAGCATCAGCTTCCATAGCCGCACGCGCGAGCCGTTGCTTCCGCCGCCGTCGGCGGTGATCGTCAGATGCGCAGCCTTTGGATAGCGCGCCGCACCCATGAGCCGCCACCAGCGGCGGATGGCGTTGACCGCGAAGTCGGCGGTGTCATGGTCGACGCCGACGCTGACCCAGCCCTTGTCGTCGCCGATGTCATAGACGCCGTAGGGCGCCGCGCGGCCAAGCTCCGGAACCAGAAAGTCGTGGACCCGCACCGGCTCTGGCTGGCCCCCCGGGCGCCAGTCGCGACCGCCGTTCTTGAACTCGCCAACCAGCTCCTTCTTCTTGGTGTCCACCGAGATCGCCGGCTCGCCCGCCTCGAGCGCCGCGCTCACCTGGGCGTTGATGTACTGGAACTGTGCGTCGCGGTCGGGATGGCTGGCCCCTTCCAGGGTCTTGCGGTTGGCCTGCAAGCTGTAGCCCAAGGAGCGCAGAAGGGTCGCCACCGTGTTGTGACCGATCTCGTGGCCCAGAGCCCGCAACCCCTCGGCCAGATGGCGCAGGCTCTTGGAGGTCCACAGCAGCGGCGCCCGCGGGTCGCCTCGGGTCGCCGGATCAACAAGAGAGCGAAGGTCGTCCAGCAAGGTAGCGTCCAGCGATGTCAGCGCCTTGCGACCCCCGCCGGGCCGGCGAGACCGGGTCAGATCAAGCGCCGCACCGCCGCGCAATTCCACCAGGCCCCGACCGATCGTGCTGCGCGCCACCCCCGTGATCCGCGAGACCGCCAGAATGCCGCCCCAGCCCGCCGCCAGCGCTTCGGCCGCCGCAAACCGCCGCCGACCCCGCTCGTCCAGCAAAGGGCCCACCGCCTCATACCGCAAACGGATCGCTGCTTCGTCAATCACCAGCCGATTCTAGAAAGCTCCCCGCCCCAAGGGAATCCTCCATCGTCGGAAAATCGACCCTCCAGATTCACGTATTGTTCAACAGGCCCTAAGGCAATGTCTGGATGCACGGGAACGCCAGGCCGGCTTCGGCGTGTTTGGTTCGTGGGCATAACGTCGAAGGAGGGCTCTGGTGGACGAGGCAGGCGCCCAGCTTCCGGCGCCGGTGCGCGATCTCGCCATCCGGCTGGGCGCGAATCCGCGGTTGCGGCGCGACGCCGTCCGCCTCAGCCAGAGCGGGCGCATGCGGCCGGGCGCTGGCGCCGGCTGGTCCGACTTCACCGCGGACGAGACCATCTCGACCACCGGATGCGCCTTCGACTGGCGCGCCCGGACCGGCGTCATGGGGGCGATCCGCATCCGCGACTCGCTGTCGCTGGGCGAGGCGCGGCTGGAGGCGCGGGTGTTCGGCTTCCTGCCGGCCGCAAGGCTAGGCGTCTCCGCCGCCGTCACCCGCGGCGAGCTGATCAGATATCTGGCCGAGCTTGCCTGGGCGCCGGACGCCATCCTCCACAATCCGGCGCTGCGCTGGCGCGCGTTGGAAGGCAAGCGCGGCTTCGAGCTCGGCGCCGGCGAGGGCGACGCGGCCGCCAGCGTCGAGGTCAGTTTGGACGCCGATGGGCGCATCGGCGCCGTCTTCGCCGCCGATCGTCCACGGGCCACCGCAGCCGGCGAGACGCCGACGCCCTGGCGCGGCCGCTTCTCCAACTACCGCCTCAGTCACGGCCTCTGGACGCCTCTCGATGGCGCCAGCGCCTGGGAGATCGGCGGCGAGGATGTCACCTGCTGGGAGGCCCACGTGACCGCCTGGACCATCTGGCCGGACTGACGATAGCGGATCGCCGCCTCGCCCGTGCAACGGGGAAGGGGCGCGCCCCTTCCACCCCCGCCTGCGGCGGGCGGTCCCCCGCTCGCGGGGAAGGAGTGAGGACACCTTTCCTCCTCACCCGTGCAACGGGGGAGGTGGCGCTCGGCGCGGCAGCGCCGGGCGTCGGAGGGGGCTGCGGGCGATGATCCGCATGCGCGCGTCGGTTCAACCCCGGCGCGACCCCGCATCGCGGCCGTAAATCGCGGCTTGTCAAAATCCGAATGCGTTCTAATTATCGCCGACCTCGCGAACGCGGCCGCCCCGGCCGCGTCGTCATCGGAGAGACGCATGCCGGACGAAGCTGGACTCCTCGAGGCCGCCCCCGCCGCGCCGGCGGAACTCGGGTTCGATCCCGAGGCGCTGCGGGCAAGGTACCGGGCCGAGCGCGACAAGCGCCTGCGCGCCGACGGCAACGAGCAGTACCGCGAGATCGCCGGCCGGTTCGCGCACTACCTCGACGATCCCTACGTCGCGCCCGGCTTCGCCCGCGCCCCGCTCGCCGACGAGATCGAGGTGGTGGTGATCGGCGGCGGCTTCGGCGGCCTCCTGGCCGGCGCGCGCCTGCGCGAGGCCGGCGTCGCGGACATCCGCATCATCGAGAAGGGCGGCGACTTCGGCGGCACCTGGTACTGGAACCGCTATCCCGGCGCGGCCTGCGACATCGAGAGCTATGTCTACCTGCCGCTGCTCGAGGAGATCGGCTACATGCCGGTCGAGAAGTATTCGCGCGCGCCGGAGATCCTGAGGCACAGCCGCGCCATCGGCGAGCATTTCGACCTCTATCGCAACGCCTGCTTCCAGACCGAGGTCACCGAACTCTCCTGGGACGAGGCCGCCAGACGCTGGACCGTCTCCACCAACCGCGGCGACGCCATGCAGGCGCGCTTCGTGGTGATGGCCGCCGGGCCGCTGCACCGGCCCAAGCTCCCGGGCATCCCCGGCGTGGAAAGCTTCAAGCGCCACTCTTTCCACACCAGCCGCTGGGATTACGCCTACACCGGCGGCGACGCCGGCGGCGGCCTCGTCGGCCTGGCGGACAAGGTCGTGGGCATCATCGGCACCGGGGCGACGGCGGTGCAGTGCGTGCCGCACCTGGCCGCGGGCGCGAGGCATCTCTACGTCTTCCAGCGCACCCCGTCCTCCATCGACGTGCGCGCCAACCGCCCCACCGATCCGCAATGGGCCGCCAGCCTCGGCCGCGGATGGCAGCAGCACCGGATGGACAATTTCAACGCCCTGGTTTCCGGCGGCTTCGCCGAGGAGGACCTGGTCAACGACGGCTGGACCGACATCATCGGCAATCTGCTGCTGCTGATGCGCAAGGGCGCGGGCTCGGGCAAGTCGCCCGAGGAGCTGGCGGCGACGATGCAGCTGGCGGACTTCCAGAAGATGGAGCAGGTGCGCGCCCGCGTCGATGCCGTGGTCAGGGATGGAGCGACCGCCGAGGCGCTGAAGCCGTGGTACAACCAGTTCTGCAAGCGCCCGTGCTTCCACGACGAGTACCTCGACGCCTTCAACCGGCCCAACGTCACCCTGGTCGACACCCAGGGCCGTGGCGTGGAGGCGATCACCGAGACCGGCGTCGTCGCCAACGGCCGCGAATACGAGCTCGACTGCCTGATCTACGGCACCGGGTTCGAGGTCGGCACCGGCTATTCGCGCCGCGCCGGCTACGAGACCTTCGGCCGCGCCGGGGTGTCGCTGACGCAGAAGTGGAAGGACGGGGTCTCCACCTTGCACGGCATGCACGCGCGCGGCTTTCCCAACTGCTTCATCGTCTCCAACTCGCAGTCGGGCTTCACAGCCAACTTCCCGCACATGCTCAACGAGCAGTCCAAGCACCTAGCCTACATCATCGCCGAGGCCCGCGCCCGCCAGGCCCGCACCGTCGAGGCCTCGCAGGCCGCCGAGGAGGCCTGGGTCGAGACCATCGTCGCCTCGGCGATCCTGCGCCAGCGCTTCCAGGAGGAATGCACCCCCGGCTACTACAACAACGAGGGCCAGCCCTCGGCGCTCGCCGCCCGCAACGGTCCCTACGGCAAGGGCCCGATCGCCTTCACCGCCCTGCTGGAGGCCTGGCGCGCCGCCGGCGACCTGGAGGGACTCGAGCTCGGCTGAGCGCGGGGCTCAGTCCTCCAGGGCGCTCAGCGCCTCTTCGGCCAGGAGCTGAGTGCCGGAATTGTCGCCCGCCGCCTCGGCGTTGCCGATGCCGTCGAGGTTGCGCTTGAAGACGCCCTGGCCGATCGAGGCCAGCCGGAACAGCGAAAAGCCTAGATAGAAGCCGAAATCGTCGATCGCTGCGCGTCCGGTGCGGCGGCAATAGGCGGCGACGTACTCGGCCTCGGTGGGAACGCCCGAGCCGGCCAGCTCCAGGCCGTCGAGCGTGCCCCAGCTCTCCGAGCGGGAATGCCAGAGGATGGCGTTGTAGGCGAGGTCGGCGAGGGGATGGCCGAGCGTCGAGAGCTCCCAGTCGAGCACGGCGATGATCCGGGGCTCGTTCGGGTGGAACATCACGTTCTCGAGGCGATAGTCGCCGTGGGCGATGGCGGTGGCCGCGTCGGCGGGGACCCGGGCGGGGAGGGCCGCGATGAGCGTCTCCATCGCCTCGATGCGCCCGGTCTGCGCGCCGCGGTACTGGCGGGTCCAGCGGTCGATCTGGCGGGCGAAATAGTTGCCCGGCCGGCCATAGTCGCCAAGCCCGATGGCCTCGTAGTCGACGCCGTGCAGCCGCGCCATCACCGCGTTCAGCTCGTCGTAGATCGCCGCCCGCTCGCCTGGGGCAAGGCCCGGCAGGTGCGCGTCGCGGAAGATGCGCCCCTCCAGGAAATCCATCACGTAGAAGGGCGTGCCGATCACCGCCTCGTCGGCGCAGAAGGCGCGCATCTTCGGCACGGGGAAGCCGACGCCGCCCAGGGCCTGCATCACCCGGTGCTCGCGATCCACCTGGTGGGCGCTGGCCAGAAGCTGGCCGGGCGGCTTCTTGCGCAGCACGTAGCGCGCGTCGGCGGCGGTGATCAGGAAGGTCGGGTTCGACGCGCCGCGCTGGAACTGCTGCACGCGCACCGGTCCGCGCAGGCCCTCGACGTGCGACGCGAGCCATCCCGCGAGCTTCGCCTCGTCGAAGCGGTGAATGGATCTGGGCTCGCCCACCTGGACGGCCGCCGGATCGACATGCGCCATTGCTTTCCCTTCAGGCATCGGCCGGCAGATGCCTCCAACGGCCGGACCGCCGAACCCGCCTAGCAGGCTGACGAAGCGGCAGGCCAGCCACGAGGGAGCCCGCCCATGCCCGCCATCGCGCCCGAGGATTTCACCTGCGTGCGCTACGAGGTCAACGACCACGTCTGCCGCATCACCCTCGACCGGCCCGAGCGGCGCAACGCGCTGAACCGGCGCGCCTACGCCGAGCTGGAGGCAGGCTTCCGCCAGGCCGACGCCGATCCGCTGGTGCGCTGCGTGGTGGTCACCGGCGCCGATCCGGCGTTCTGTTCGGGCGACGACGTGCGCGAACTCATGGTCGGCGAACAGGGCGAGCGCCAGAGCGCGCCGCCGCGGGTGCGCTTCGAGCCCACTCCGGCGGCGATGGCGGCGATCGATTGCGGCAAGCCGGTGATCGCCGCGGTGAACGGGGCGGCGGTGGGCTGGGGCATGGAGCTGGCGCTCTACGCCGACATCCGCATCGCCTCGGAAAAAGCCCGCTTCGCCGAACTCTTCATCAAGCGCGGCCTCGTCTGCGACGTCGGCGGCTTCTGGAAGCTGCCCGCCGTGGTCGGCCCGGCCAAGGCCGCCGAGCTGCTCTTCACCGGCGATCCCGTCGATGCGGCGGAGGCTCTTCGCATCGGCCTCGTCAGCGAGGTCGTGGCCCACGAGGCGCTGATGTCCGCCGCCCAGGCGCTGGCCGGGCGCATCGCCGCCAACCCGCCGCTGGCGCTGCGCTACATGAAGGAGGGCCTGCGCCGCGCCACTCACGGCGATCCGCGCCAGCTGGGCGCCTGGGCCATCGAGACCATCCACCGCCTCTTCGCCACCGAGGACCACCGCGAAGGCGTCGCCAGCTTCCTGGAAAAGCGCGCCCCGGCGTTCACCGGGCGCTAGCGCGCGGCCGTCTGCCGCCGCGCGCGCTTGCACCCCTTGCGCGGGGCTCGATCCAGGTAGCATCCTGGGGCGAGGAGGGCGCGCCCGCCGCGCCGACCCCGAGCGGCCTGGCCGCGTTGGACAAGGAACGGGAGCCTAGCCCATGAGCGCCCACACCCCAGGTTTCGTCCGCGCCGTCGCCCTGGTGGGCCCGACGGCCGGCGGCAAGACCACCTTGATGGAGGCCATGCTCCTGGCCGCCGGCGCCGTCGAAAAGCGCAGCCGCGGCCCGGGCGAGATGGTGGGCGATTCCAGTCCGGAGGCCAGGGCCCGGGGCCATTCGGTGGAGCTGAACCTCGCAGGCTTCGACTACCTGGGCGACCGCTATTCGGTGATCGACTGTCCGGGGGCGGTGGACTTCGCCGCCGATGGCCGCTTCGCCCTGCCGGCGGCCGATCTCGCCATCGTGGTCGCCGATCCGGATCCGGCCAAGGCGGTGCTGCTGCAGCCGACCTTCAAGGAACTGGAGCGGCTCGGGCTGCCGCACATCCTCTTCATCAACAAGATCGACCAGGCCCACGCCGCGCTGAAGGACCTCATCGCCGCCTTCGGCGCGGTCTGCGCCTCGCCGCTCGTGGCCCGGCAACTGCCGATCTGGACCGACGAGCACGTCACCGGCTTCGTCGACCTGGCGCTGGAGCGGGCGTTCGCCTACGTGGACGGCGGCGAGCAGAAGCGCATCCAGCCTTCCGAGGAGGTCGTCGCCGAGGAGACCGACGCGCGCTTCCACATGATGGAGCAGCTGGCAGACTTCGACGACGAGCTGCTGGAGAAGCTGGTCTCCGACGAGGCGCCGGGCAGCGAGGTGATCTTCGCCGACCTGGTGCGCGAGATGAACGAGGGCCTGATCACCCCGGTGTTCTTCGGCGCCGCCCTCAAGGGCTTCGGCGTGCCACAGCTGATGAAGATGATCCGCCACGATGCGGCCTCGCCCCAGTCCGCCGCCCAGCGGTTCGGGGCCGAGGGTCCGGGCGCCTATGTGATGAAGACCGCCTATGCCGGCCAGGCCGGCAAGCTCGCCTATGCGCGGGTGCTGGGCGCGCGCCTCGCCGATGGCGGCGAGCTCGTGCCGCCCGACGGCGAGAAGTGCCGCGCCGGCGGGCTCTTCGCGGTCCAGGGCGCGCAGCTGAAGAAGCTCGCCGAGGCGCAGCCCGGCGAGGTCGTCGCCATCGGCAAGCTGGAACACGCCAGGGCCGGCCAGTTCCTTTCCGCCACCGGCCGGCCGCAGGCGCTGGCGCTGGAACTCGAGCCGCCGGCGCCGGTGTTCAGCCTCGCCATCCACGCCAAGGCCCGCGGCGACGACGTGCGCCTGGCGAGCGCGCTCGCCAAGCTGGTCGACGAGGACATGGCCCTCGGCATCGCTCAGGATTCGGAGTCGCATCAGACCCTGATCAGCGGCCAGAGCGAGGCGCACCTGCGGCTGGCGCTGGATCGGCTGAAGCGCCGCTTCGGGGTCGAGGTGGGGACGGGCGCGCCGGCCACCCCCTATCGGGAGACCATCACCGGCCATGTCACCCAGCACGCCCGCCACAAGAAGCAGACCGGCGGCCATGGCCAGTTCGGCGACATCACCGTGGAAATCCGCCCCCAGCCGCGCGGCGCAGGCTTCAGCTTCAACCAGAAGATCGTCGGCGGTGTGGTGCCCAGGCAGTGGATCCCGGCGGTGGAGGCGGGCGTGTGCGACGGCCTCGCCAAGGGCCCGCTCGGCTTTCCGGTGGTCGATGTCGCGGTGGAGCTGGTCGACGGCCAGTACCACAGCGTCGATTCGTCGGAGATGGCCTTCCGCCAGGCCGGGCGCCTGGCCATGGACGAGGGCCTGCGCCGCTGCGGCAGCACCCTGCTGGAGCCGATCGAGCGCCTCGTCATCCACGCGCCCAGCGCTTGCACCTCGTCGGTCACCTCGCTGGTCTCCTCGCGGCGCGGCCAGGTGCTGGGCTTCGGACCGCGCGACGGCTGGGCCGGCTGGGACAGCGTCGAAGCCTATCTGCCCCAGGCCGAGCGCTACGACCTGATCGGCGAACTGCGCTCGCTCTCGCAAGGCCTGGGCGCCTTCGAGTCCCGCTTCGACCACATGACCGAAGTCGCCGGCCGCCTCGCCGAAGACATCGCCCACAAGGCCAGGGCGACCGCGTGAGGCTGTGCGCGCCGCGCCCGTAGATCGTCCCTCTCGTCGGGCGCCGGCGGAGCGGAAGGGCTGACAAGACTCCACCGCAGAGGGCGCAGAATGGATGAGAACGCGATCGGCGAGACGGTCCTCGGCTGCGCGCCGTAAATCAAGTCGGCTTTGGCTTCGCGCCGAGAGTTCGCGGCGCTGATCCGGGCGAGCCGAGCGTTGCTTGACGAGTGCTGATCGCCGTCCCCCTCTTACTATCACAGGCGGGGAGGGGCAGGAATGTCGGGCAGACTGGGCGTTATTCTCGTAGCGACGGTGTTCGGGCTAGGTGTCCTGCCGGCCCGGGCGTGGTCTTTCCCCCGAAATCGTGCGGGAACCTATACCGTCGGGAATCAGCTTTGGGATTACTGTGGGAGCACCACGGACGGACCTCCTCGCGACTTATGCGTTGCGGACATTGAAGGGGTCGTGGACGGGATGCTTTGGGCGGCAGGTTTTAATGGGAGCGGCGTTACCCAGGCGAGATTCTGCATTCCGGACGGCGTGACGAACTTCCAGGTCGTCGACGTCGTGCGGCGGTTCCTCTTCACGCACCCGGAGCTGCGGAACGATGCGGAATCCGCACTGATCGAAGATGCCTTGCGGGGGGCCTTCCCGTGCGATGAGCCGACTTCCCGCTAGTGGGCGGGACTCGCGGCTTCCTCGCGGTCTCTCTCCTGATGACGCTTGCACTCTGTTCGTGCGGTCCCTCGCCCCGCGCGCGTCCGGACGTTCGCCAGGTGATTGCTCGCTGCGATCTTGAAGCGGATCGAGTGTACGCGACGGCCGCGCAAGACGAGCGCCAGAAGCTCGTTGGAGAGTACGCCGACGAGTGCATCACGGCGGCAGGCTACGAGTGGGATTGGACCCGAGAGCGCTGCAACGAACTGGGCACGCTTTCGCGGAACGATGGGGCTACCTGCTATGTGCCACTGCGCCCTCTCGCTCAGAACGCCGCAACCGCTTCCGGCGCCGCGGCGCAGGCACGCCTTCCGCCCGGCGCCCCTCCGGGCTTCAACCCCAATTCCGAATACGGCCAGGCGGCCATGGGGCTGATCCAGCATTACGGCTACCGTTTCCAGGGCGGCCGTCTCGTCAGCCCGCGCGGCGAGGTGGTCCAATGAGCCCCGCAAAAATTCGGCTGACGCCCCCTGATTTACGGTGACAGATTTACGGTGACAGTGCACACTATTGACGCGTGCGGCCTGCGGGCCCACGGTGCGGCATGGCTCGTTTGGGTAACGGTGACAGTGCACTCAATATCACCCGGGACGTTGCCTAGTCGGCTTGGTCATCAATGAAATCCGCTACCATCTTAATACGTTGAAGCAGGCCATCGTGCGGCTGGCGAACGGCCTTTGACCTCGGCGATCTCGGCATCCTCCATCCTCGGCGTCCTCCGTGGTTGATCGGACGCCGCAGGCCCAGCCACTCCGCTCGCGACGCACGAATCCTGCGATCGACCCCGCACGGATTGCCCTGGCCGCGGCGCTGTGATTGAGCTTTTGCGCAAAGCGGCGAGGGAACCATGGCGGAGGATTTCCGCGAGCGCGCCCGGCTCCGGCCCAAGGGCCGGCTCTACGAGGATTTCGAGGTCGGGGAGGTGCGCCAGCACCACTGGGGCCGCACCATCGCGCTCTCCGACACCCTGCTCTTCACCACCCTGACGCTGTCGTTCAATCCGCTCTATTGCAACCGCGTCTACGCCGAGGCGCACGGCCATCCCGACATCGTGGTCAATCCGCTGCTGGTGTTCAACGTCGTGCTCGGCCTTTCGGTGGAGGACAACAGCGAGATCGGCGGCCCCTTCGTCGGCGTCGGCGCCCTGACCTGGCGCCGGCCCGTCTATCCCGGCGACACCCTCACCGCCCGCTCCACCACCCGGGCGGCGCGCCTCTCGGCCAGCAATCTTGCCAACGGCGTCGTCACCTGGCTCACCGAGGGCTTCAACCAGAAGGACGAGCGGGTGATCGACTTCGAGCGCTCCAACCTGGTGCGGCTGCGCCGCCCGGCGGGCGGGGCGCCGCCGGCATGAAGCTCTCCCAACTCACCGGCCGCGACAACTACTTCGAGGACTTCAGGCCCGGCGAGGTGATCCGCCACGCCCGCGGCAAGACCATCGAGGGCCTGGAGAACGTCCTCGTCACCAATCTCGTCATGAACACCGCCCAGTCGCACTTCAACGAGCACGCCATGCGCGGCAGCGTCTACGGCGGCCGGCTCTCCTACGGCGGGGTGAACTTCTCGGTGGCGATGGGGCTGGCCATGCAGGACTGCGGCGAGAACGCCCTGGCCGAGCTGGGCATGGACAACATCCGCCTGACCCATCCGGTGGTGCACGGCGACACCCTCTACGCCTATTCCGAGGTGCTCGCCGCAGAGGCCGCCGACCGCGAGGATGCCGGGATCGTCACCTTCAGGCACTACGGCGTCAACCAGGACGACAAGCTGGTCTTCCAGGGCGAGCGGCGCATGCTGATCAAGCGGCGCAGCCACTGGGGCGAGCGGTGAGCGCCGCGCCGCTCGCCGCCGGGCCGCTCGCAGGGCTGAAGGTGCTCGACTTCACCCAGGCGCTGGCCGGGCCGTTCTGCACCCAGCAGCTCTGCGATCTCGGCGCCGAGGTGGTCAAGGTCGAGGCGCTGGGCGGCGGCGACCTCACCCGCGGCTCCGGGCCCTTCCATGCCGCCGACGCCCAGCATCGCTATTCGGGCTATTTCCAGTCGATCAACCGCGGCAAGCGCAGCATCGCCGTCGACCTGAAGACCGCCGCCGGCGTCGAGATCGTCCGGCGCCTCGCGGCCCGCTTCGACGTGGTGGTGGAGAACTTCCGCGTCGGCGTCATGGACCGGCTCGGGCTCTCCTACGAGAGCCTCGCCGCGATCAATCCGCGCCTCGTCTACGCCAGCGTGCGCGGCTTTGGCGATCCGCGCACCGGCGCCAGTCCCTATGCCCAGTGGCCGGCCTACGACGTCGTCGCCCAGGCCATGGGCGGCATGATGGGGATCACCGGGCTCGTCGGCGGCGCGCCGGTCAAGATCGGTCCCGGCGTCGGCGACACCATACCGGCGCTCTACCTGGCGCTCGGCGTCGTCAGCGCCGTGCTGCATGCCCGCGCCACCGGCGAGGGCCAGTTCCTCGACGTCGCCATGGTCGATGCGGTGCTGGGCGTCTCAGAACGGATCGTGCATCAGCACTCGTTCGCCGATCAGGTGCCGGGGCCGGAAGGCAACCATCATCCCTTCCTGCTGCCGTTCGGCGTCTATCCGGCCGCGGACGGCTTCGTCGCCATCGCCTGTCCGGGCGAGGCGTTCTTCCGGGCGCTCTGCCAGGCGCTGGGCGCCGCCGAACTCCTGGACGAGCCGCGGTTCGCCACGGCCAAGGCGCGCGCCGCCAACCGTGCGGCGGTGATCGAGACGCTCTCGATGCTGACCAGCGCCATGACCAAGGCCGAGCTGCAACGACGGCTGGGAGGCATTGTGCCCTTCGGGCCGGTGAAGAACATCGACGAGATCGCCCGCGATCCGCACTTCGCCGCACGCGGCATGCTGGCCGAGATCGAGTGCCCGGGCCTGCCCGGGCCGTTGCGCATCGCCGGCCAGCCGATCAAGTTCACCAGGACGCCCTCGGGCGTGCGCCGCCGCGCCCCGGATCTGGGCGAGGACACCGGCGAGGTGTTGCGCGCCCATGGCGTCTCGGACGAGGACATCGCGCGCTGGCGAGCCGCCGGCGCGATCGCAAAGGAAGCCCCATGACCTCGAGTCAGACGACCGGCCGTCCCATGCGGCTGCGCCGCTCGCAGCTCTCGGTGCCGGGGGTCAGCGAGAAGATGATCGCCAAGGCCTGCGCGTCGGAGGCCGACCACGTGTTCCTCGATCTGGAGGATGCGGTCGCCCCCTCGGCCAAGCCCGGCGCGCGCAAGACCATCGTCGAGGCGCTGAACGGGCTCGACTGGGGCCGCAAGACCCGCTGCGTGCGCATCAACGACGTCACCACGCCCTGGTGCTTCGAGGACGTGATCGAGGTGGTGGAGGGCGCGGGGGCGAACCTCGACACCCTCATGCTGACCAAGGCCCTGCGCGCCGCCGACGTGCAGTTCGTCGACCTGCTGCTCGGCCAGCTCGAGGCCAAGCTGCGCCTGCCGCGCCGGATCGGCCTCGAGGTGCTGATCGAGGAGGCGGCGGGCCTGCAGAACGTCGAGGCCATCGCCGGGGCCTCGCCGCGCCTCGAGGCGCTGATCTTCGGCATGGGCGACTATTCGGCCAGCCAGGAGATGAACCTGCGCGGCTGGGGCGGCGACGGCTATCCGGGCGACGTCTTCCACTATCCCCGCTTCCGCATCGCCATGGCCGCGCGCGCCGCCGGCCTCGACCCGGTGGACGGACCCTTCGCCAACTTCCGCAACGAGGAGGGCTTCCGCCGCGAGGCCCGCTACGCCCACATGCTGGGCTTCGTCGGCAAGTGGGCGATCCACCCGGCCCAGATCGCCCCGGCGCTGGAGATCTTCTCGCCCGGCGGCGACGAAGTGGCCCGCGCCCGGGAACTGGCCGGCGCCTACGAGGCGGCGCTGGCCCAGGGCCTCGGCTCGGTCAACGTCGGCGGCACCATGGTCGACGCCGCCTCGATCCGCATCGTCATGAACACCGTCCGCAAGGCCGAGCTGATCGGCATGTGAATGCCCCCGCGGCGGGCGGTGGGGGGTGGAAGGAGACGAGCATGGCCGACGATGCTGCGCAGCCTGCGACCACGGGCTATCTGACCGCCGAGCGGATCATGATGCGCGACATGGCGCGCCAGTTCGTCCACGACGAGGTGCTGCCCGCGGCCAACCGGCTCGATCCGCTCAAGGGCGACATGCCGCGCGAACTCATCGAGCGCATGGGCGAACTCGGCTTCTTCGGCATCCTCATTCCCGAGGAGCTGGGCGGCCTCGGTCTCGGCGCCTTCGAATACTGCCTGGTGGCCGAGGAGCTGGCGCGCGGCTGGATGAGCGTCGCCAGCATCATCGCCCGCGGCAACGCCTTCTACCGCTCGATCCCCGGCGAGGGCGAAGAGAGGCGGCGCAAGGTGGCGCTGATGGCCAAAGGCCAGTACCTCGGCGCCGCGGCGCTCTCCGAGCCCGGAACCGGCTCGGACCTCTCGGGGGTGCAGTGCCGCGCCCGCCGCGACGGCGACGACTGGGTGATCACCGGCTCGAAGTACTGGTGCACCTTCGCCGACGGCGCCGACTACATCAGCGTGCTCTGCCGCATCGACGACCCGGCCGCGCCCGGGGGCCGCGCCGGCACGGTCTCGGTCTCGGTGGAAAAGCCCAAGGGCGAGCTGCCCGCGGGCTGCACCGGCAGCCCGATCCCCAAGATCGGCTATTTCGGCTGGCGCACCTGGGAGCTGCATTTCGATCAGGTCCGCGCCCCGGCGCGCCTCGCCGAGGGCGCCAATCCCGAGGCGGGCCGGGCGGTCCAGGGCGTCGCCTTCGGCCTCGGCCTCGCCCGCGCCCACACCGCCGCCCGCTCGATCGGGCTCGCCCGCGGCGCGCTGGAGGACGCCATCGCCTACGCCAGGGAACGCGTGCAGTTCGGCCAGCCGATCTCCGACTTCCAGGCCATCCGCTTCAAGATCGCCGCCATGGCCACGCAGATCGAGGCCGCGCGCCAGCTGATGTATTACGTCTGTTCCGAGATCGACGCCGGCCGCGCCGGGCGGGTGGAAACCTCGATGGTCAAGCTCTTCGCCTCCGAGATGGCAGAAAAGGTGACCAGCGAGGCCCTGCAGATCTTCGGCGGCGCCGGCTACACCACCTTGCACCCGATCGAGCGCTACTGGCGCGACGCGCGCCTCACCAGGATCTTCGAAGGCACCTCGGAGATCCAGCAGCGCATCATCGCCGACGCCCTGCTCGGCAAGCCGACGATCCGGGGCTCGAATTAGAGGCTGGCCTGGAACCTCCGGGCGGCGCGTCGATGCAGCCGGGCGGCCGGCGCCCTTGGCGGTCTCGCGCGTTCTAGCCTGGCGGCTTCATCATGAAGGCCGATCCTCGAGGGCTGCATGGCGTCTTGCTCCGCAATCGTGATCGGCGCTTCGGCGGGCGGTGTAGAGGCGTTGACGGCTCTCGTCGCCGGGCTGGCGATTCCTCTGCCCGCTCCGATCCTGATCGTCCTGCACATCGGCGCCCATTCGAGCCTGCTTCCCTCGCTGCTGAACGTGGCCGGCGTCACGCCCGCCAAGCATGGCGAAGACGGGGAGGACATCCGCCCCGGCCAAATCTATGTCGCGCCGCCGGACCGCCACATGCTCGTCGTCGAGGGTCACATTCGCCTCACCCGGGACCCGAAGGAAAACTGGGCGCGGCCTGCCATAGACCCGCTGTTCCGAAGCGTTGCGGAGAGTTTTGGGCCAGCGGCCATCGGGATTATCCTCACGGGGAATCTGAACGATGGCGCGGCCGGTCTCTACGAAATCAAGTGGCGAGGCGGGGTGGCCATCGTGCAGGATCCCGACGACGCAGCCAACCCGGACATGCCGAGAAGCGCTGCGGCGCACGTCGAACTCGACTATTGCCTGCCGTTGGCCGCAATCCCGCCGCTGCTGAAGAGGTTGGTCACCGAAGAGGAAGGCGTCGTGACGAACGAACCCCAGGAAATGTCACCCGAGAACGGCCGCGAGACGGTCGACGGCGGCGCATTCGACCGCCCGGTCACCGTCACCTGCCCCGACTGCGGCGGCGCGCTGCGCCGATCGGCGGTCGGCGCTCTCGTGAAGTACGCTTGCCACATCGGCCATGTTTACACCGCGGAAGCCATGGCGGCGGCCCAGTTCGACGAGATGGAGAGGGTCATGCGTTCAGCCGAGCGAATCCTCAACGAGCGCGCCGAGTTCTGCCGCCAGATGGCCGAGCGTTCCGCCCCCTCGGGCGAGGCGGGGTGCGAAGTCTGGCGGGCGGCCAGCCGCGAGGCGCTGACGCGGGCCTACGCCTTGCGTGATTTCGTAGAGCAGGACTGGATCATGCCCCGCAGCGCAGCCTTTGCCGTGCAGTCCAGACGCCTCGAATCCGACGCCTGAGCCCTGCGTAGCCAGGCGGCGATCCACGGCAAAGAGTTCGGGTTGACGAGACGCTCATCATCGCCGTCGCCCCGGCCAAGCGAAGCGCGAGCCGGGGCCGGACGGGCCGCGGCCAAGCTGGAATTCGTCTTGGAAGCGGCGGGTCCGGCCCCGGATCGCCCTTTCAGGCCGTCCGGGGAGACGGCGATGGTGGTCAACCTCCGCGAACTAGCCCTTTCGCAATCCGACCGCATCGCCGTGGGCGGCGATCCCGCTGGCTTGATCTGAGGAGCCCCGGCGCTCCTCGAGAACGCCAATCGATTCGCAAGTCCGCTCGCCATGGTGTTAACTGCGCATATTGGCCGGCTGGAGCGGTCGCGTCATGTCAAGGAAATCCGCCGGCGCGCCCAGGTCGCCACCTCCTGAAGCGGGGGGGGGGGGCGCAGACGCGTCCGCCACTTCGGCACGGAGGCTCCGAAGTGCTGCTGATCGTCGGCATCGGCGCATCGGCGGGGGGGCTGGACGCCTTCAAAGGTTTTCTCAGTAACGTACCGCCCGATACCGGCATGGCGTTCGTGCTGGTCCAGCATCTGGCGCCCGACTACAAGAGCATGCTGGTCGAGTTGCTCGGCAAGACCACCTCGATGAGCCTGGTCGAGGCGGCGGACGGCGTCAGGGTCATGCCCAACTGCGTCTATGTCATCGGGCCCAACAGCACGCTGACGATCCAGCGCGGCCGTCTCGAGGTCGTCCAGCCCGCGCCGCCGCGCGATCATCGTCGG
>Ga0307373_10004804_pt1 | contig 22493 bp, 19 predicted proteins | sample OX2MG_FD_202534 | JGI IMG/M metagenome (GOLD analysis project Ga0307373, IMG submission 202534) | Soil microbial communities from Risofladan, Vaasa, Finland - OX-2 | ecosystem: Environmental > Terrestrial > Soil > Coastal area > Acid sulfate soil | place: Finland: Risofladan, Vaasa | collected... | reverse complement strand
GCCGAGGCATAGTACGCCAGCTGGCTGTGCTCCTGCCCGGCCATGGCCGTGAGTTTCACGATGTTGCGGTCGCCGAAATATCCGGCGCTCAGAAAGCCCGAATGCGACATGTCGCCGGCGTGCTCGCGATAGCTGTCGGTGGCCTGGTCGCTGGCCCGCGCGTAGAACGCGAACCGGCTGGGCAGGAGCCCCGACGCGTAGTCCACGGAGCCGCGGCGCGAATTCCAGGCGCCCGTCCCCAGATCCACGTGCCCCCCGGCCGGCGTCGCGGTAAGCGATACCGACTCGAAGTTGATCGATCCGCCGTACGACGCCGTGCCGTTGGTGCTCGTGCCCACGCCGCGCTGGATCTGCACCGACTGCATGCTGGTCATGAAATCCGGCAGATCGGCAAAGTAGAAAACCTCGTCCTCCGGATCGTTGAGCGGGATGCCGTCGAGCGTGAGGTTGATCCGCGTCTGATCGATGCCGCGCAGGCGGATGTAGCTGTATCCCGAATAGCCCCCCTGCTCGGCGTACGACGTGAACGACGGCGTGTTGGCCAGCAGCAGCGGCGGCTCCTGGCCGAATGAGCGCGCCTGGATCTGCGCCTGGGTCACCACGTCGGCCGAGATCGGTGCGCTGGCGCCGGCCCGCAGCGCCGACACCGTCACCCGCTCCAGGCTCTGCGCCGTGCGCACCAGTTCCACCGCGGTCCCGCGCTCGGCCAGCACGTCGTGCTCCACGGTCACGTACCCGTGGCGGCTGAACCGGAGCCGCGCCGGCGGCGTGACGGCGAGCGTGAACCGGCCCGCCGAGTCGGTCACGGTGGCGGCGTGCGTGCGCACGTCCTCCACGCGGACGCCGGCCAACGGCGCATGGGTCTGGGCGTCGCGCACCACGCCGCCCAGGCCGGTGGCCGCGAACAGGGCGGTCAACAGGGTCAGGATGGTCATGCGCGGATCCCCCACGAGAGAGGACGCGAGTGCCGGCGCGCCCGATGGCGCGCCCGGTGGGCGGAATTGTGCATGGATGACTCCCTACGCCGGTACGAGCCGGTTCAGGTTCGACGGGTGTGATCTCAGCGCGGGCGCGGATGTGCGCCCGGGCACCCCGGTCAACGGAGGAACCTAATGCCGGCGCCCCGGGCCCGGCACCCGGGGAGGTCTGGCGCCGCCCGCCGGCCTGTTACACTATGGGGAGTGGGGCGCGCGGAGTGCCCCATCCAACCCCCCATTCCCCGGGCCGATGTTGCAGGAACCCCCGACCGGTGCTCGCTGGGAGCGTCTCCTCTCGGCCAGCGATGCCAGCCTGATCGATGCCGGAGCCGCCGGCGAGCGCACGGTGGCGCGGGCACGCCTCGTGTTCACGGCCATCCTCCTGCTGATCCCGCTGCAGAGCATCGTCCAGCGGTCCGACCAGCTCGAGAACTACGTGGGTCTCGTGGTGGGGTTGGTCAGCCTGGGGTTCGCCGCATCGGTGTTGGCGGCCGTCTCGCGCGGCCACTACCGCACGTGGTGGAGCATCGCGACCAGCGTCTACGACGTGACCAGCGTGAGCGCCATCCTGGCCGCGTTCATCCTCATCGGCCGCCCCGAGATCACCGTCAACAGTCGCGTCGTATTCGAGATCTATCTTCTCGCCATCGCCAGCACGGCGCTGCGCTACGACCGGCGGGCGCCGCTCGTGGCCGGCGCCGTGGCGGTGGTGGAATACGCCGCGCTCGTCCTCGTCGTGCACGCGCATTGGGATCTGTCCGACCCGCGCTACGCCGGCTACGGCAACTTCTCGTGGGGCGATCAGATCGGCCGTCTGATCGTCCTCGGTGTGGCCGCCATGCTGAGCCGTGCCGTGCTCGAGCGCGCCCACCGCCTGCGACAACTCTCCACGCACGATCCGCTCACCCGGCTCTTCAATCGCAACGTGCTCGAGGAACGCGTGCGCGAGGAGGTGGGGCGCGCCCGGCGCTACGGCCGGCCGCTCGCTCTGGCGATGGTGGATCTGGACCTGTTCAAGCAGTTCAACGACACGTTCGGGCACGCCTCCGGCGACGCCGCCCTGCGGGCGTTCGCGCACCTGCTCCGGCGCACCGTCCGCAGCACCGACATCGTGGCGCGGTTCGGCGGCGAGGAATTCGTGATCGTGCTGCCCGAAACGCCTGGCGACGACGCGGCGGTGAAACTCGACCAGATCCGTCGGCTCATGGAGACGATGCTGTTCGACATTCCGGGGGTGGTCGACGGCCACGTCACCTTCAGCGCCGGCGTCGCGACGCTCGATCGGGAGAGCGATCACGCCCTCGACCTCCTCCAGCGCGCCGACGACCTGCTGCTGGCCGCCAAGCGCGCCGGCCGCAACTGCGTGATGGGGGAATCGGGCCTGGTGGGGGCGCCGCGGTCCGATGCCGCGCCGGCGCGCGTTGACGGAACCGGTGGCCGGTCCTAGACTTCCCGCTGCCGCAGCCCCGCCCGCCGGAATTTCCCGGGCGGTGCCGCCTTCATGGAGAACTGGATGGCGAAGGAAGAAGCGATACAACTCGAAGGCCAAGTCACCGAAGTGCTCCCCAACGCCACGTTTCGCGTGCTCCTGAGCAACGGGCACACCGTGCTGGCCACGCTGGGAGGCAATATGCGCCGGTTCCGCATTCGCGTACTCGCCGGCGACCGGGTGACCATCGAGGTATCGCCCTACGATCTCAGCCGCGGCCGCATCACCTTCCGACACAAGAACTGAGAGCCGGCCGCTGCCCACCGCCTTCGGCGGGCAGCGTGCAGTGCGCGGTACGCAGCCGTCAGTGCATCACGTCGAGGGCCGGGATGCGGTGCGTGCCGGGATACGGCACCCCGTTCCCCTTGAGGTCGCGCCACAGGATGTGGTTGAACAGGTCCATGTTCGACATGTCCTCCACCTCCAGATCCAGCCGCCGCGACTCGCGCGCCCCGCGCCCCACGGATGGATTCACCGCGTCGAGCGACGGTGCGGGGGTGAGCGGCGTGTACGGCGTGAGATCCGGCGTGTCGGCCCAGATGTGCCGCAGCGGCCGCCCGTAATAGTCGAACTGCGACATCGACTGCAGCCCCAGGATCTCCTCGATCGTGCGGAGTACGTCGGTGGTATTCGTGAACCGGTGAATCGTGCCGGGCCGGTTGTACGCCGAGATCGTGAGCAGCACCGATCGATGCGAGTCCACGTGGTCGGGCCCGTTCTGCGCGTCGTCCTCGAGCACGAAGATCACGGTGTTCTTCCAGTACGGTGAGTGGGAGATCGCCGCCACGATCCGGCCCAGCGCCAGATCGTTGTCGGCCATCGCCGCGAGCGGCGTCGGCGCGCCCGCCTGCGCGCCCGACGTGTGATCGTTGGGCAGGCGCACGATCTCGAGCGCCGGCAGCGTGCCCGACCGCACGTACGAGTCGAACTCGGCCTGCCACACGTCCACGCGATGCTGGTCCGTGATCCGCAGGTCGAAGCCCGGATAGTCGGGATTCGTGTGCTCCTTGAGGAACGGCTTGTCGCCGCGATAGGCGGCCGGCAGCGGGTCGTCCGGGTCGAGCGAGCCCGGCACCACGAACTCGCCGTAGTTCCGGAAGGTGATCCCCCGCTTCTGGGCCAGGTCCCACAGATACCCGTTCGCCGGCGCGGCCTCGTCGTCGCGCGGGATGCGCGCCTTCACGCCGCCCCCGAACACCGAGCCCTCGTAGTCATAGGGACGGCCGCGATCGGAGTAGTTCGACGGCACCGTCTTTTCCAGATAGTCGGTGGCGTACGCCGCCGTGGACCAGTTGTGCCCGTCGGCGCTCACCTCGGCGTTCACGAAGAACCGGTCGTACAGGCCGAACCGGTCGGCCAGCGCATGGTGGTTGGGCGAGTCGGCGCGCGGGAAGAACACCAGCGAGGTGTCGCCGTCGCCCGACGGCATGTCGCCGAACACCTGGTCGTACGTGCGGTTCTCCTTGATGATGTACACCACGTGCTGGAACGGCGGATAGTTCGCCGTGCGGCCCGTGGGCTGGTCCCACGCGTTGGCCCGCACCACGCGCTGGGTGAGCGCCGCCAACTCGGCGCCCCGCACCTCCGCCAGCGGCGCGATCGTCATCGTGGATTCCAACTGCCCCAGTGTGTAGTTGGTGCCGCGCGGCGGGTGCCCGGGCATCGGCACCGGCTGCGCGCCGTCGGGATTGGCCCGCGTGCCGTGGCCCTTGGCGCTCACCACGAGCAGGGTGTCGCGCACCGCGGCCACGAGCGTCGGATACCACGCCGTGGGCACGCGGCCCACCAGCGCGTCGGTGCCGGTGGCCGCCGCCACGCCCGCCGTCTTCGGGCTCAGGTCGAATACCGCCACCGCGTTGGCGTCGGCTTCGGCCGCGAACAACCGCGTGCCGTCGGCGGACAGCGCCAGCCCATTGGGCGTGCTCCCCTCGCCCGGTCCCGCCGGCGGCGGATCGAGCAGCGTCTGGATCACCCGATGCTCCGCCGTGGCCACGACGAATATGCGATCGGTGCTTCCCGACGCCACGAACAGTCGCGTGCCGTCGCCGTTGAGCACCATCGCCGACGGGTGACGGCCCACCGCGATTTTCCGCGCGCTCATGCCGTCGCCCTCGGGCGTGAATTCCGAGACGGTGTACCCGCCCCACGCCGAGACGAACACCCGACCGTCGCCCGCCACCACGACGCCATACGGATACGCATCGGTCGCGTAGCGATGCACCACGCGCCCGCTCGCCACGTCCACCGCGGCCAGCGAATCGGCCATGTTCTCGGCCACGTACAGCGTGCGCCCGTCGGGCGAGAACGCGAGGCCGGCCGCGTACCGCAGCCCCGGCGCGCGCGGGCGCTTGGGCGCCAGCACGATGCTGTCGGCGAGCGTCGCCCGGCCGTCGCTCCACGCGTAGCGATAGACCACGTCCTGATTGCCGCCCGAGGCGTAGAGTGATTGTCCGTCGGGCGCGAACGCCACGCCGATGAACGCCGCGGCCTGATCGAGCGTCTGCGTCACCTGGCCGGTGGTGCGGTCCACGATCTGCACGCCCTGTTCGCCCCACCCGCTCATCAACAGCGCCACGTGGCGGCCGTCGGGCGCCAGCGCCATCCCCAGCGGAAACTGGCCCACCGGGTACTGCACGCCGGCCGGGTCGAGGTGGACGCCGGTGGGCAGGCGGCCGATCGTGGCGCCCATGGAATCGCCGGCTCGCGGCGACCGCGGCGGCGACGCCTGGCAGGCGGCGAGCAGGAGCAGAGCGGTCGCGGCACTGAGCGCGTGCGCCGGCGTGCGATGGCTGTGCGACATGGGTCTCGGGTCGGGGACGCGTGGAAATTAGCACCGGGGCCATGGGGCGTAAGCCGCCCGGTGCACGACCGTTACTCGTGGGCCGCGCGCTCCAGCCGGTCGCGGACGCCGGCCCATTCGGGCGCGTCGGGCACGCGCTCCACGAGCACCAGCGCGCAGCCGCGATCGTCGAGCTCGTGCAGCTCGGCGTACAGCCGCCGCGCATACGCGGCCGCGCGGCGCGGCATGAGGCGCGGTTCGGCCACCGGCAGCGGCGAGAACGCCAGGCTGCCCACCCGCTCGCCGCGCGCCGTCGCGGCGGCGGCTTCGGCCAGGGCCGCGGCCCGCGAGCCGTCGTCGAACGGCAGCAGTCGCGCGCGCGGCGCGTAATGACGGTCCACCAGCCCGGGCGACGAACGCGCCGCGCCGGCTTCCACGGCCACCGGACGCTCGTCCACCGCGCCCACCACCGCGCCGATCTGTTCCGCGCTGATCATGCCGGGTCGCAACACGCGTGGCACGGGACCGGTGAGATCCACGACCGTGGATTCGATGCCCACGGTGGTCGGGCCGCCATCCAGCACCAGATCCACGGCGTCGCCCAGCGACGCCACCACGTGCTCGGCCGAGGTGGGAGACACCTGCGTGAAGCGATTGGCGCTCGGCGCCGCCACCGGAATCCCCGCCGCGCGCAGCAGCGCCAGCGCTACCGGGTGTCCGGGCACGCGCACCGCCACGCTGGGCAGGCCCGCGGTCACCGCGTCCGGGATCATCTCGCGCTTGGGAAGCACCATCGTGAGCGGGCCCGGCCAGAAGGCGCGCGCCAGGAGTTCGGCGGCCAGCGGCCAGGCGGACACGAGCGCGCGCGCGGCGTCGGCGTCGGCCACGTGCGCGATCAGCGGGTTGTACGCCGGGCGCCCCTTGGCGGCGTAGATCCGCGCCACGGCCCGCTCGTCCAACGCGTGGGCGCCGAGTCCGTACACGGTCTCGGTGGGGAAGGCCACCAGCCCTCCGGCGCGCAGCACCTCCGCGGCGCGCGCCAGCGCGGCCGGATCGGGAGCGGCGGGGTTCACGCGGAGCAGTTCCATACGGCCCGCAAGTTAACGCGCGCCGGTCGCGGCCGGTGGTGTTGCGCCGGTCACGCGGGGTATGTTACGTCGCGCCGGGGAACGGTCCCGCGGCGCGCCGTCCCATCGCGCCGGTACCGCATGCCGCCTCGCCCACCGCTCATCGCTGCGCTGCTCGCGCCCGTCATCGCCGGCGCGTCGCCGCGCATCGGATCGCCCGCCTGCCGGCGGTTCGCGAACCTTAGCCGGTGAGCGGCGTCGAGTGGTTCGCCGCGCTGGCCGGCGCGATCAGCGTGTACCTGAGCGCGCGAGAGAACATCTGGAGCTGGCCCACGGCAATCGTGAACGTGGGCCTCTACATCCTGATCTTCCAGCGCAACGGCCTCTACTCCGACATGGGGCTGCAGGTGGTGTATCTCGTGCTGTCGGTGTACGGCTGGTACGAGTGGCTGCATGGCGGAACCGACAAGACGCGACTCGAGGTCTCACGGGCGTCGGGCCGGGTGTGGCTCCTGTCGGCGGTGGCCGGCAGCCTCGGCTGGGTGGCGATCTACGCCGTCACGCGACATCTGCACGGCGTGTCGATCCCGGCCGTCGATGCCGCCCTCACCGCCACCAGCCTCGTCGCGCAGTGGATGATGACGCGCAAGATCCTCGAGAACTGGATTCTCTGGATCATCGCCGACATCGTCTATGTCCCGGTGTACATCTATAAGAAGCTGTACGTCACGTCGGGCCTGTACGCCGTGTTCCTGGTGCTCGCGATCCTCGGATGGGTGGAATGGAAACGCAGCCTCGATCGCCATCGGTTGTCCGCGTCGTCCTGACCGGGTCGGAGTCCACCGGCAAGACCACCCTCGCCCACCGGCTGGCGGCGCACTACGGCACGGTGGCGTCGCGCGAGTTCGTGCGCGAGTACGCGCTCGAGCGCGGCAACGTGCTCGGCTTCGAGGACCACGGGCCGATCGCCCGCGGACAGATGGCCGCCGAGGACGACGCGGCGGCGCATGCCACGCGCGTCGTGTTCATGGACACCGACCTCGTGAGCACCGTGGTGTACTGCGACCATTACTTCGGCCGCTGTCCCGCGTGGATCGCCGACGCGGCCATGGAGCGCGCCGCCGATCTGTATCTGCTCATGGACGTCGACGTGCCGTGGGTGCCCGATCCGGCGCGCGACCGCGGCGATCGCCGCGACGAGATGCACGCGCTGTTCCGCGATCGCCTCGACGCGCTGCATCTGCCCTACGTGGAGATCCGCGGAGACTGGGACGCGCGGTTCGCGGCCGCCGTGCGCGCCGTGGACGCGCGGCTCGCGCGCCGGTAGCCGCGGCTATTCCACCGCCGCCCGCTCGTCGTCCACGTGCAGCCGCGTGAGTTCGCCGCGGAACAACGCCGCCACGCGCAGCGACAGGAACAGCGCCACCGACGACAGTCCCGCCACGAACCCCCACCACAGGCCCGTGGGGCCGGCGGCCGTGCGGAATCCCAGGTAGAGACTCACCGGCAGCCCGATCGCCCAGTAGCCGGCGAGCATCGCCACCAGCGGCGCCCGCGTGTCGCCGATGCCCCGCAGGACCCCCGCCGCCACGGCCTGGATGCCGTCGAACACCTGGAACACGCCGGCCACCGGGATCAGCAGCGACGCGATCCCGATCACCGCGCCGTCCGTGGTGAACAACCGCGCCAGCGCCTCGGGCAGCGTCAGGAAGAGCAGGGCGGTGCCGCTCATGAATCCCACGCCGCACAGAAACGCCGCCCGTGCCGCCCGGCGCGCGCGCTCGCCGTCGTGCGCCCCGATGGCCTGCCCCACGCGCACCGCCGCCGCGGCCGACACCCCCAATGGCACCATGAACGTCAGCGCGGCGAGCTGGATCGCGATCTGATGCGCCGCCACCTGCGCCGTGCCGAACCACCCCATGAACAGCCCGATCGCTCCGAACGCCCCCACCTCCAGCACCTGCTGCAGGCCGATCGGGATGCCGATGGCCAGCATCCGCGCCAGCGCCCTGGCCTTCCAGGCATCGGCGTGGCGCGCCATGAGATACCGGCGCAGGGTGCGCCACGACAGCGCGAGTAGCGCCGCGAACATCACCCACCGGCTGACGACCGTCGCGATCGCGCTCCCCTCCACCCCCAGCGGCGCCGACCCCAGATGCCCGTAGATGAACACCCAGTTGAGCCCCGCGTTGAGCGCGTTGGCCCCCACGATCGTGAGCACGATCGGCGCCAGCTCGTGCATCGCCTGCAGGCTCTGACGCAACACCACGAAGGCGAGAAACGGCAGCACGCCCAGGATCGAGATCCGCACGTACGCCGCCGCGTCGGGTATGATCTCGGCCGGCTGGCGGGCCAGCGTGATCACCCGCGTGGCCGGCGCCATGACCGCGGCGCAGACCACGCTCAGCGCCACCGCCAGCAGCATCCCCCGCTGGATGCCGCGCGCCACCGCGGCGTCGTCGCGCGCGCCCACGGCCTGGGCCACGATCGGATCGAGCGCCATCAGCGTGCCCATGGCGAACACGATCACGTTGAAGAAGTAGATGTTTCCCAGCGCCACGGCCGCCAACGCCCGCGCCGACACATGACCGACCATGATCGAGTCGATCACGCCCATGCCCATCAGCCCCACCTGCACCACCACCACCGGCAGGGCCAGCGATACCAACGCCCGGAATTCGGTGCGCAGCGGGCTCGTGCCGTCGGCGGGCGGTCGGTTTGCGGCGGTTGCCATCCGGGGAATCTCGCAGGCCCGGTGCGCCGGTGCCACGCGGGCCCACCGCAATCGGGACAGATTGCGTTGACAAACCGTCCCGGCCCGTACTTCTTCCCCTGATACCTCCAGCCGTTCGGACCCCCGCATGCCGCGCTTTCGCACCGCCGCTGTCACCACGCTCCTGTTCGTCCCCATCGTCGCCGGCGGATTCCTGCTCCAGGAACCGCCGGCCCGCGCCAACGCGCGGCTGTTCGAGCAGGTGATGTCGCTCGTGGCCAACCAGTACGTGGACACCGTGCCGGTGCCCGACATCTACGCCAAGGCCGCGGCGGGACTGGTGCGGGAACTCGACGATCCCTACTCGCAGCTCTTCTCGCCCAAGGCCAGCGCCGATTTCGCGCGCGGCACCGGCGGCCGCTACGGCGGCACCGGGATGGTGCTCGGCGAGGATCCCGCCGGCACGTACGTGGCGCAGGTGTTCCCGCATACCCCGGCCGCCGACGCCGGCGTGCAGGAAGGCGATCGCATCACCGCCGTGAACGGCAAGAGCGTGATGGGCGTCTCCAGCGTCGACATCGCCACGAAGCTGCGCGGCGAAGTCGGATCCACCGTCGAGGTGACCTACGCGCGCCCGGGCGTGCCCACGCCCATCAAGCTCGCGTTCACGCGCCGCGAAGTGCACATCCCGGCCGTGCAGTACGCCACCGTGCTCGACCACAGCGTGGGCTACATCCCCATCCAGACGTTCAATGAGAACGTCGTGGAAGAGGTCACCGACGCGATCCGCAAGCTGTCGGCGCAGGGCGCCAAGGGCTTCGTCATCGATCTGCGCGGCAACGGCGGCGGCATCGTGGACCAGGCCCTGCAGCTGAGCAGCCTGTTCCTCAAGGATTCCCAGGAGATCGTGAGCGTGCGCTCGCGCAACGTGCCCGACGAGATCTCGCGGGCCGGCACGCAGCACATGCTGGTGGGCGCGCCGCTCGTGGTGATGGTCGACGGCGGCACCGCCTCGGCGTCGGAGATCGTGGCCGGCGCGCTCCAGGATCACGACCGCGCCCTCGTCGTGGGCACGACGTCGTTCGGCAAGGGCCTGGTGCAGTCCGTGTATGGCCCGCTCGACGGGGGCTACGGACTCAAGCTCACCACGGGCAAGTGGTACACCCCCAGCGGCCGCTCCATTCACCGGCCGCGCAAGCTCAACGACGCCGGCCAACTGGTGGAGACCCGGCCGGACTCGCTCGAGACCGACTCGGAGCGCCTGGCGCGTCCCAAGTTCCGTTCCGACGACGGACGCATCGTGTACGGCGGCGGCGGCATCACCCCCGACGTCGTGGTCCACGACGACACGCTCACCACGCTCGAACAGCAGTTCTTCCGGTCGCTGGCGCCCAAGGTGGGCGCCGTCGCCACCGAACTCGACGAGTATTCGCGCCAGCTCAAGGACAGCCTCAAGACGCCGACGCTGGAACTCAAGCCGGCCTGGCGCGCCGAGCTGCTGCATCGCCTGGACAAGCGGGGCGTGGTCATCGAGCCCAAGTTCGCCGCCGTCGGCGACTCGATCCTCATCCAGCAGCTCGCCGTGCGCACCGTGGGCAAGGCGTTCGGCGACGGCGTCGCCAAGCAGCTCACGCTGAACGAGGATCCCCAGCTCACCAGGGCGATCGACCTGCTCCGGCGCAGCGCCACGCAGTCGCAGCTGTTCACCGCCGCGCATACGCAGTAGTCCGGTGGGCGAGCACTTCCTGCGCGTCACGCGCACCGCGCGCTACCACACGCTCGGCGAGCCCGGGGCGCGCGTCCGAGAGGTCTGGATCGTCTGCCACGGCTACGGCCAGCTGGCCGGCCGGTTCCTGCGCCACTTCGCGCCCATCGCGCATCCGTCGCGTCTCATCGCCGCGCCCGAGGCGCTGTCCCGCTTCTACCTCGACCCCGCGCTCCCCCACAGCCCCGACGCCAAGATCGGCGCTACCTGGATGACCCGCGAGGACCGCGAGCATGAGATCGCCGACTACGTGGCGTACCTCGATGCCCTCGCCGCCACGCTCCTCGGCGGCGCCCACCGCTCGCGCGTGCGCCTCGTGGCGCTCGGCTTCTCGCAGGGCGTGTCCACGGTCATGCGCTGGCTGGCGCAGGGGCAGTCGCGCGCCGACCGGCTGATCGCGTGGTCGGGGAGCATTCCGCAGGACATCGACTTCGGCGCCGCGCGCGACCGGTTCGGGTCGGAGCCCGTGGCCTATGCCTACGGCGATCGCGACCCGTACTTCGGTGCGTCGCGGAACGCGCAGCAGATGGATCTCCTGCGCGGCGCCGGCATTCCCCTGGTCGCGGTGCCCTTTGCCGGCGGTCACGCAATCGACGCCGACACGCTCGTGCAGGTGGCGGGTCCGCCGCCCGACTGAGCGTCAGTCGCGCCGGCGGTCGATCAGCCGCTTGATGTCGCGCCGGTCCTTCTTGGTGGGGCGCCCCTTGTCCTCGAACACGAACGCCGCCGGCGCCAGGCGCAACTGCTCGGCCTGCCGCTGGCGCGCCGCCACCGACTCCGCGGTCTCCTCATACAGAACCTGGGCGTCGCGTGCCGAGCCGCGTCGCCCGGCCAGCGCGCGCACCACCAGCGAGTGCTCGTAGGGCCCGAGCCGCAGGCGCACCGTGTCGCCGGGCTGCACCAGCTTGGCCGGCTTCGCGCGGTCGCCGTTCACTTCCACCTTGCCGCCGGCCACGGCGTCGGTGGCCAGCGATCGCGTCTTGAAGAAGCGCGCCGCCCACAGCCACTTGTCGATGCGGATCTTTGACGCGTCGTCGGTCATGGCTGAACTATATCGCGCGCCACGCCGCGTGCGCACGCCCCCGTCCCCGCCGCTCCGGCTACTCCTCCGGGCCGCGGGTGGCCTGGACTCGTTCGAGAAAGCTCCGCTCCTCACGCTGGATCAGGCGCTTGGACTGCGCCATGGCAAAGTTCGCGCGCCCGTCGGGGTCCGCGCGCAGGCGGCTGCGGTACGCCTCGTACGCGGCGAGCGACGAGAACGAGATGAGCGCCCAGGCCACGTTGTTCGTTCCCTCGTAGGGCAGGAAGTAGCCGATCAGGTCCCCGCCGCAGCGGGGGATGATGCGCGTCCAGTTGGCCGCGTATTCGGCGAACGCATCGCGCTGGAAGGGGTCGATCTCGTAGCGGATGAAGCAGGTGATGGACACGGACGCTCCTGGCGTGAAGGGACGCACCCCGGCGATCGGCTGCAGCATAGCCGATTGCGCCACGCATATGGTTCGACTATTGTGGAACTATGGACGCCGCGCCGGATATCGTGCCGATCGCCAGGCTCATGGGCGACCGGGCCCGGGCCACGATGCTCATGGGGCTCATGACGGGCCGCGCCCTCACGGCAACCGAGTTGGCCCGGGCCGCGGGCGTGACCAAGCAGACGGCCAGCTCCCATCTCTCCAAGCTGGTCAAGGTGCGGTTGGTCGCCGTGGAGCGCGCCGGCCGCCACCGCTACTACCGGCTGGCCAATCGCGACGTGGCCGCCGCGATCGAGCGCCTGATGGGGCTCGCCGGGCGCGTCGGCGCCGTCCACGTCAACTCGGGGCCGGCGGATCCGGGCCTCCGCAAGGCCCGGGTGTGCTACGACCACCTCGCCGGAGACCTGGGGGTGCTCGTCTTCGACCGCTTCAGAGAGCGCGGGTTTCTTCGCGGCCAGGGCCGCGCCCTGTCGCTCACCGCGGAGGGCGAACGGTTCTGCCTCGAGATGGGGATAGACGTCGCGGCGTTGAAGCGGGCCCGCCGGCCCCTCTGCCTGCCGTGCCTCGACTGGAGTGTTCGACGCCATCATCTGGCGGGCGCCCTCGGCGCCGCCATCCTGCGCCGGTGCTTCGCCCTCGGATGGGCGCGGCCGCACAGGACTACCCGGGTGGTCTCCTTCTCCGCCGTGGGGGAGCGGGCACTCCGCTCGACGCTCACCGGCCGCGGGTAAGGGGATCGCGGACCCATAAGTTGACATGTTACTGACCAGCAAGTAAGTTACCGCGTCGGCGAGGCTTAACCCACAGCCTCGCCCTCTTTTTGTCCTGTGCAGTAAATGACCGACTCGTCGGTTAGCCGTTACGTGTAAGGCATTGGAGGACACGATGGTTCAACCAGAACTCGCGCACGAACCCAAGTGGCGCCGGCTCCCCGAAGAGCGGCCGCGGCAGATCCTCGATGCCGCGTTCGCCACCTTTGCCGAGCACGGACTCGCCGACGCGCGGCTCGACGACATCGCCAAGCGCGCCGGCGTCTCCAAGGGCACCATCTACCTCTACTTCCAGAGCAAGGAAGAGCTGTTCCGCGAAGTCGTCCTCCATACCGTGGGCGACGCGATCGACGAACTCGAACGGCGCATCGCCGGCAAGACGGCCCTCGAGGATCTGCACTCGTTCATGGACGCCCAATGGCGCTTCATGTGCTCCGCCGCCTTTCCGCCGCTCCACCGCTGGGTGAACGCCGAGCTTCACGCTTTTCCCGACCTTGCCGACTTCTACGGCCGCCAGGTGTTCAGTCGCGGACGCGCGCTCCTGCGGTCGATTCTCGAGCGCGGCATGGAGCGCGGCGAATTCCGCCGCATGGATCCGGGCATGGCCGCCCGCATGCTCATCGCCCTCTTCGTCACCTACGGCAACTGGCGCCACCAGCCGGTGCTGTGCGACTCGATCGGCGGCAAGTCGGACCAGCAGCTGCTCGACGAGATCAAGCAGTTCTACCTCAACGCCATTCGCCCCGCGTCCGATGCGGCGGCCACGGATTCACCCTCATGAACGTCATCCTTCCCTCTCGCGCGCGCGCGCGTACCGCGCGCCCGTTGCTCGCCGCCCTGCTCCTGCTGCCGGCCGCGGCCGGCGCGCAGCAGCTCGCGCCCCAGCGGCTCTCGCTGGGCGACGCCGTGCGCATGGCGGCCCGGCAGAGCGCCCTCGTGGCCAGCGCCACGCTGCAGACGGCGGCGGCGCGGGCCCGCGTGGACCAGCAGCGCTCCAGTCTGCTGCCCAACTTCTCGGCGTCGGCCCTCGAGTCGGGGCACACGGTGAACTCGGCGACGTTCGGCTTCAACTTCCCCACGGCGCCCGGCCAGCCGCCGCTGCTCGATCCGCTCGGGCAGGTGATCGGGCCGGTGACCACCCTCGATCTGCGCGGCCGCATCTCGCAGACCCTGTTCGACGCCGGCGCGTTCGAGCACTATCGCGCGGCGCAGGCCAGCGCGTCCGCCGTGCGCGTGAACGAGAGCGCTGCCGCCGAGCAGGCCGCCACCCAGGCCGCGATGGCGTATCTGCAGGCGCTGCGCGCCGACGCGCAGCTCTCGGCGCGACTCGCCGATTCGTCGCTGGCCGTGGATCTGCTCGGCATCGCGCGCGATCAGCTGTCGGCCGGCGTGGGCGTGGCCCTCGACGTCACCCGGGCCGAGTCGCAGTTGGTGGGCGTCAGGGCGCAGCTCATCTCGGCGCGCAACGACCAGGCGCGGTCGCGCCTCAACCTGGCGCGCGCCGTGAATCTGTCGCTCGACACGCCGCTCGTGCTCACCGACTCGCTCGGCTCGCTGCCCGACGTGCCCGATGCCGCCGACCCGCAGGCGGCGGTGGAGGCGGCGCTCCGCGCCCGCCCCGACATCCGGGCGCTGGAACAGCAGCTCGCCGCCGAGCGCCTGCAGGTGCGCGCCATCCAGTCGGAACGGCTGCCCACGGTGGCGGCGTTCGGCGACGACGGCACGATCGGCATGCGGCTCAGCCACATGCTCGCCACGTACACGTGGGGCATCCAGCTCTCGGTCCCGATCTTCGACGGCATGCGCCGCGACAGCCGCGTGAGCGAGCAGCAGGCCAACATGCGCGACCTCGAAGTGCGCGAGCGCGACCTGCGCCAGCAGGTGATGGTCGACGTGCGCAGCGCGGTGCTCGACCTCTCGTCGGCCCGCCAGGTCGTGGATGCGACGCGCGAACGGTTGCGCCTGGCCGAGCAGGAAGTGGCGCAGGCCCGCGACCGCTTCCGCGCCGGCGTGGCCGGCAACGCCGACGTCATCACCGCGTCGCTGTCGCTCAACGCCGCCCGCACGCAGCTCATCGACGCCGAGACGTCGTACCAGGCCGCCCGCGTCGCGCTCGCGCGCGCCGAAGGCCGCACCACCTCGATCCAGTAGCCCGCGTCCCGATCGCCGTCACCACCACGAAACTCTCATAAGTACCGACCATGGCCACCTCACCGAATACCTCCGATCTCGACGCGACACCGACCGCCGGCAGCTCCCGGCGGCGCATCCTCATTCCCATCCTCATCGTAGCCGCGCTGGCCGGGCTCGGGTGGGCGTTCAATGCGTGGCGCTACGCCCGCGTCCACGAGTCCACCGACGACGCGCAGGTGGACGGCGACATGACGCCCGTCCTCGCCAAGGTCGGCGGCTACGTGCAGCGGCTCACGATCGACGAGAACGTCCACGTGGCCGGCGATTCGCTGCTCGTGCAGATCGACCCGGCCGAGTATCAGGCGCGCTTGGCGCAGGCCGAGGCCGACCTGGCCGCGGCGCGCGCCGCCGTGTCGGGTCCGCAGGGCGAGGGCCAGGCGCAGGCCATGGTGCAGGCCGCGTCCAGCCAACGGGCGTCGCTGCAGGCGCAGATCGGGGCTGCCCGGGCCAACCTCACCAAGGCCAACGCCGATCTGGCCCGGGCCCGGGAACTCGTGGCCAAGCAGATCGTGTCCAAGCAGCAGCTCGACGCCGCGCAGGCGGCGGCCGACGCGGCCGCGGCCACGCTGCAGGCGCTGCAACGCCAGCAGAGCGCGGCGGGGTCGAACATCACGGCCGCGCAGGCCGGGGTCAGGCTGGCGCAGGCGCGGTTGGCGGCGGCGCAGGCCGCGGTGGAGAACGCCAAGCTGCAGCTGTCGTACACGCGCGTCACCGCGCCCATGGCGGGACTCGTCTCGCGCAAGCAGGTGGAGATCGGACAACTCGTCCAGCCCGGCCAGCCGCTGCTCACGATCGTCGCCGACACCGGCGTCTGGGTCACCGCCAACTTCAAGGAGACACAGCTCTCCGACATCCTGGTGGGCCAGCCGGTGGACATCGACGTCGATGCGTATCCGGGATGCGACGTCAAGGGCAAGGTCGAGAGCCTGAGCGCGGCCACGGGCGCCAAGTTCGCCCTGCTGCCGCCCGACAACGCCACCGGAAACTTCACCAAGGTCGTGCAGCGCGTGCCGGTTCGCATCGCCGTCACGCGCGGCTGCGGTCCCGATCATCCGCTGCGCCCCGGCATGTCCGTGGTGGCGCACGTCGTCACGCAATAGCAGCCGAGGCACCACCCGATGAAGGATTCGACCGGAACGGTCGACGACGGCGCGCGCATCATCGCCGGCGCGCGGGGCACGGCGCGCGTCGTGTTGCCAGCCGCGGCGTCTCAGGCCGTGGGCGACGAGGACCCATACAAGTACAAGTACATCATCGCCATCGCGGTCACGCTGGCGGCGGTGCTGGAGCTGATCGACACGTCGATCGTGAACGTGGCCATTCCCCACATGATGGGGAACCTCGGCGCCACGCTCGACGAGATCTCGTGGGTGTCCACCGGCTACATCATCGCCAACGTGATCGTGATCCCGATGTCGGGGTGGCTGTCGTCGTACTTCGGCCGCAAGCGCTACCTCACCGGCTCCATCGCGCTGTTCGTGTTCGCGTCGTTCATGTGCGGCGCGGCGACCTCGCTGGGCGGGCTCGTGCTCTGGCGCGTGGTCCAGGGACTGGGCGGCGGCGCGCTGCTGTCCACCGCGCAGACCACGCTGTTCGAATCGTTCCCGCCGGAGGAGGTGGGCATCGGCCAGGCGATGTTCGGCGTGGGCGTGATGGTGGGCCCGACGATCGGCCCCACGCTCGGCGGCTGGATCGTGGACAACTACAACTGGCCCTGGATCTTCTACATCAACGTCCCACTCGGCATTCTGGCCGGGTTCATGGTGTACACGTACGTCCACGACGCCGCCCACCAGGCGCGCGCCACGAGCATCGACATCCCGGGCATCGCGCTGCTCGCCACCTGCGTCGGCTCGCTGCAGTGGATGCTGGAGCGCGGCGAGCGCTACGACTGGTTCGATTCCCGGTTCGTGACCGTGCTGTGCGTGGTCTCCGTGACCTCGTTCGTGTTGCTCATCTGGCGCGAACTCACGGCCAAGGAACCGGTCATCAACCTGCGCGTGCTCAAGAGCCGGCAGCTGGCCGCCGGCGTGAGCATCGCCGCATTCCTGGGACTGGCGCTGTTCGGGTCGGTGTTCGTGCTCCCCGTGTTTCTCCAGCAGTTGCACGGGTTCACGGCCAACCAGACGGGCCTGGTCATCCTGCCCGGCGCCATCGCGTCGGCGATCACCATGGCCTGGGTGGGACGCAACGCCAACTGGCTGGACGCGCGCGCCACGGTCACGATCGGCGCGCTGTTCTTCTTCCTCTCGATGTGGCAGCTCTCCACGCTCACGCTCGACGCCGGGCGCGGCGATCTGTTCTGGCCCCTCGTGTGGCGCGGTGTGGGACTTGGCCTGATCTTCGTGCCCCTCACCAACGCCACGATGGCCGAACTCGCCACCCGGGACCTGGCGCAGGGCACGGGCATGTTCAACCTCACGCGCCAACTGGGCGGATCGCTGGGCATCGCGATCATGGCCACGCTGCTCACGCGATTCACGACGATCGCCAAGGCCGGCGTCACGGAGCATGTGACGACCATGGACCCGCAGTCGCTCGGCCGGCTCCACGCCCTCACCCAGGCGATGATCGCCCGGGGCGCGGCGCCGCTCGTGGCCCATCAGCAGGCGCTCGCCATCCTCGACTACCAGATCACGGCGCAGGCCAGCGTGCTCGCGTTCTCCAAGATCTACCTCCTGAGCGGCGCGCTGCTCCTGTCGTCGCTGCCGCTGCTCTTCTTCTTCCATACCGGCAAGGCGCGCACCACGGTGCGCTCCATGCACTGATCGCGCAGGCCCCTCGACGGGCAACCCCGGATGGGATAATGTGATGCCCATGCCGGAACCACGACATCACTGGATCGTGCGCGTCACGCATTGGGTGAATGCGTTTGCGCTCACCATCATGGTGGCCAGCGGCCTGCGCATCTTCGACGCGTATCCCGCGTTCGCGCGCAAGGGCGAGACGTTCTGCTGCTACCCGTTCGCGGGCAAGATCATCCCCGTGGGGCTCACCTTCGGCGGCTGGCTGGCCGGCGCCAGGAATTGGCACTTCGCCATGATGTGGCTGCTCGCGCTCAACGGGCTCGTGTACCTCGGGTTCATCTATCTGCACGGCGAGTGGCGCGACCTCGTGCCGCGCCGCGGCCAGCTGCGCGACGCCTGGGAGATGGCCCGGTTCTACGTCTTCGCGCGCCCGGACCATCCGCGGCAGGGCAAGCACAACGCGCTGCAGCGCGCCACGTACTTCGCCCTTCCGCTGTTCGGCATCGCGGCCGTGGTGTCGGGCATCGCCATCTGGAAGCCGGTCGAACTGGGCTGGCTCACCAGCATCCTCGGCGGTTATGTGTGGGCGCGCTACTGGCACTTCCTGGCCATGGTCGCGCTCGTCGTGCTGTCGCTGGCGCACGTCTTCATGGTGTTCGCCGTCGATCCGTACGCGCTCCGCGCGATGACCACCGGCGGCTACAACCGCGACCGATCGCCCGAAGCGCGCAACGCGCGCCCCTTCTGGTGGAAGCGGCCGCCCGCCGCCGCGCCCGCGGCGCTGCCGCCGGAGGCGGAATGACCATCGACCGCCGCCGTTTCCTGCAGCTCACCGGCGCGTCGCTCACCGCGGCGTTCTTCGCCGCGTGCGATTCGCAGGGCCCCCACGCCGCCCAGCCGCTGCTCCGGTTCGCCGAGCGCAGGAACGAGACGGTGGAGCGCTGGCTGTTCCGGCATACGTCCATGGACCGCGCGCCGCGCGGCGCCGCGCTGGCCGGCGCCGCATTTCCCGAGTACTACATCTCGGACGACGTTCCCGTCTGGGACGAGAAGACGCGCGGCCCCTGGACGCTGGAGATCGGCGGACTCGTGGACCGCCCGCTCACGCTGTCGCACGACGATCTGCTCCGCCTGCCGCGCGTCACGCAGCGCGTGAATCATTACTGCGTGGAAGGGTGGACGGCCGTGGCCGAGTGGACCGGCACGCGCGTCTCGGAGATCGCCAAGCTCGTCGGCGTGCATCCCGACGCCAGGTACGTGGACTTCGCGTCGTTCGACGACGACTACCATGAGAGTTGGGATCTGGCCAGCGCCATGCACCCGCAGACCCTCATCGCGTACGGCATGGACGGCAAGCTCCTCGCGCCGGCGCACGGGGCGCCCGCCCGCGTGCATTCCCCCGTCAAGCTCGGGTACAAGAACACCAAGTACCTGGTCCGCGTGCAGTTCATGGCCGAGCGGAATGGTGGGTATTGGAGTGATCAGGGCTACGAGTGGTACGGCGGCACGTGAGCCGCCGGATGTTTCTCCCGTTGCCGACTTGCGGCTCGCTCCGCCCCGCGCTCCCGCGCGTGCCTTAACGCTTTGCTCACGCCGGCGTCTCCCTTCACGAACGCCGCGCGACAATGTGCGGCACGGGAACCAGGGGGATGTATGCGAAAGTTCAATGCGATGATCGCCGGTGCGGCGCTGGTCTGCGGAGTGGCGGCGGTGGCCGCCGCCCAGCGCCCCGGCCCGATGGGGCCCATGCAGGGCCAGGGAAGGGGCGGGCGCATGGGAGCGATGATCACCCGCCAGCTGTTCCGCGGGATCACGCTCACCGACGCGCAGAAAGCGCAGATGCAGAAGCTGCGCGACGGCAACCGCGCGCAGATGCAGACGCTGGGCAAGTCGGCGCAGGCCGACCGCGAGGCGCTGCGTACGGCGCGCGAGCAGGGCGACACGATCGCGCTCCGCGCCGCGCGCCAGAAGATCGAGGGCGATCGCAATCGGGCCATCGCGTACCGCGGCCAGCTCCAGCAGAGCGTGCGCGGCGTGCTCACGGCCGATCAGCAGAAGCAGTTCGACGCCAACCGGACGCGCGTTGGCCAGCGCGTGGCCATGGCGGGCCGCGCCATGCGGCAGGAGCGCATGCGCTTTCGCCACCAGGCCATGATGCGCGCGTTCATGCCGCACCGCGGCGGCTTCGGGCCGGGCCGCGGGGAATTCGGGCCGGGCGCGCGGTGGAACCAGCGCGGTGGTCCGGGCATGATGGGGCCCGGCAGGATGGGCCCGGGCGGCATGGGCCCGTCGCAGCAGCGCGGCTTCGGTCCGCCAGGTGCCCGCGGTGGATTCGGGCCCCAGCGCCGCGACTCCACCAAGGTACCGCCGCCCGCGCCGCCCACGGGCGGCTGACCGGACGGGATAGACGGGGGTGGGACCACGAAGGGCTCGCGTTTCCGCGAGCCCTTCGTGCATCAGCCTACCAACCCGGCGCCATCTGCACGCCCACCACCCAGCCCTTGCCCGGGCGCTGGAACGGATGCGCGATGTACGTCTCCAGAATCAGGTAGCCGAGCACGTTCACGCGGGCCGTGATCCCCGTACTGAATACCGGAATGTGATCCACGCAGTTCACGAACTGGCTGGTGGCCTGCGCGGCCGGGCTCGAGCAGCTCGCCGGGATGTTGTTGGCCGTGGTCGCAATCCGCCAGTCGGGCGGCTGCGACGCCGAATAGGCGATGCCGCCGTCGAAGAACGGCGCGATCTCCACCGGCAGGAACGAGGTGGGAAACAGCCCGAACTGCTGCGAACCGAACAGCGGAATGCGGAACTCGAGATTGAACACGTCCACTCGACTGCCCAGCAGGCGGTCGAACACCGGGCACGCGTTGGACGCTCCATTGGCCACGCACTCGTTCACGCCGTACGACCCGTATCCGTACCCGCGGATCAACGTTTCCTCGCCCAGGTACAGCGGATAGATCTGCCCGGTGCCGTAGGCCTCGGCGTCTCGTCCGTACCGGCCGTAGTGCATGCCGCGCATGGCGAGCGTGAATGGCTGCATGAAGAAATACCGCCGGTAGTCGGCCAACAACCCCTGGAAATTCAGCTGTCCGACCGTGGGGTTGAATTCCAGCCGCCAGCGGTCGCCCGACACGGGCCCGGTGTACGCCGAATACGAGTTGTCTTCCACGAGCGCGATGTCGGCCTGCGCGTAGGAACTGGACGGGTATCCCACGCCGGTGGTCCGCGCTTCGTCCACCACCTGATTGCCCACCAACGTGAACCGGTCGATCTCCTGATCGTAGCTCAGCCGCGTGCCCGACACGCCCAGCTCCACGCGGCGCGTGGTCGAGAACGGATACTGCGTGTTGAACGACACCTGGTCGATGTAGATGCGCTGCAGAATCTGATAGTAGTTGAGCGCGGGGATGCCGCCGGCCGCCACGGTGTCGGAGAGGCCCGTGTAGCCGGTGAGATACGGGACGTGCTCCACGCCCACTGCCCAGTTCCACCGGTGCTTCAGATTCTGGTAGTACACCGCGCCGCCGATGTCCTTGACGGTGCCGTTGGCCTGCAACACGGTGGTGATCTGGCGGTCGCTCAATTGATCGCCCCACAGCGCCGCGATGCCGCCGGCCACGCCGGTGCCGAAATAGCCGCCCGTCTGCACGCCGATGCTCGGCTGGCTGATGGCGTCGAGCGAGAACGACGAGTGATACGGATGGGTGGTGAATGCGTTGCCCGACGGCAGGCCATTGAGCGGATCGTTGAGATACGCCGTCACCGTGTTGCTGCCCGGCAGGTCGCCCGGCGGCAGGATGCTGGCCACGTTCACCGCCGACGTCGGCTGCACCGGCAGTCCCTTGGTGGCGTCGGCGTCCAGCCCGTACACCGCATAGCCCTGGCCCTGGAACACCGTGAACAGCAGCCGGCCCGTGGTGGGCGACACCGTGATCGCCGGCGACTCCTCGGTGATGCCGCTCACGCCGGTGGCCACCTTGGTCACGCGCGTCACCGCGCCCGTGGCGAGCGTGAGCCGGTACACGTCGCTGAACCCGTCCTGGTTGGACACGAACAGCAGATGCTGCCCGTCGGGCGTGTACTGCGGATTGATCTCCTTGGCGTTCGGGAACGGCGCGTACACCGTCACCGGTCCGCCGTTCACGCTGATCGTCGCCAACTGCAGCGGCGAGTACGTCAGATTCTGGAAACTGGTCTGCGGACCGCGGTCGCTGGAGAACGCGATCGTCTGGCCGTCGGGAGAGAACTCCGGCATGAAGTCGGCGTAGCGATCATTGGTCAGCTGCCGCACCTTCTCGGTGGCCAGGTCGAGCACGTAGATGTCGCTGATGCCGCCCTGCATGCCCGACAGCGCCATCTGCTTGCCGTCGGGCGACCACGAGATGCCCGTCACCGCGCCCACGTCGGTGATCGAGATCCGGCGCGCGATCTGCGAATTCTCCACGTTGAGAATGGCGATGTCGTTCTTGCCGTTCTCATCCACGATGAACGCGAACTGCTTGCCGTCGGGCGACC
>Ga0307373_10004802_pt1 | contig 22504 bp, 22 predicted proteins | sample OX2MG_FD_202534 | JGI IMG/M metagenome (GOLD analysis project Ga0307373, IMG submission 202534) | Soil microbial communities from Risofladan, Vaasa, Finland - OX-2 | ecosystem: Environmental > Terrestrial > Soil > Coastal area > Acid sulfate soil | place: Finland: Risofladan, Vaasa | collected... | reverse complement strand
CAGCTCATTGGGGGAGACCATGCCCTCGAACGGGCTGCCGTTGATGACCGCTGAAATGTGCTCGGTCACGGCAGGTCCGCCGCCCCAGTGCCGTTGACCATTCGACACCAGGCCATCCAGTACTCGTCGGTGAATTCGGCCTGGTACTTCGTCGCGGACAGCTCGCCGACTACCTCGTCAGGGATAGGCACCAGGGCACCGAGTGTCCGGGCCACGAACTGCAATCGCGCGGCGCGCTCCAGGGTGATGGCGGCAAGCACGGCCCAGCGGATGTCCTCGCCCACCACGAGGATCCCGTGGTTGCGTAGCAATACCGCGCGCCCTGAGCCGAGAGCCTGCGCCACCGCCCTGGCATGGGCGGGAGTAGTCACCAGCCCGGCGGTGCCGTCGAAGACTGGCACTCCGTCCGGAAACAGCAGCCCGTCATGGGAGAGCAGCGCCAGTGGCTGATCGGTCGCACCGAGTGCGATCGAGTGCAGCGGATGAGTATGGATCACAGCCCCGACGTCAGGACGGGCACGATACGCCTCAGTATGCATGACTGTCTCGAGGTGCGCGCCCGTCGTCAGGTAGCCCTCCTCCTCGTCCAATGCAATCGGGATGATGTCGCGCGCGAGAACATCGCGGAGGGCCTTTCCCTTCCGCTTGATGTGGATGGTGCGTCCGTCCGGCCCGCGGACGCTCGCGTGACCCAGTGTCAGGTCCTCATGCCCGAATTCGGCGACGATCCGGCATGCGAGCGCCACCTGCTGCGCCGCCTCAGCCGCACTAACCGGGGGGTGCCCGCTGACCTGTCCCATGCCCTGATCTGTCACCGCCGGGGATCCCGGCGCTCCGTGGGCGGATAGTCAGGCGACGGAAACGAGAAGACCATCGCAAGGTCCTCATCGGAGTCGTTGATGACCGTGTGCCACATCCGTGCCGGGATGAACAGCGCCTGGCCAGCGCGCACCCCGAGCTCATCGTCCTCGAACCGGATGACGCTCCTGCCGCTCACCACGAAGGCCAGTTCCTCCACTGAATGGGAAAGGTCGGCGGCTACCAGCCCTGCCTTGAAGATGGAGTACCCGATTGTCGAGGAGTTTCCCTCGACCGTGTCTGCCGTGACGAGAAGCCTTGACCAGCTGCCCATCGGCAGCAGCACAGGATCCACGTCCTCGAGCGAGACCACCTTTGCCCGGCTCACAGTTGCCAGATTCCGTCCTTGACGATGTACTCGCCCGTGTCCATGATCTGCAGAGTCACTTTGTGGCAGACCCCGTCCAGGTGCAGGACGCTCTTGTTCTGGCCGCCGGGATAGCAGTTCTGGTTGTCTCCGAGAGCGAAATGAACGGTTCCCTTGCGGCCCTTCTCTGATGGCGAGCCAATGGGCGCGAAGTCGCTCGTTCCGAAGGCGAACTCGGCCACCACCTCGGTGCCGCTTACTCCAGCGATCACGTCCCGGAGTCGGCTGGCCTCCTCCCGGCCCTCGATAGCGCGGTACCGGCCGTCCTCGACATGCCAGGTAATCGGATACTCAACGTGCCCGGGAACGCCGATGCCGAGCATGTTGCCATCGATGACGATCGTCCCGTTTGTCTGGTCCTCCACGGCTGCGTAAGCCACTTCGCCCCACAGCGGCGCCGGCCCCATCATCGCGCCGGGGAGCTTGACGGGCACGACCTCCAGCGCCGGGCGACGTTCGATGCTCACTTCGACGTCGGTGCCCGCAGGCGACGTCACCCGCACTCGCTTCTTTCCTTCGAGAAGCGAGATTGCCGACTTGGCGTTGCCGATCGTGCGCTCGATGTCCTCGACGCTGATCGGCCAGCGCCCGAACCCCTCCTCGATCGACCCGATCCGAACCTGATTGGCGACCGACTCCTTGACTGCCGGAACGTGAGCGAAGCGATTCGCCCATTCCAGGTTGGTCATGATGATAATCTGATCCGAGGTCACCATGGCCTTGTGCAAGTTGCGCGGCGGCACCATCGGAAAATGGGTGTCTTGCAGCGCCCTGCGGATCTGGGTTTCGTTGTTCGCGACGATCGGCCAGCCGCCACGCTCGGACACGACGGTCGCCACCATGTCCGCCTCTTCCTTTCGGCGGTCGTCCGTGATGATGGTGACCACATCGTCCTCTTTCACGCCGAAGCAGACATCGACCACCAGCTCCGCTGACTTGCGCATCTGCGCTTCCGTGCGAGGTTCCTCTGCCATCTGAATGGACCTCCCCTACTCGGTATTGGCGGTTGACTGCTCGCGCTCGCGAAGAACGGGAAGCACCTCCGTGGCGAAACGCTCCACCTGACCGAACTGGTCGAGATCCCCGAACCGGCAGATGAAATGGTCGACCCCTGCGTCGCGGAACTTTTTGAACCACTCCGCAATGGTCTCTGGATTTCCCACCGGACCCCAGTTGGAGAGATCCACGGACTTGCTAAGCTCCGGGTAGTAGCTGGAAATGTACTGGCCAAAAGCGCTGGCGGCCTGATCCTTCGAGTCGCCGATATTCATCGTCACCTGATAGGAGACGGTGAAGCCGGAGAAGTCCGCACCGAGATCATCCGCCGTCTTCCTGAGCTGCACGACCTGCTCTGAAACCTCTTCGGGATGCTCAGCCCGGCAGCAGGTCATCCAGCCGTCGCCATAGCGGATCACCCTGGTGCACGCCGTCTCCATGCGCCGCCTGGCCACGTCCGGCCTGATGTCGCCCGTTAGCCGGATATTGGAGACAACCCACAACGGCGGCGGCTTCTGCAGCGGGGCGAGCGGCGCCATCTCCGTTCCGGAGTAGAAGGAGACGTCTTCGAACGCGAAGTGCTCGCCGTGGTAGGTCACCGACCCGTCCGTCCACAGGGACCTCAGCACAGCGAGCCCTTCCTCGAAGATGCGCGCCCGGTCCTTGAAGTCGAGCCCGAGTGCCTCGAACTCCCTTCTGACGCCCAGTTCGGGGTTGCCCATGCAGGCCCCGAGGATCGTCCGCCCGCCGCTGAGATGATCCAGCGTGGCCCATTCGAGAGCCAGGTAAAGCGGGTTTCGCGTGGACGTGACGAGGCATGCTGTGCCGAGCCGGATGATTGAGGTTCGCTGGGAAAGCGCCGCCAATAGGCTGATGGGCTCGAATCTCGGCTTGGAGAAGAGGCTGTCGCCCACCCAGACCGAATCAAAACCCCTTTGCTCGGCCAGTACGGCGAGGTCAAGCAGATCGGCGAGCGAGTAGCCAGAGGTAATGAGAGGTTCGCGGTTATTGAGGTTGACGCCGAATTCCACACAAACCCCATTTGTCTGCGTAACCACCTGAATCGTCATGCCAGACCGCATTGCCGCGAAGCGACGGTTTCCGCTTCCAGCGTAGGTCTGTCAACGGCCGAGTGTCAACAGGCAACTGAAAACTTGGTCGCTGATCGCTAAGACCAGCCGGTCACGTCACGCCTGCTGGGCGGCTGATAGCACCGCCAGCGCCGCCTCCACGCCGGCCTCGATGCGAACCTGAGCCCCCGAGATCGGCCAGGGACGCCCGGGATCTCGCCCGCGCTGATCCGGAGGCTGACGTCCTCGATGCCGGGCCAGCACCTCAAGCCCGAGCTGATCGCGGTATAAGTGCAGCGACGCGGCGAGATCAGCAATGCCAAGTATGGCGCCTGCGCGTGTCACCCTGAAGGCTGCCATGGTAGAGGTCCTCTGCGGGGGAGAGATTGGTTACGATGCGGTGGGGAGATCGCCGCGCCAGCGTCCTGGAAGCCACGGTCCCCGTCCTCGGGGTCGCCGGCGCCATCCAGTGTCTCCTGCAGCCGTTGGGTCGGAACCCGGACATGTGCAGCGGTGAGTGCGGCGGCCCTTTCCGCGTCCCCTAGCCGCATCGCCGCCAGGATCGCGCGATGCTCGCTGACTGACCCGTCCAGGCTGCCGCGCAGCGCGAGGGTCTGCGCCTGGAACCTTCCGATTTCGCTTGCGAGCCGGTGGTGCACCTCCTGCAGCTTCTTGTTGCCGCTCAGCTCGCAGAGCAGTTCATGGAAGACACCGTTCGCCGCGAAGAAGTCTGCCACGGCTTCGCGCTTCGCATGCGCGGCCATGCTGTCCACCAGTTCTTCGAGGCGATCCAGGTCGGACTCAGTAAGCCGCGGAGTCGCAAGTCGCACGGCCATGACCTCTAGCGCCTCCCGGACCTGGTAGGAGTCAACCAGTTCTCCGGTCGTAATGGCCCGGACTTCGGCTCCGCCATGATCTCGTTCCGCAGATGGTCGTAGACCCGCTGCCAGAGCGTCAGATTCTCGAACGCCGGCGCCACCAGTCCTCCTTAACTGCCCTAATCGGCTCCGTAGGGCCCATTGCGTCGCTCCCGAGAAGTATGTATGATGCCGTCTGTCGACAGGTTACAGTTTGAACTCAACATTCGCTAGCTTGTCGAACGGCATGGAGCGCCTCGTTGAGCGGCGCTGACATCGCCCGGTCGTCGACTCCGACAGGCCGCTGCACCTGGCCATCGAAACCCGCGACCAGCCAGGCCGCGGCTCGTCGGCCAGGCCATCCAGACGGCTGGCAATGAACCTGCGAGGCCCTCGCTCGCCGCGACCAGCGAACCAGATGGTCACGCTCCGCATCCGCCAGCACTAGCCCTGGCTTCGGACGGCCCGGGCCCTCACCATCGCGCAGGGCGTCCACCCGGGCCGCGGCAAACCGCTTGCGCCAGCTGCCCACCGTCATCGTCGTCACGCCCAGATCGGAGGCGAACCGCTCGTACACCGGCCGGGCTCCGCGCACCGCAGCACTTTCTGCGCCCGTACCGCCAGCCTCGGCGCCGCCGACCCGCATGACAGCGAGCCAGCTGGCCATGCTACCCGCGCCATGCATGGCCGCTCACGAAGGCCGTGGGGCGATCATGTGAACGACGGCCTCGGCCGAGAGGGGCAGGGATCCGACGCGAGCCCCGAAAGGAGCGAGGGCGTCGGCGACCGCGGAGGCGATCGCCGCCGGGCCACCGACCATGCCGGACTCGGCCATCCCCTTGATCCCCCTCCATGTGTTGGGAGAGGGCGAGGACAAGTGCTGGATCTCGACGTTGGGCATTTCGGTCGCCGTCGGAAGCAGATACTCCATAAGTGTCGTTGTCATGATCTGGCCGTGCTCGTCGTAGGCGACACGCTCGAGGAGCGCTCCCCCAAGGCCCTGTGCGAGCCCTCCGATGAGCTGTCCCTCGACCAGCATCGGGTTGATCATCGTTCCGCAGTCCTCCACCCCGATAAGCCGGCGAACTTTGACCGCGCCCGTCTCGGCGTCAACCTCGACGATGGCGGCAATGCACCCGTTGGAGCAGGTGGCGTCCGGATCATGGAGCCGGGTGCAGGTGAGGTTCGGTTCTGGCTCGGCCTCGCGAGTACTGGTGTTGAAGAAGGCGGCCTCGGCGACCTCGCGCACGCTCAGCGAAATCGAGACCGCCCCTCTCGCCCGCACCCTGCCCCCGGCGATCTCGAGGCCCTGATGGTCGACCTCCAGCATCAGCCCAGCGATGCGAAGGAGCTTGCCGCGAAGGTCCTCGGCAGCGAGGCCGACCGCTCCGCCACCCACGACCGTCGAACGGCTCGCCCGGGTGCCGGCCAGGCTGATCGGGACCGAGCTCGTGTCCGCGAAGACCACCGTCACGTCCTCGAAGGGCACACCGAGGGCATCCGCGGCAATCTGCGCCATGACGGTGTCGTGTCCCTGGCCAAGGGCGACCGTCCCCACGAACACGGTGACCTTGCCAGAGGCGTCCATGGACACCCTGGCCGAGTCGTTGGACGGGAAGGAGTGCAACCCGATCTGGTTCATGCCCTGGGTGCCCCAGCCCGCTGGCTCCACGTAGGGACTGAAGCCGATTCCGAGGTATCTCCCCTCGGCCCGGGCCCGCTCCTGCTCGGCCCGGAACTCCTCGTAGCCCGCCATCTGGGCTGCCAGGCGGAGAGATTCCTGATAACTCCCGCTGTCGTAGAGCAGGCCGGGTGCGGAGGTCCTGGGAAGCTCCTCGGATCGGATCATGTTCTGCAACCGGAGCTCGACGGCGTCGGCACCGAGGCCCCTGGCCACCTCGTCGATGAGGAGTTCCCTGGCCACCTGGGCCGCCGTCCAGCCCACGCCCCGGTAGGGAGCGGTGGGAGACTTATTGCTGAGAACCGCCTGGACCTCGTACTCGTAGTCATCGAGGCGGTAGACGCCCGGGAGCAGCTTCGCGGCCATGAAGGGCTCGATGAGGGCGCTCGCGCTGTTGTAGGAGTAGGCGCCGGTGTCCCCGAGGATCCGGGCCCGCAAGCCGCGGAACGTCCCGTCATCGTCCACCGCGAGCTCGAGGTGGATGATCTGCTCCTTCGCATGCGGGGCGGCCATCAGGTTCTCGCGCCGATCCTCGATCCACTTAACGGGAAGGCCGAGATGAGCCGAGGCGAAGGCGACCGCGACCTCCTCGGGCGAGACCGGGATCTTCTGGCCGAAGCCCCCGCCAACGTCTGGCATCATCACCCGGACGTGATGCTCAGGCAGGCCAGTGCAAAGGGCCAGGCGGCGTCGCAGGAGATGGGGCGCCTGGGTGGAGCTCCAGAACGACAGCGTGCGGGAGGCCGGCTCGAACGAGGCAATGCACCCCCGATTCTCGAGCGGGGCGGCGACGAACCGGCTCGCTCGGTAGGTGCTCGTGAACACCCGAGCGGCCGACTCGAAGGCACCGGCGGGGTCACCGAATACGCGGTGATCACGATAGACGACATCGTCCGGTACCTCTGGGAGCAGCGGGACGTGCCCTTCGGGCTTGGCGGCGTCGACGGACACGACCACCGGTAGCTCCTCGTAGTCCACGTCGATCAGCTCGAGCGCGTCCTCGCCGATGTAGCGGTCCTCGGCGACGAGGATCGCCACGGCCTGCCCCGCGTACCGGACCCGATCGCCGGCCAGCACCGGCTGCGGAGTCTTGACGAGCCCGGGCACCTCATTGATGTGCGCCAGGCCCACCTCCGGAAGATCCGCGGCGGTGATGACGGCCAGGACGCCGGGAAGGACGGCGGCGCGCGCCGCGTCAATCGAGCGCACCCGCGCGTGAGCGTGGGGAGATCGAACGAAGACGGCGTGCGCCATGCGCGGGAGCCGGAGATCGGCGATGAAGCATCCCCGCCCGGTCAGCAGGCGAGCATCCTCCGATCGCAGCAGGGGCTTGCCGATGGCGCCCTCTGACACCCTCTCGTGCGTGTCGCGCATAAGCTCCTCAGCTCTCAGTCGCCTGGCACGCGCCGCGCCCGACCTTGAGCACCGCCGCCACGATCCCCTGGTAACCCGTGCAGCGACAGATGTTGCCAGACAGCGCCTCCCGGACCTCCGCCTCGGTGGGGTTGGGACTATCCCCGAGCAACTCGTGGACGGTCACGACGAAACCCGGCGTGCAGAAGCCGCACTGAAGCCCATGGAGCTCATGGAGGGCCTGCTGGATGGGGCTCAGCGATCCGTCAGATGGCGAGAGCCCTTCGATCGTCGTGATCTCGGCGCCCTCCATCTGTCCCGCGTACAGGATGCACGAGCGCATGCTCCGGCCATCGACCAGCACGGTGCACGCCCCGCACACGCCGTGCTCGCAGCCGAGGTGGGTGCCAGTGAGCTCCAGCTCCTCCCGGATGAAGTCGGCGAGCGTCAGGCGGGCGGGCACCGTCCGGGTCACCGCGCGACCGTTCACGGACATGCGCACGGTCACCTGCGGCTCGCTCATCCCGCTGTCCCCTTCGCCCTCGCTACGGCTACCCCGAGAACCCGGCGCGTCAGCACCCTCACCAGATGCCGTCGGAAGTCCCCCGAGGCCATGATGTCGCTCAAAGGTCGAGCCGCGGCCGCCACGGCCTCACCAATCATCTCGTGCAGCCCATCCGAGGGCTCCTCGCCCACCAGCTGCTTGGCCGTGTCGGCCAGCATGGGAATGTCGGCGATCCCGGCATAGACCAGGCGAGCCGCCTCGTAGCGACCCTTCGCGTCGAGCCGCACAGTGGCGGCCACGCCGACAATGGCATAGTCGCCGGCCCGCGGGGCGAACTCCATCCAGCACTGTCCGGTTCGGGGCACCTGCGCCGGGATCCGGACCTCCCTGAGCATCTCCTCCGGGCCGAGACACGTAGTAAGGAACGTGGAGAAGAACGCCTCGGCGTCGACGCGCCGCTGTCGTCCTGGTCCTTCGACGAGAAGCTCTCCCTGCAGAGCCAGGGTCACGGCAGGAAGCTCGCCCGCGGGATCGGCGTGAGCGAGACTGCCCCCGATCGTGCCCCGGTTCCGAATGGCGAGGTGACCGACATAGGGCATCGCCTCGTGCAGAAGCGGCCAGCGCTGGCGAACGACGTCGGAATGCTCCAGGGTTCGGTGGCGGGTGAGCGGCCCGAGCACCAGGGCTCCGTCCTCGTCCACGTGCAGATAGTCGAGCCCGCTGATTCGGTTGAGGTCGATCAGCGCGGTCGGGGTTGCCAGCCGGAGGTTGAGCATCGGACCGAGGCTCTGACCGCCGGCCAGCAGCTTCGCCTCCTCGCCAAGGCTCGACAGCAGACCGACCGACTCCTCGACGCTGCCGGGGGCGTAGTAGGAGAATGGCGCGGGTTTCACGCGCTGTCCCCGCTTGCCGCCCACGCCACGTCCCAAGTGACGAATAGGCGCGTGTATCCGCGCGCGAAGAAGATGGGATCTGGCTCCGGAGGTCGCGCAGGATCCAGGCGCAGGTTCGGCAGCCTTCCGAGCAACAGCGGCATCGCCGCGCCTAGTTCGAGCCGCGCGAGCGCCGCTCCCAGACAGAAGTGGATGCCCCTGCCGAAGGCGAGATGCAGATCGCCGTCCTCGCGGTTGACGTCGAAGGTCTCCGCCTCGGCGAAGTAGTCTGGGTCCCTGTTCGCCGACCCGTAGTGGATCATGACGCGGGAACCCGCAGCGAGTCGCCTGCCCGCAAGGCATACGTCCCTGGTCGTTACGCGGAACAGGCCCTGGGCGGGCGACTCCATCCGAAGGATCTCCTCGACTGTCCTGGGGACGAGGCCAGGGTCCCGCACGAGCGCGTCGCGTGTCATCGGATCGGCGAGCACGAGGGCCAGGCCGCTCCCGATCGCCCGCGTGACCGTGAGGTGTCCCGCCACCACCAGCGTGAACACGACCCCCGCGACCTCAGCTCCGGTGAGCGGAGTATCGCTCGTCGCGTCGGCTGAGAACAGCGCCGAGAGGAGATCTTCGGCCGGTTGCTGCCGTCGATCCTCGAGGATCGAACCGACGTAGCGCTGCATCGACACGACGCTCCTCGCGCGCTCGACCTGCAGATCGAGGTCTGGGTCGCCCTGAAGCAGGAGCAGCCAGTCTCGGCTCCAGTCGTGCAACGGCTTGAGCTCCTCGCGGGGAAGGCCGAGCATCTCACCGATCACTAGAAGCGGAAGCGGCCAGCCGAAGCGACCGATGATGTCAGCCGAGCCCTCGCCCGCGAACTCATCAACAAGCCCATCGGCGATCGAGCGAACGCGTGGCTCAAGGAGAGCGATCCTTCGCGGCGTGAAGGCCCGGGACACCAGGTGGCGAAGGCGGGTGTGCAACGGCGGATCCGAGGCCGTCAGCACCGGCATGTCGGGGATGCCCTCGGCGAGAACCTGCAGGGCGGCGGCGGAGCCTCGAACCGCATCAACCGAGGAGAAGGTCGCCGGGTCCTTCAGCACGGTGAGGACGTCGTCGTAGCGGGTCACGACCCAGACAGCGCGCTCGGACGAGTAGAAGACCGGCTCCTCCGAGCGGGCGCGGCGGAGCAGCGGGTACGGGTCGAAGAGCCATCCGCGTGACAGCGGATCAAGGTCGGGGGCGATGCCTCGTTCGGTCATGGCCTGGGATCAGGGCCGGTCATGGCCTGGGATCAGGCCGGGATGTCCGATTGTCATCCACCCAGACGCGCCTGGCTCTACCGGTCCTGCTCCTCGGGGAAGCTGTGCCAGGCACTTCACTGCGGTTCCTTCTCGAATGCTGCCGTCGGCCGGTGAGGTAGCTTCATGTGCTGACTGTCAACACTCATCATCCTACGCTGCACTCAGAATCGGCCGCAAGCCTCTCTTGCGCGCCGTAAAACGCAGAGAGTAGCATATCTGTCTGTTAACAGTTATCAGTCAGCTAGCGATTCTGTTAACAGCTATTCAGCACAGTCAGGCCGACGGGGGCTGGTTGGGGCAGCGCGAAGGGATGAAATGAGGATGGCCACGAGGCACCGGATGATCGTCGGGCTTACGGCGCTGGCGCTGCTCACTGCGGCGTGCTCCTCGTCCTCTCCGGGACAGGGATCGAACCCGGCCCAGTCGAAAGGGCCTTTGCAGATCGCGATCTTCGAGTCCTTCTCCGGGGCGAACGCTGCCTACGGGCCCGAGGCCGCTGCCGGCTGCTACCCTGCGATCCGGCTGATCAACCAGGATGGTGGGGTTCTCGGCCATCAGCTCACCTGCCTGCCGGTGGACAGCAAGGGGGATCCCGCGGACGCGGTCCCTGCTGCGAACAAGCTGCTCGCCTCCGGTTCTTCTCTCGTCGGAACGCTCGGGGTTGGTTCCGACATTGCGACTACTGTCATGCCGCTGTTCGAGCAGGCGAAGATCCCGGTCTTCTCGACGACCGGCCAAGCCTCATTCGACCGCTCGACCTTGCAGTATTTCTGGCGCAACCTTGCGCCCGATGACGCGCAGGGCTACGCGATGGCGATCGCTGCCCACAAGCTCGGGTTCACCAAGGCGGCTGCGGTGTTCGGCAATGACATCGCCGCCCAGGGAACTGCGCCCACGGCTATCAAGGGGATGCGGAAGCTCGGGATCAGCCTGGTCACCAATCAGGCTCTCACGCTGGATCAGGGATCGTATCGCTCCGAGGTCCAGCAACTGGTGACCGGCAGTGCACAGGCGATCGTGAGCGAGGCTGATCCGCAGACGAGCGCCACCTACCTCAGCGAGCTGAGCCAGCAGGGACGCCGCCTGCCCATGATCACCGACACGGTCTCTCAGGAGCCGAGCTGGATCAAGGCTGTCGCGGGGGCAATCGGCCGGTCGCAGCTCAGCAAGATCGACACCATCGTGATCCCCTATGCTCCGATGAACAGCGCGGCCTACCAGACCTACACGGCGTCACTGCTCGCCTCCAAGGCGCAGGTGCCGCAGCCAGCCCAGTGGAACACCGATCTGTACTCGGTCGCCGACTACGACGCGACGGTCATCATGTCCCTCGCGATGATCGCCGCGCACAGCACCAGCCCCTCCGTCTACAACTCCTTCATCACCAAAGTGACCTCTCCGTCCCCGAACGCCGTCGTCGTGCACACCTTCGCGGCAGGCAAGGCGGCCCTGCAGGCCGGCAAGCAGATCCAATACATCGGGGCGAGCGGCCCGAGCATCTTCAACCGGTACCACAACTCCGGCGGAGGATTCGAGATGATCCGCCTTACCCCGAGCGGCAAGACCGTGCTGGTCGGGCCGATCACGGCCGCCGAAGTGCTGCAGGTTGGCGGATGAGCGGACACGCCTTTCGGCGAGTTCACCCGTGCTCATGGCTGGGCGCAGTGCTCGTCGACCGCCCCCCGGTGGCTCTGGCATGAAGGGAGACCTGCTGGTCTCGGCCATCGGGTTCGGGATTGTTACGGCCTCGGTTCTGGCCGTTGGAGCGGTCGGCTTCACGCTTCAGTTCAGCGTAACGAACATCTTGAATCTGGCATTCGGCAGCGTGATGACGATAGCGGGGTTCACGGCCTACGCGCTGAATGCCCGAGGTGTGAACATCTGGCTTTGCCTGCTCGTCGCGGGCCTGGCGGGCGGGGTGCTCTCGGTCGCGCTTAACGCCATGTTGTTCGCCCCGCTCGTCCGCCGAGGTACGAAGCTGTTCGGCATGGTCATCATCACGATCTCCGTCGCGCTCATCCTGGATCACCTCGTGCAGGCGATTGTGGGGCCGTCATTCTTTTCCTACCGAGTGTCGGCAGGGCGCACGATGCACCTTGGCGCCATGGTGTTCACGACGACCGAACTGATCACGATCGGCATCGCCGTGGTGGCGATGCTCGCCCTGCATGTCGCGCTCAAGTTCACACGGTTCGGGAAGGCGATGCGCGCGGTGGCGACCGACCCGCTGCTTGCGCGCGCGTGCGGCATCCGGACGCACCGGGTCGTCAACCTCGCCTGGTTCCTCTCCGGTGTACTGGCCGGGATGGCTGGCGTGATCCTGTTCATCGACACCGCGACCTTCTCGGCGACCACCGGAACCGAGTTCCTGGTCATCATCATCGCGGCGGCCGTGCTGGGAGGAGTCGGGCATGCCTACGGCGCGATGCTCGGCGCCCTCGTCGTGGGAATCGTGAGCGAGATCGCCGCAGCTCTCATCAATCCGTCTCTCAAGGAGATCGCTGCCTTCGTGCTTCTGGTCCTGGTGCTCCTAGTGCGCCCCCGGGGCATCCTCGCCGAGGTCGCAGCCAACAAGGAAGTCGTGGCATGAGGCTTCGAAGCAGGGACGTTGGCCGACCAGGGCACGCGCCGAGTCCAATACGCAGGCAGGGGTAGCCGTGAGCGCTGCAACGCAGCTGTATGTCATCACGCTCCTCGTGTACTTCTTCGTCGACCTCATGGTGTGTTGGGGCCTTGACCTGCAGTTCGGGGTCGCAGGAGTCCTGAACTTCGCCTACATCGTCTTCCAGGCGGCGGGTGCCTACACCACTGCCGTCCTTACCCTCGGACCATCGTCCGGGAACGGGGGCTTCCAGCACTACGTCGGCGGCGCGCGCCTGCCGTTTCCACTCCCCCTCCTGGCAGCGATGGTGGTCGGAGTCCTGCTCGCCCTTTTCGTCGGGTTCATCGGGCTGCGCCGCCTGCGGAGTGACTATCAGGCGATGGTCATGCTGGTGGTGTCGGTCATCGCGACCGCGATCGCCGACACACAGCTTAACCTCGTGAACGGGCCGGCCGGCTTGGCGCTGGTACCGAAACCGCTCGCCTCCAGCATCAGCCTGAGCCCGCTCGGCTACGGGTGGCTTTTCGTCGTTTTCAGCGGGGTCGTCTGCGTCTTGGTGGGCTGGCTGATACATCGAATCGTCGAATCCCCCCTCGGGCGCACCTTGCGGGCCATTCGCGAAGACGAGCGGGCCGCTGCGGCGCTCGGGCGAAACGTCAATGGCAGCCGCCTCCTCGTGTTCGTGATCGGCGGCGCGGTAGCAGCCCTGAGCGGAGGTATCCTGGTCGAGTTCGTCGGGGCGTGGGCGCCGAGCGGGTGGCTGTATCCGGAGACCTTCGTGCTGTTCACCGCGATCATCGTGGGCGGGCGGGCCAATGTATTCGGCGTAGCTCTCGGTGCTCTGCTCATCCCGGTGGGCCTGCAGCAGGCGGTGGAGTACATCCCCATCGTTAACAGCCCAACGGTGCTGGCCTCGCTCGAGTGGATCATCACCGGACTCGTCACGATCACCTTCCTCTGGGTCCGGCCGCAGGGGCTCCTGCCCGAGCGGCGGCGGACGGTGCGGTCGATCGATCGGGCGGTACGCCGACGTGCTGTGGTCATCGCGGCTGGGACCTCTGAGAGCCTCGGGGGTGGCCCGTGAGTCTCCAGCCAGGCGTCGGGAAGGGGGACCAAGCCGACGGCCTTGGCCAACCGCCGCCCGGGGAGACTGGGACGAAGGCGCTGCTCCAAGCACTAGGTCTCGGCCGGGACTTCGGCGGGGTGCACGCGGTCGACGAGGTCAGCTTCTCGGTCGCTCAGGGAACCATCACAGGCATCATCGGCCCGAACGGTGCGGGCAAGTCGACCGTGCTAGGCATGCTGGCGGGCGAGGTTCGCCCCAGCAGGGGGACCATTCGATTCGACGGACGAGACCTTGTCGGGGTGCCCCCGCACAAGGTGGCCAGAGCCGGGATCGTTCGGACCTTCCAGCTCGCGAGCGTGTTCTCGCACCTGACGGTCTTCGAGAACGTCCTCATGGGGGACTACGCGCCCCGCATAGAGAACCTTTGGGCCTCGCTAGCGGGGCGTCGGGTCTGGCGCAAGCAGGAACGTGACCGAATCGACAAAGCCCACCAGATCCTGGAGCAGTTCGACATGGCGCGCGTCGGAGATCTGTATGCAGGGGAACTCAGCGGGGGACAGAAACGCCTCGTTGAGATCATGCGGGCGCTCATGGCCTCGCCGCGCCTGCTCCTGCTCGACGAGCCGATGGCCGGGGTCAACCGTACTATCGGCGCACGGATCGAGGAGATCCTCCTGCAACTCCGGAGCCAGGGCATGACCGTTCTCATGATCGAGCACGAGCTGGAGGTCGTCGAGCGGCTTTGTGATCCCGTCATCGTGATGGCGCGAGGGCGGGTCTTGCACCGGGGCACGATGGAGGAGATCCGTCGTAACCACGACGTGCAAAAGGCCTACCTCGTTGGCTGAGAACCGGACTGAGACGCCCCTATTGCAGGTCGAAGACCTGACCGCCGGCTATGGACGAGATCCGGTCGTTGCCGGGATCTCGCTTCGCTTTCGCGCCGGAGAGATCGCCTGCATCATCGGCCCAAACGGGGCCGGGAAGAGCACCCTGCTCAAGGCGATCACCAACGAGGCGGTGATCCTCGGCGGTCGCGTTGAGCTTCGTGGCCAGAACATCACCCGGCTTCCGGCAGCGGAACTGGCCCGCCTCGGAGTTGGGTGGGTTCCTCAGCTGAACGACGTCTTCTCCACCCTCACTGTCCGGGAGAACCTTGAGATGGGCGGCTACCAGATGCCACCGCGTGAGGTCCCTGAGCGGATCGAGCAGGTGCTCGCGTTGTTCCCTATCCTTCGGCCCCTGGAGCATCGCATGGCAGGGAAGCTCAGTGGTGGAGAGCGGAAGGTGCTGGCCCTTGGCCGAGCGCTCATGCCAAGGCCGTCTGTCCTGCTGCTAGACGAGCCGACGGCGAGCCTGTCGCCGGAGATGTCCAGCCTGGTTCTGGAGGACTGCGTCCGAGCCCTCGCAGCACAGGGCGTGGGAGTTGTGCTGGTCGAGCAGCGGGCGGTGGCGGCCCTTAAGATCTCGCACTGGGGATACGTGCTGGTCGGAGGCCAACTTGCGGTCGAGGGGCGGGCCAACGAGCTGCTAGAGCAAGGCGACATTGGCAGTGTGTTCCTCGGGGCCCAGGGCAGCTGACTCATCCCGCTTCACGGGTTCGGCGGCGTCGGGTGAGCAATAGTCAAGACCTGTGGATCTAGATCTTTAGGCGGCTTGGGGATGGGCCTTCTCGCCGGGTCCCTCGACGAGCTTGCCGTTGATGAAGGCTTTGTTCTCAACCACTACGGCGCGAGGGCTGAAATGATCGAGGAGGTATCGCGGTCCGTCAGGGAAGCGGGGCAACGCATCCTGGCCGTGGAAGCCGATGTCGCGCGCCGGGCTGAAGTCGCTGCGATGGTCGAGCACGCTGTCGATGAGTTCGGCCGGATCGACATTCTCGTGAATAACGCGGGCATCGCGCCGGAGTGCCCGCTGCAGAAGATGACCGACGATATCTGGGACCGAGTCCTTGCAGTGAACCTCAAGGGTCAGTTCCTGGTTTGCCAGGCGGTTGTGCCGCACCTGCGAGCGGCCGGATACGGGAGGATTGTCAATATTGCCTCCGAGCAGGGCATCATCGGAGCCGTAGACATATCAGGCGGGCACTGCAGGAGCCAAACCCATCGCGCCCAGCTGGGACAGCGCAGCGGTCAGCCGTGACCGCTCATCCGGCGTCAGGCGTGGCAGCGGGGCTCGCGGATCGCCGACCTCGATCCCGAGCATCCGCAGCGCCTCTTTAGCGGGCGCGACATAGCCGGGGTCGTACTCCAGGAACCGGTTCAGCGGCTGGAGCTCGAGCTGCAGCTCGGCAGCGGCTTTCGGGTCCGGAGCTGCTGCCAGGGAGTACAGGCGCACGATCGCCGCCGGAATGATTCCAGAGGCCGTCGAGTAAATCCCATCCGCGCCGATTGCCACGGCAGCAGCGAACTGGCTGTCCACTCCGGTGAACAGCGCACGTGACAGTCCGCGCACGACCCGTACCTCGTGGATGACCTCGACTAGCTGGCCCAGGTCGGACGAGCTCTGCTTCAGTCCGACCACGTTGTCGTGGCTGAGCACATCGGCAATGAGGGCCGGGGACATGGCGTTCCCGGTATACAGCGGATTGTTGTATGCGAAGACCGGCAGTGATGAGCCGTCCGCCAGAACCTTGAAGAACGACGCGATCGCGGCGTCCGGCAGAGGGAAGTAATACGGTGGCACGCTGATCACCGCGTCCGCCCCCACCGAGGCCGCGTCCTCGCAGAGCAGGAGCGCCTCGCGGGTGCTGCAGGCGGCGGTCCCGGCAATGACCGGGACCTTTCCTGCAGTTTCCTGGACCACAGCGCGGGTCAGCTCCCGGCGCTCGTCCCGGTCCAGGTGCGGGAACTCGCCTGTCCCACCGGTCGTCATGATCCCGTGCACGCCGCTATCCACCAGCCATCTAGTCAGCCGAGCAGTCGCGGCCAGGTCCACATTCCCGCTGGCATCGAATGGGGGTCACGATCGCGGGAATCACGCCTCGTATCGCCTGCAGATTCATCTCATCCTCCAGCTTGTAAATGCTCGGTGCGGTTGATGGTGCCAGTGACGCTGGTCTCGGCCACAATCGCGCCTCGCCGGATGACCCACCTGCGATTGGCTTGCAGGCGCAGCGCCTCATGCATGTCGTCACAATCGAGGACGACCAGATCGGCTGTGCAGCCAGGGTCGAGACCATAGCCCCGGACACCCATGACGCGGGCCGCGGCGTGCCGGATCGACGCGAGCGCGGCGTCGATCTCGGCGGGGATGGAAAGCTGCGCGGCGTGGCACAGGATCAGCGCCACCTGCAGCTGGTCCGCGGCGCCGAACGGGTAGAAACCGTCCTGAACGCAGTCCTGGCCGCACCCGACCGTCAGCCCAGCTGACAGGAGCTCCTTGACCCTGGGCAGGCCGCGGCGTCTCGGCTCATGATCCAGGCGGCCCTGCAGCAGCAGGTTGGTCGCCGGATTAGTCACGAAATTCAGTCCAGCGACCGCCGCACGCCTGATCACCTCGCCGGCATACTCATCGGGCCACGCGGCCATAGCACAGCAATGACTCGCCGTGACCCGGCGATGCCAGCCGCTGCCGGCAGTGGCATCGATCAGCATGTCCAGCGTCCTCGAGCGGGGATCGTCGGTCTCATCGACATGCATGTCGATGTCCGCGTCATACCTCTGCGCGAGCCGCATGCAGATACCGATGTGCTCGCGCGCCGCCTGCTCTCCTGTCTCCCAGTGCGGCATGCCTCCGACGACGTCGCCGCCGTCGCGCATCGCCAAGTCCATCAGCTCGGCGGTGCCCGGGTCTCGGATGATTCCCTCTTGCGGAAAGACGACGATCTGGATGTCGCACAGATCGGCGTGCTCCCTGGCCGCTTGCATCACTCCGTGCAGAGGAGTCAAGCCGCCGACAGTATCCACGTCAACGTGAGTACGGATCCGCGTCGTTCCGGACAGCACAGCCTGGCGGATGACGACACCGGCCCTTGCGGCTACCTCCTCCGAGCTGGACGACCGCTTGATCCGGTGCAAGATGTCGATCGCCTCACCCAGGGTCCCGCTGACATTCCTGCCCAGCAGGGGCAGCGTGCCGACCTTGTCCAGGTGGATGTGCGGCTGCACGAACGCGGCACTGACCAGCCGTCCGGCCACGTCGAGCTCGGACTCGCAGTCACCGTCAACCTGATCCTCGACATGGCTGATCATGCCGCCGGAAATGGCGATGTCTGCGAGCGCTGCTCGGCCTTCGACCCGGGCCTTGCGGATAATGAGGTCGAACGGGGACCGTGTCGTTCCCGCGTTCACGAAGCGCCTCCCGGGGTCTGGTTCGAGACCTGGTCGTCCAGCCCGCCAGCCCGTGCTGGCCTGGTCGCTTCGGACTGGTCGGCCCGGGACGGCCAGATCGACTCCGTTCGCCTGCATGCGGTGCTGTGGCCCGCAGCGATCTCGCGCATGCGGATCGGGGCCGTACGGCACTCGTCGTCGGCGTGCGGACATCGCGGCCAGAACGGGCAGCCGTCTGGGGCCTCGCCCGCCGCAGGCGGCTGGCCGGGGATGGCCGGCAGCCGATCCACGCGGCGCTCGATCGAGGGCAATGAGGCGATCAGCGCCGAAGTGTAGGGATGCCGCGACTGGGTGAGCAGGGTCTGGCTCGGTCCGAGTTCCATCATCTGCCCTGCGTACAGCACCAGCACCCGGGAGCACAGTTGTGAGACGACTGCGTAGTTGTGCGAGACGAATAGCACGGCGGTCTGGCGCTCCGCGCAGACCTCCTTGATCAGTTCTAGGAGCGAGGCCTGTGTGCTGACATCGAGCGCGCTGGTCGGCTCGTCGGCCAGCAGCACTGCTGGATCGCCCGCCAGCGCTATCGAGACCACGATCCGCTGACGCTGCCCTCCGGAGAACTGGTACGGGTAGTCCTTCATGCGGCTGGCGGCATTCTTGATGCCCATCCGCTCGAGGATCTCCACGGACCGCGCGAGGGCGGCCGACCGGCTGATCTGGTGCCGCGCGCGGGCTGCTTCCACGCACTGGTCTCCGACGGTCATGACGGGGTTGAGCGCTGTCAGCGGATTCTGGAATACCATCCGCACGCCGCCAGCAGGCATGCGGTGCAGCCGGTCAGGCTTGACTCGCAGTACGTCCAGGCTGCCCATCCGGATCGTGCCAGCCTCGACCGTCAGCCCGCTCGGCAGCATCCGCGCGGTAGCACGGCACAGGGTGCTCTTCCCGCTGCCGGACTCTCCCACCACGCCGAGGATCTCGCCGGATCTCAGGTCCAGATCCACGCCGTTGAGAATCGGCGTGGTGTGACCTGCCATCGTGCCAGTAACGACCAGGCCGCGGATCTGCAGCGCAAGGTCGGGTCGGGTTGCCGTCATCGTGCCGAACCTTCCCTAGCCCGGGCGGCCAGGCCGTCGCCGATCAGCGAGAACGCCACCGCAGTGACGACGATCGCGGCGCCGGGGAAGAACGACAGCCACCACTGGGCGCCGATGAAGGTGCTGCCGTCCTGGACCATCTGCCCCCATTCGGGCGTGGGCGGCTGAACGCCGAGGCCGAGGTAGGAGACGGACGCTCCGAGCAGCAGCGCGTACACCAGGTCCGATGACGCATAGACGAGCGGCTGGATGATCACGTTAGGCAGCAGGTGTCTGGCGAGCACCCGCAGCGCCGAGTAGTCAGATGCCTTGGCGGCGAGCATGTAATCCGCGTGCCGGAGCTGGCGGACCTCGGAGCGGACCAGCCGCGCATAGAACACCCAGCTGACGATCGAGACTGCCAGGTAGAGGCTGAGCAGTCCCGGCCCGCGCAGCCCGACGATGCTGATGACCAGAACCAGGAAAGGGAACGCCAGCGCGACGTCGACGATCCTCATCAGGACGTTGTCTAGCAGGCCACCTGCCCAGCCGGCGATGACCCCGAGTGCCGTGCCGATCATGAACGCGGTGCTGACCAGGGAGAATGCGATGATCAGGTCAATGCGCGCGGCGTAGACGGTGCGCGCGAAGATGTCCCTGCCGAATTGGTCGGTGCCGAAGAAGTGAGCCGTGCCGGGAGCTTCAAGCGCTGCTATCGGGTTCAGTGCGGTCGGGGAGTACGTGCAGATGAGCGGAGCGAAGACTGCCGCGATGACGATGAGGCCGAGGAGCGTGTATCCGATCAGTATGGAGATGCGTTCCCGGCCGCGCAGGAACGGGAGGATGGCGCTGGCGCGGAGGACCGGCCGGGCCAGCAAGGGGGGCTGGCCGGGCGAGCGAGGCTTGCCGGACATACCGGGGTGGGCCGTTGTCATGCCATCTCCCCCCTCGGGCTGAGCCCGGCGTGGGTGATGTCCACCGTCAGCGTGACGAGCAGGACCAGGACCCCGAAGACGAGCGCTAGCCCCTGGACCAGCTGGTAATCGCGCGACAGCACCGCATTGACCAGGGTGTTGCCGATCCCGTCGACCGAGAAGACGGACTCGACTACGACAGAGGCCCCAAGCAGGTAGCTCAGGTTCAGACCGATGATCGTCACGGCAGGGATCAAGGCGTTGCGCATCACATGGCGCGTGTACACCCGGAGCCGCGGAATCCCCTTGAGCACGGCGAGGCTCACGAAGTCGGTGTCCATGACCTCGATCAGGGATGCACGCAGGTTCCGTACCAGGACCGCGAGGAAGCTGAGCGCGAGAGTGAGGGCCGGGAGGAACAAATGCCAGAGATGGCCGATGAATCCGCTGCCGGCTCCGCCGACCGGGAACCAGCCGAGCCGTAGCGCCAGGAAGCCGACCAGCAGGAGACCGATCCAGAAACTGGGCAGCCCCAGACCCACGACCAGAGTGCCCTTGATCCCATGATCGAGCAGGCTCTCCTTGCGGACCGCGGAAATCATGGCGAGCGGTACGCCGAGCACGATCGCGATCAGGACTCCGTAGATGACCAGGAAGAGCGTGGTGGGCAGCCTGGCCAGCACGAGCGCATCGGTCGTCTGGTGCAGCAGGAAGGAGTAGCCGAGCTGTCCGCGCGGGAGCCCGGAGATGAAATGCCAGTACTGCGTCACCAGCGGCTTGTCGATGCCCAGCTGATGGCGAATGGATGCCAGGATCTGCGGGGTCGCGCGCTGGCCGGCGAGTGCCCTGGCCGGATCGCCGGGCACCAGGTGAACCATCGAGAAGGTCACGAGGGTGATACCGATCAGCACGGGCAGCGCCTGCAGGAGGCGGCGCAGAATCAGATGCCTCATGTCACCCTCGCGCCTGGTCCGGCGAGCCCGGGCCGATCAGGGCGCTGGCCAGCCGCGGAACGGCGCGCAGCAGTTCCTGCGTGTACGGATGGACCGGTGCCAGCAGCACTTGATCGGCCTGACCCTGCTCGATGATCTGGCCGGCCCGCATGACGGCGATGCGGTCGCACAGGTGCCGCGCCACAGACATGTCATGTGTCACAAGGACGATGGCCAGGCCGAGCTGCTCGCGCAGGTCAGCTAGCAGATTCAGGATCTGGGCCTGCACGGATGCGTCCAACGCCGAGACGATTTCGTCGGCGATGACCAGCCTGGGCTCGAACGCGAGGGCCCGTGCGATCGCCACCCGCTGCTGCTGGCCGCCAGAAAGCTGACGTGGCCGGCGCCTCGCCATCTCGTTATCCAGCCCGACCATGGCGAGTAGCTCACGCACCCGGGTCTCCATCTCGCCTTTTGGTTTCAGCGAGTGCACCTTGATGATCTCGGCCAGTACAGATCCGACAGTCCTGCGCGGGTTGAGCGAGGATGCCGGGTCCTGGAAGACGATCTGTATGCCGTGAACGCGCGGGAATCGGCGCGTGATCCCCGGGGCGGAGACGATCTCGCCCAGGTAAGCCACCGCGCCGGCAGATGGCTCGAGCAGGCCAGCCAGGCAGTTCGCCAGCGTCGTCTTGCCTGACCCGCTCTCTCCTACCAGGCCGAGGCATTCGCCGCGGCGAACTCCCACCGTCACGTCCTTCAGGGCCGGCGGATGACTGCCCGTGCCACGACGGAAACCCGGGTAGACCTTGGTCAGCCCGCGGCACTCGAGCATCCAGTCCGCAGAGGTGGCGTGCTTCTGCTCAGTCTCCCCTGCGGACTCGACGCGCTCGCCGCTCATCTGGCCAGGATTACTTCGCCAGGCTGAGCTGCTCGAATGGATAGGTTCCGTACGGGTTAGCCTCGAACCCGAGCAGCTTCGGGCTGGCGACATAGGTCAGTTCAGGGAAGTAGAGCGGGATGGCGTGTGCTGTCTGGGCGACGCTCTGCTGCACCTGATCGAACAGTGGCTTCGCGGCGGTTGCTGACGTTGCGTTCACCGCGCGGTGTACAAGCGCGATCGCGGCTGGGTCCTTGAAGCCGGTGAAGTAGGACTGGCAGCAGAAGGCTGGGTCCATCCAGAACAGCGGCTGCTCACTTGGGTCTCCGACGAAGTTGCCCCAGTACGTGGAGTTCATGGTGAAGTTGCCTGAGTCGAGAGCGTTCTCGTTTGAGACGAAGTCCCGCTGCAGCACGCTGAGATCGATCCCGATCTTCGCCAGGTCAGCCTGCATGACTGTCGATATCGCCTGCTGTGCCAGCCCTTGCGACACGCCGAACTGGAGGTGAATCGGGAGCGGCACGCCTGACTGCTTGACCAGCTGCCTGGCCTTGGCCAGATCGAATGGGTACAGGTTCAGTGCGGTGTTCTGGAAGGTCTGCGCGGGCGGCCCGACGAGGAAGGTGGTCGCGGGCTTCCCGTAACCGAACAGGCCGGCGTGCACGATGCCCGCCCGATCGATCGCGAGTGAGATCGCCTCCCTGACCTTCTCGTTGTTCAGCGGTGACTTCCTGACATTCAGCGCCACGAGTTCGACCAGCGTTGACGGGAAGACGTACACCTTGACCGCGGGGTTGGATTTCAGGCTGGCCAGCTGGTCCAGGGGCGGGTCCTCGGCGAGCGTCGCCTGGCCGCCGAGCACCGCAGTCGCCCGTGCCGTATCCGCGGCCACGACGT
>Ga0307373_10004801_pt1 | contig 22510 bp, 15 predicted proteins | sample OX2MG_FD_202534 | JGI IMG/M metagenome (GOLD analysis project Ga0307373, IMG submission 202534) | Soil microbial communities from Risofladan, Vaasa, Finland - OX-2 | ecosystem: Environmental > Terrestrial > Soil > Coastal area > Acid sulfate soil | place: Finland: Risofladan, Vaasa | collected... | reverse complement strand
CTCTGCTATACTTCTTCGCGAAAGATTGATCGTTTCACTTTTTATTATTCAATACCATGAAAACAACTCGGGTTGTGCTTGCCGCTCTCGCGGTTCTGGCACTTTCGGTAATTTCGCTTTCGAATGCATCCGCGCAGTTTCAGCGTCACGCCCTCATCGAAGAGGGGACGGGAGTATGGTGCGGCTACTGCCTTACGGCGCCTTCACTATCGATAGTATGGTCGCGGCGATGGGGGATAACCTTGTCGCCATTTCCTGGCATGGACCCATTGGCGCCCCTTATTCCGAGCCGCTTGGGACGCACGCGCAAGATACCATCGCTTCGTTCGATAACGTAACGGGCTATCCCTGGGCTTCGCCCGGACGGACGGAGGCCATGTGCGGAGCCTACGAACAGGGTGGGCAGCTCGATTGGCCGAACCCATGGTACACCATTGCAGAGTCGCAGGCATTGGAGGCACCGTTGGTGGATTTTCGAGTTGTCAATGCGGTCTATAGCTCTCATGCGGTTGATTTCGATCTCGATATCACCCCGTTCGACCTCTCCCAGATGCCGACGGAAGACACTGCGAAGTACCTGACCGTAGCCGTTCTGACGGAAGATGGAATCGTTGAATCCCAGCACATTTACGATGATCCGAATGAGACAGACATCAGCGATTTTAGGCATGAGAATGTCGCGCGCGCGGTCGGTGGCAAAGTGCTGGGCGATCTGTTCACGATAAAGACCGCGAAGACCTGGCCGATTCGCAAACACTATCACATTGCGGTCAATACCTCCCTGTGGAATGCCGATTCTATTCGCATCAAGGCATTCGCGGTTTTCAAAGGAAATAAGAGCACGTTCGAGACGTATCTCGATGCCGGCCAGACCGGCTACATAACAAAGTTACCATCCACGGCGCCGCCCGCAATCTGGCCAATTTTGCCTGCGAAGGATGCCAGCATTAGTGGCGATAGCATCGAAATCCCGATCGTCTGGGCTGCGGGCGGTGGTGTCAGCAGTGCCGCACTGGATTATTCGATCGATGGCGGGACGACCTGGCTATCCATCGTGGCATCCACGTCGGCCTCGCCTTATGAATGGCAATTGCCGGATACTGCTTACGGGCATCAGGTGATGGTCCGCGCCAGCAATCCCTCCAACTTAGCCATAACTTCTATCGGCCCCGCATTTTCGATCGCGCCGAAGACCCCTGCGATTATCACGGTATCGTCGCCGATGGCGAATGATTCACTCCTCGTTGGAACCACCCATGCGGTTGCATTTTCCGTGAGCGGGCCGGTGAGCGAAAGTTCGCTTCTGTTGGAATATAGCACCGATAGCATGGCGACCTGGAATACCATTGCCACGATCGCAAACAAGACCTCTTACAATTGGGTGATTCCCGAAGCACCGAGCATGACGGCCTTCGCTCGCGTGACGGATGCGAAAGGGGTCGTGGGCGAGAGCGGAATGTTTTCGATCCTCGATTCGGGCACGGTAACGAATGTTACGGTGGGCGGCGCCCCGAATCTTCCACCAGCGACTCCGGAAACGATTAGCTGGAATGTAACGGGATATTTAGGCGAATCCGTAAACCTCGATTATCTCGATCCCGCCACGCAGCAGTACCAGACGATCGCGCATGGCTTGAGCGCGGCAATTACAAGCTACGATTGGACGAGCGTCCCCTCCACGGAGCAATCGGGCTATATCATTCGCGTGAAATATGCTTCGGGCGCGATGGGAAGCTCGGCGCCATTCAGCATCAGCGCAAGTGGCGTCACGCCGAATGTTGCGGATGCCGGGATGTCCGTTGTTCCCGATCCAGTCGCAGCCACTTCCTCGCTTCGGTTCTCGCTCGATGCGGGCGCGAACGTCACGCTCGTGGTGCGCGACCAACTGGGCCGTGAGATCGTGAGAATTCCGGAAGGAATGCTCGCCGCCGGCAATCACGAAATTACGCTCGATGGCACAAAGCTCGCGGCCGGCGCGTATGAATATCAGCTTCTCGCCGGGAGCAAGAGTACGCTCGGCAAGTTTAGCGTGGTGCGGTAAGGTTTAGGTATCGTGTAGCACCCGGAGTATACTCCGGGTGCTGTTCGCGATTCTTTGCTTTCATCCAAAACTCAAGATATCCGGTGCGAGATAGGTATAAGGCCACTCGCGCCATGCGTTCGCCAAACCGGCCTTGATGGGATTTCGAAGAATGTACAAAATTATCCGTTCCCACTCCCCTGCGCGAATAATACGGTCGTAGCTGCCGCGTTGCCAAAATGCGCCACGGCGATCGAGCAGTTGATTGCAACGGAACGCAGTCGGTTGCTTAACTCGGCTTCATCGAGCCGTAAGTCTGGAAATGGGGAAAGTACCATGTGAACATGATTCGACATGATAGTAAAGCAGTCGAGCCGGTAGCTCCGAATTGCTTCGGCTATAATATGATTGTATATGAGTTGCGCCAACACGGGGTCTTTCAGCCAAACCGGTCCGGTCGATGCGCTATCCAGTGCGCCATCGTATATGCTGAACCGCTGGTTTTCCTTCATTTTTTTGATAACATCAACAGGGAGAGAGCCAGCGAGACGAAACGTAACGAAGTAATCGGCGCCCGTCCGCTGAAGGTGCGGAAGGTTTCGGCGATAATAATCGGTGTCATCGTTGATTCTTCTCACACTTGATTTGTTTTATTGGATCGTGTAGCAGTCGGAGTATACTCCGGCTGCTACACGGCTAACCTCGGTTATTTTACCACAAAGCTCTTCGTGGTTTCGCCTTCGCGTGTGGTGATGCGAAGGAAATAAGTTCCAGCTTGCATTCCCGTCAGGTCCATGCCCGCTCGCAGGGTGCCGAGCGGATCGGTAAATCGCTGTTCGCGGCGTAGCGGCCGCCCGAGGGCATCGCTCACTTCCAGGGTAATCATTCCCGCCGGCATTCCTTCGAGATCGAGGTTCAATTCTCCCTGCGCGGGATTCGGATAAAGCCCGATGTGCTGCACTTCGGGCTGTGTCGCATCTACCGCAAGAGGTGAGCTCACAATCGAAAAATCATACTGCACGCCCTTGCCAAAATCGTTATTTGCAGAATAAAGGATTTTTCCCGTCCGCGTGCCCTGCCGGAGGCGGAGGAACGCGCCCGCGTGTTGCGAAGTGTCGGCCCAATAATAAAGGCCGTTCTCACCATCTCCCTCGATGAAATCATCGTGAAAAGCCAATGTATAACATCCAACCGGAAGAATTAGCGAGTCATAGTAAGTTGTAGTGGGATCGAATCCGCTATTCCAGAATATCGAATCACCAGCCATATCGTAGATCTCGTAGTAGTTCTCGTCAGGATGGTTGTTGGTGCGGAGATTCACTACAACAATACCGTTATACTGGGGGGGCTGGGTATAATTGGAACTGTAATGATTATCCTGGTCATACTGGTCCGTGCCGCCATCCGGTTTTAAAATATCGACATGGAATTGGCCGCTCAGGTTGGAGGTCCAAAAGCTGAGGGAGTCGATCGGCAATAGGACCGAAGCGGTGTCGAGAAAAGCAAGATTTCCCGTCCAGGTATAAGTGAGATGCTTCCCGCTATCGACGTAATATTCGAACTGAAGCGACGTCAGCGCGGTAGAACCATTATTCCGAATCAGAACGATCGGCGCGTCGCACGCGGGATTGATGCGGCCATACGCGATCATCGCGGAAGGCCGTTCGATGGTCACAATGCCGGCATCGAGCGTAAAATTCGGCGGGCCGTAGCTCACAAGTTGCGTGCTGGGGTCATACCGCGAGTCGCCAACGCCGCCTTCGACATTATAGTCTATCGTGGCGGAATCACCGGGAGTTACCGTCCCGGTGATCTCATACTCGGCGAGGTCGGTCGCCATTCCAGGGCACCATCCGGCGCGGTTCAATGTCCAGGTTCCACCTTGCGGATAGAGCGGATCGAGCGAGCATATTTTATAGACAAACCGGCGATAATTCGTTTGATTGACAAATATGTCGTGCCATTGCGGGGTAAATTCTCCATTGAGTCCATTGGGTGTCCCTCCATGTCCAGTAATATACGAACGGAGCTTATATCCTTTCGCTTCTGGATCGAGATAGACTCTTAGCGGGGGATAGCGCAAATTGGATTGAATGGTCTGGTAACTTTCTTCGGTCATCGGCCAAAGCTGCTGCATGTCGAGCACATTGCGAACCGGAGTTCCCTTTATGAAGAGGAACCGGAGGTCGAACTCCTCCTGTCCGGAGCCGCGCTCCATCGTGAGGCGTTTCCAGCCTCTCATCACGGGAAGATAATCGGTTACGTCGAATTCCCACATTTTCCCGGTCTTGCCGAGATCGAGCCCGATGCCATACGGCGTGACGAACGACATGAGTTCGTACTTTTGCGGCGAACGCGTCCAGTAATAAAGATTTGTGGGTCGGATTGTATCTTGTGCAGCCACATTCACGGAATCGACTTTCTTTCCGGTCTCATCGTAAGTATAAGATTTGGTTGCGAGGTAGTCTCCATAAATAGTATCGACCGCGACAACGGTGTCGTTCTGGTGAAATGCGTAGTTATGTCCGATGCGATAATTCGTTACAAAATGCGCGTGATCGGGAATGGAGTCGTAGGTGTAACTGTCGGTGATCGTTGGCGTTGCGGAAGCACTTAATTGAAGCAACGCGAGCTTCGGCCGATTGTTTTGCAGATCGAAATTATTGGGAAGATCTTTCCCCAGAATGGTATGCCATACAGGAATTCCCGCGAGCGTTGACGACGTCATGCCGAAAGCAGAATTCGTGAGAACAGGTCCCGCGCCTTCATTCAATTTGAAATACGTAATCGGATCGAGCCCCGGAATTGCGGCATCGCTCAACATCATGGAAACGATCTGGCTCGAATCCAGCGCCCGATCGAACATTGCAAACTGGCGGACATCCCCGAACCATCCGATACCGGAACTGGCCGCTCCGCCAAGCAGCATTTCCGTGGCGTGAATGGGCCGGTATTTTCCGGTATCGCTAAGCCAAAGTGCGCCATTCAAATAAATTGCCATTTTGCCGGTCGTGGCATCTTTTGTGAATGCCCAATAGTTCCATCGGCCCGCGGCATCATGCTTGCCGGCGGCTTTTTGAATGCGATCGAAATTTCCGGCGGCATCGCCGCCGCAGTCCCAATAGACGTTCCCGTCGCTCCACGGCAGGTGAATATTGATTTGCCGGTGGTTGGCGGGGTCCAGGCCTTCGCAGAAGACCGAGTTCGAGCCGGGAAGATAACTGGTATCCCCGTAGGCCCAAAACGCGATCGTTATGGCGTTCGATATATCGTTAAGCGCGGTCACGGGAACCGGCACGAACTCGGAGCCAGCAAAACTTAACGCTGATTCCGAGGGAGTGCTCGTGATCCCTACCGAGGTATCGACGGTCCCCAGCGTAAGCGCGGTATTTCCACTCATACCGGAATAGCTGATTTCCATTACAATATCCGAGGTCCCGTCCCACGTGAAGGGATTGTAAAAGAGGAGGGTAGTGGAATTGGAAGAGAGAAAGGTCGTGGCGTGATAGACTTCCTTAAAGCTCGTGTCCGGATAAATGCTCAGGGAATTATAGGAGCCGGGCTTCACCAAATGCATCCGGATACGAAGATCGCGAAGCGTGTCCGCACCAGAAATGACTTTCAACCCGATACCGGCAATTGGCGATGCCTTATTCACGAGTTTCAACATGGGACTGCTTGCCGGCAAGACAAAATACATTCGCTCGTAAGGCTGAGTGAGGGTCAGCCCGCTTCCCTGGCTCTCAACGACGCTATCGTAGAGGAATGTCGTCCCCGCTGGATATTTCACGATTTTCTCATCGCGTCGCGTAACGGAGAACGTTGGCTTCGTGGTATATGGAAAGTTGGTGTTTGGCGGATAATTCGAAATGATGGCCGAGGGCGCGGTATACTTGAGCGAATCGGTGCGAGTCGAATCCCAGAGGTAGGTTTCGCAGTTATAGTCCCATTGGCCGCAGCCTTGCTCGGTATTGGTGCCGTTGGAGACGAGCGCGTGATGGCAGCGCATGCTGTATTGCATGATAACGCGCTCGTAGCTGCCGCTATCGGGAAAGTGAAAGACCCCGGCGCGGCCGATGGAATCATAGGTCAGCGTTTGCACGACGACGGTGTCCAGCGGCTGACCCTGGGCGTGCGCGGCCTGCATGAAAAGAAACAGCACGGGAAAAAGCAAAAGGCGGTAGTTCATGGTTGTATCCGAATGATTAGTAACTCATCGAAAACAGCGCGTGGCATGAAAAAGATTTGACTGATTTGGAAAAAACCCCCTCCTAAAGAAGGAGGGGGTTTGGGGGGTGGTTGATCCCTGGATAAAAAACCACCCCCGGCCCCCTCCTTCTTTAGGATGGGGAGTAATTAGTGGACTGTTTTAGTAAATAATAGGCGGTGGCGCAAGAATCGTCGTATTTTTGAACCGAATGATACTTACCCGATTCTGGGATTCCATAAAATTTTACGCGAAGGGACTCTACAATTATACGGACGAGGACCATTGCTTTTTGCTGGCGGCGGGGATTGCCTTCAACGTGCTCTATTGCATCTTGCCGCTTTCGCTCGTCATCTTTTATTTTTTATCCGCGACGCTGACGAGCGCGCGGGCGATCGGATACGTCGTAACCTACATTACCAATTCGTTCCCAATCCCAGTCTATGAGGGGGACGTTCGCACCTGGCTCACGGCCGAACTTACGAAGATCGGGCAGGAGAGTTGGATCGCCGGTATCGTCGGCGGCGTCGTGCTGTTCTGGCTTGCGAGCATTTTGTTTTCCACGTTGCGCACGTCGCTGAACGCGGTGCTCAATATGGTCACGAAAAAGAACATGATTATCCAGAAGCTGCTGGATTTCTTTCTGATGGTTATCGTGCTCGTGTTGCTACTGGCATCGACGTTTCTTTCGCCGGTAGTGGAACTCTTGCAGCATATTGGCACCGAAATTTTGCCCGGATGGCTGGCGTCCATTGCGGGAACGACGATTTCCCGCCTCGTTGCGCTCGCGATCTCGATCGTCTTATATGGGATTCTTTTTCGAATGCTTCCGCACGAGCGGCTATCGCGGAAGGTGATTCTCGTCTCGGCGGCGACAACGGTTATTCTCACGGAAGCGATGCGATTCCTGTTTTCCTATTACATGACGCATATTAGTTCCATTGGCGCGCTCTATGGCACGTATGCATTTCTCGTCGGCATTTCATTGTGGGTCTATTATGCGAGCCTGGCGTTTTTGATCGGGGCGGAAGTCGGATGGCTCTACAAAGAGCGCCATGAAGCAATGAAGGGCGCAGCCTCGGCGATACCATTAACCCCGTTTGAGATTGCGCAGGTCCAGCACCCCGGCGAGGCCGCGCTCGAACCGGAAAAGCTCGAAGCTTATGAGCAGGCCAAACATAACCCCGCGAAACCTGCCGGAGAAATGAAACCGCCCGCATCCTAGCACGGATGAATTATGAATTGAGAGGAACTATCCAATGTGGGAAATCCAGGAGTTTTTCTTTCATAATTCATAACTTATAATTCATAATTGACATGTTCGGCATAGTTATTGATGAAACTCCAGCTTTTTACCCTGGAGCGGCATAGCATTGGCATTAACAAAAAATGAAATGTACATTCAGACTTTCCAGACGGGGAGGAATATCCCCATGTCCTACCCTGCAGTGGCAGAACAAGGAACGTCCCGGGAAGAAGAGGGGCGGACTTTGCAGTTCTATACCAGCAGTGGTATCCCGAATGGGAATGGCTCCAATAGCGCTTCCTCGAATGGCAATTCGCGCTCGAATGGGAACGCCTCTAATGCCGGTCATCGAATGAAGTTCCTGAATCCGTATGGCGCCTGTAACTTTATCGTAACGTGGGATGGCGAGAACGTCTCCGACGTGCTCGATGCGATCCGATTTGCGCGCGAGTCCGGCGACCGGTTTATTCAGGATAAACTGATCGAATATATTCTGAATATTCCGCTGCGGCATCCGCGCCCGCTGGATATTCCCGCCTTCGTGGGGCAGCCCATCTGGGCCGTCGATAACCATGGCCGCGCGCTCATCGGAATGCCGGGCGCCGAATCCATTGTGTCGGTCGAGTGGCTTCGTCAGCAGTTGCACCCTGCGTAGAGGTTTCTCTTTCTTTAGGCGGGTGTAATTCCGTCGCATCGAACTGCTTTCTCCTGCCGGGCTGTTCCATCAAAGCAATGGCTACCAGACGCTTCGAAGATTTAGGCATCGGCACCAAAGCGGCCGAGTCGCGCGTGCGCCTGCTCAATCGCGATGGCAGTTTCAACGTGCGTCGCAAGGGGCTTCCATTCCATGAGTGGTTTAGCGGGTATCATTATCTTATTTCGATCCCGTGGTGGAAATTCAACCTGCTGATTCTCCTTACGTATATCGCGATCAATGCCTTTTTTGGCGCGGTCTATCTCGCGATTGGATTGAATGGATTTTCTGGAATCGACGGTCATTCCCTTTCCGAACAGTATCTTCAAGCGATCTTCTTCAGCACCCAAACTTTCACGACGGTCGGGTTTGGTCGTATCGCACCGGTGGGGGATGCGGCAAATATCGCTTCAGCATTTGAATCACTTGCAGGGCTGCTCTCGTTCGCGTTTGCAACGGGCCTCGTGTATGGACGGTTTTCACGGCCCGTCGCAAAGATTATTTTTAGCAGCCATGCCGTGGTCGCGCCCTACGAGCATATCACCGGCTTCATGTTCCGCGTGGCGAACCAGCGGAAAAACCAGCTCATCGATGTGGAGGCGGAAGTGACCCTAAGCCGGCTGGAACCTTTGGCGGGCGGTGGCCAGACACGTAAATTTTATCCGCTCGATCTCGAACGCCGGTCGGTAAATTTCTTTCATCTGAGTTGGACCGTCGTCCATCCCATCGACGAGCACAGCCCGCTTTTGGGCGTCACGGAAGAACAATTGTATCGCTCGGAAGCCGAATTCCTCGTCCTCCTGAGAGCATTCGACGATATGTTCTCACAGACCGTCCATGCCAGGACTTCTTACCGGACGAAAGAAGTGGTCTTCGGCCATAAATTCAAAAACATCATCCGAACCGGGCCCGATGGCATGACCGAAATCGAACTCGATAGGATTCACGACCATGAGGAAGTTGCCTAATCCGTCCGCCTCCGAATTTTTTTGTAATTGACGGGCCGCTTTTCGGTGAAGGCGCTGATGCCTTCCGTCACTTCAGGCGAAAGATTGTGGATGGAAAGCCAGTCGCGCGCGTGGCCGATCGTCGAATGCCACGACAAATCTTTCCAGAAATTCACTTGCTGCTTGGTATAACGCAAGCATTCTGGAAGTTTATTATAGAGTTTCTCGCAGAGCCTTGCGACCGCGCGATCGAGATCTTCCTTGGGCACTACCTCATTTACTAATCCCCACGCAAGTGCTTTCTCCGCCGGAATATCCTCGCACAGGAAAAGAATTTCGCGCGCCCGCCGCTCGCCGACGATAAGCGGCAGCCATTGCGTCGCGCCCGCGGCTGCTACGCTACCGCGCGCCGCGCCGACTTGTTTGATTATGATGTGATCGGCCGCGATCGCCAGATCGCACGAGAGATTCACCTCATTGCCCCCGCCCACCACCATGCCGTTCAATCGAGCGACGGTCGGCTTGCCGATGTTGCGCAAGCGCTCGTGCATCTCGATAAAAACGCGCATCCATTTGTAGTAATCGTTCGGGTTGCCGAGGAAAAATTCTTCCTGCTCCTTCAAATCCGCGCCGGTGGAGAAAGCCACATCGCCCGCGCCAGTGATGACGAGCACGGCAATGTCATCGTCCCACTCCGCGTCCTCGATGGCGATCATCATTTCGCGCAGCGTCGTGAGATTCAGGCAATTCAGCACTTCCGGCCGATTAATCGTGAGCGTTGCGACGTACTCATTCTTCTCATAAAGAATATGAGAAAAATCGAGCGTGCGCTTTTCCGTATAAGGATTCAGTTCCTGCGATGATTTTTTTGCCATGATGCTGTTCGTTTTAAGATGTCATCCTGAGCGGAGTTCGTCCCGACGAAGGAGGGACGAACGGAGTCGAAGGATCTCGTGTGGTTAGGCAGCGTGGTGAATTGCCGGAGATCCTTCGACTCCGCAAAACTCCGCTGTCGCTCCGTTTTGCTCCGCTCAGGATGACAGTGTAAATCAATTTCTTTTTATAGCGCTATTTCCTCAGTTCGACCTGTAATCATCGAAACAAGCGGACCCGCAAAACCCATCAGGTCCTTCGCGGCTGCGCGGCTGTTCGGCGATTTCATGCTTTGGTTCAACGCCTCGGCATCGTCGAAATACATGGTGCAGACGAGATGCGGCGCGGCGGGGAGCGTATCGTTGCCCGGCGTGAGCATCTTCTCGACCCACGTCACCTCCATCTTGCGAAGTCCTTCCATCTGCTTCGCCAGCGGCGTGTGCGTGTCGCGATAATGGTTGTCGAATTCTTCTTTATTCTCTGGTGTGCGGTAAATTGCTGTTAGTGTGTGCATGATTAAAATTATTAGTAGTACAAAAATACGATAATAATTGATGAAAAACAAATAGTGAACAGATTTGTTGAGTATTCGAAGTTGCAACTAAGAATGGCTCGAAGTGTTTCAAAATGTATTATGCGCCGACCGATTTATTTCGTTGCATTGCTTTGCTTAATATATCCAGCGGTTGCAAAGTCGCAGCCATTCTGGTCGGTCGGCCCGAAGTTAGGTTATACTTTGGGCGATAATGGAGGATTTACCTGGGGATTGGAAGCGAGTTATTTCCCTCAACAGATAGGACCTCTATGGGGATTTACATGCGATCTAACTTTTTGGAAGGAGCATTCTACCCTTCATCTCGGTATCGAAGGCGAGGAAGGACCGGGGATTGATGTAGGTCCAACTTTATTTTATTCGAAAGGAACGTTTAACTTCGGACTCAGTGCGATTCCGTGGTTCGGCGCTTTTATTTATGCTTACTACGAATTTGCGTGGCCATTTTTTCAGACGCCTTTTCAAAGCTACGGAGGGTACCTGAAAATTCCGATCGGCGTTACAATCAACTAACTGATCCTGAGGTTATCATCTTCAGAAAATACTCATGCACCCGCGCATCATCGACAACTTCGGGATGGAAGACCGTCGCCAGTAAATTCTTCTCCCGCGCCATGACGATACCGCGTTCGACCTCGCCGAGTATCTCGACATTTTTTCCTGCTTTTGTAATGAGCGGCGCACGAATGAAGACGCCGGGGAAATCCGATTCGCCCAATCCTGGAATGTGAAGCGGGATTTCGGAACTAAACCGCTGCGGGCCGAAGGCATTGCGACGAATGGTAATGTCCATCAGGCCGAGCCGTCCTTGTGAGGAACCTTCGATATTTTTCGCAAGGAGAATCGATCCCATGCAAGTGCCCCAGATAGGAAGTCCTTTTTTACCAAGCTCTCGAATTTCGTCGAAAATATTTTTCGCCGCTTCCGATTTTTCAAGAATGGCGACCGCCGTCGATTCGCCGCCGGGAATAATGAGCGCATCGATGCCTTCGAGATCGGATGTGCGGCGAACATCGCGCGTTTTCGCACCGAGCGATCCAAGTTTTTCGATGTGTTCCCTGAAATCGCCTTGCAATCCGAGGACGCCAACAATCTTAGTTCCCCTTCCTCTGACAAGAGGAGTGGGCTGGGGGGTGGTGCTCTTAGAGTCCACGGACCGCCAGCAATTCTCGTTCGGCGAGCGACGCGACCGTCCGGCCCACCATCGGCTCGCCCAGCCCACGGCTTACTTCGGCGAGGACATCGGGATCGTTGAAATAGGTTGTAGCTTTTACAATTGCGGCGGCGCGCTTTGCGGGATCGCCGGACTTGAAAATTCCCGAGCCAACAAAGACGCCATCCACGCCAAGCTGCATGAGCAGCGCGGCATCGGCGGGTGTTGCAAGGCCGCCGGCCGCGAAATTTACGACGGGAAGTTTACCGGTGGTTGCAATTTCTTGCACCAGGTCGAGCGGGGAGGCCAGGTTTTTAGCCGCGCTATATAATTCGTCTTTTGAAAGCCCACTGAGTTTTCGAATTTCTCCAAAAATCGAGCGCGCGTGGCGCACCGCTTCGACCACATCGCCGGTTCCGGCTTCGCCTTTGGTGCGGATCATCGCCGCGCCTTCGGCGATGCGGCGCAATGCTTCGCCAAGATTTCGCGCGCCGCAGACAAAGGGTATTTCAAATTTTGTTTTGTCGATGTGATTTTCTTCATCGGCCATCGTAAGGACTTCACTTTCATCGATGCAATCGACGCCGAGCGCCTGCAAAATCTGCGCTTCCACGAAATGCCCGATGCGCGCCTTCGCCATCACGGGAATAGAAACCGCGTTGATGATTTGCAGAATAAGTTCAGGGTCGGACATGCGGGCCACGCCGCCATCGGCGCGAATATCCGCGGGAACCCGTTCGAGCGCCATCACCGCGACAGCGCCCGCATCTTCCGCGATCTTCGCCTGCTCGGCATTCACCACATCCATGATGACGCCGCCCTTCAGCATCTGCGGGAAGGCGCGCTTGACAAGCGTGGTGCCGGTTTTCGGCGACTGTCCGTTCTTCGATTGACCGTTTGTGTTCATCGCTCGCCCAACAATTCGCGGCTGTTATTAGTGCAACGCACTCATGGGTCACATGGGACGCATTCGTCCCATTGATCTTATCGGTTCGCCACTCCCGCCAGAAACCCCGCGATCATCCGCGCTGCCAGCCGCGCGGTGCGGCCATCGGCGTCATGCGGCGGGCTAACCTCTACAATATCGAGCATTCGCACATTTTTTGAAAGCCCAGCCGCGACAGCAAGCTCATACGCTTCCTCGGCGAGAAACCCGATCGGTGCCGGCGCGCTCACGCCGGGCGCGTCCGAAGCGCGGACGCAGTCCATGTCGAACGAAAGATAGACCGGAAAATCGGGATCGCCGCGAGTGATCGCGATCTCACATTCTTCGAAAGCATTCGGCAGATGCGCTTCGGTTGCATCTTCGAATGTAAGAATCCGCGCGCCTTGCTGAAGCACCCAATCGAAATGCTCTTTGGAAGCGGCGAACGATTGAATCCCAATCTCTGCGAAATGCTCGCCCTTCATAATACCTTCTTCCAGCAGCAACCGAAAGCTGCTGCCCGAATGATGCAAACCGTTTTTCTTTTCGCGAACATCCAAGTGAGCATCGATATTAATCAACCCCAATTCCTGTCCATTATGTCCATCCCGTCCACTGAATCCACTCCGAAAGCCGCTGACCAACGGATAAGTAATATCATGGCCTCCGCCAAGTGCTACAACGATTTTTCCTGCCGCAATGAGGTCTTTGGCAATAGAAGAGGCATGTTCGTGCATCGTCTCCAAATCGCTTTCGGCAATATCGCCCATGTCAGCAATGTGAATCTCATCGAGATGCCGTTTGAAATGTGGTCCTGCGAACGGCGTCAATTTTCCAAGCCACTCTCGAATGGCGTGCGGCGCTTGGCTCGCGCCAATGCGCCCGCCATTCCTGCGAATGCCTTCGTCGGTCGGAATGCCGAGGATCACAACATCGGCCGAGGAGGCTTCGGAGGCTGACAAAAGAAGATCGGCGAGGCGTGGGTCATTCGTAATCATGTTGGTCTCTCTCTTACATCAATTCCTTTACCGCCGCAAATACCTGTTCGACTTCGATCGCGCGGATGCAGAGGAAATGCTCGGCGGGGTCCTCGCGGTAGCAGGTGAGCGGTTTTGGGGAATAGACAAAGCAGGGGCGGCATTCGATGCCGGTGTGAACTATTTTGTAGCGCGTTTTCCAGGGATGGACGTAGGTCTCGTTCGTCGGGCCGAAGATGGCAACCGTGGGAAGCCCAAGCGCGCCGGCAATGTGCATGAGCGAGGAGTCGTTGGAAATGAACAACGAAAGGCGCCGCATGATCGCGGCGGAATCGAGAATGCTCTTTGTCTCGACGGGCGTGACGAATGAGCCGGCTTGCGCGCGGATGATGGCGTTAGCGTCGGCGTCCTCCGGTCCGCCAAAAAGGAGAACGTTCGCTCCCAATTCGATCGCTATACGATTTGCGAGTTCGGCGAATTTTTCCGGTTCCCAACGGCGGCGAATGTGATTTTTGAAACGCGCCGTGCCCGCGTGCATTCCGAGGAGCGGCCTATCGCTCGAGATATTATGTTCCCGGCACCACTGCTCGCGGAATTCGTCGTGGTTCGGTGCCATATTGAACCGAAGCGGCGGCAAGCTTGCTTCGTTCAGTTCATGCCGAATGCCCAGGAGTGTCAGCAGCCGAACGTTTTCCTCGACACAATGCAGCGTGTCGTCTTCCAGGAGCGTTTTGGTGTTCAGCCAGCTTAAATTCTGCGGGTCGCGCCGCCGGTAGCGGATGGCGAACCGCTGTTTCGCGCCAATGAGAAAGGCGATGAGATTATATTCGCGCCGGTTTTGCGGATACACATTGATCGAAATATCGAAGTGTTCTTTTCGCAAATTGTTCACGAATCGGAGCGCGCCCGATTTCGACTCATTCAAAAAATCGTAGTAGTGGACTTTATCCACGAACGGATCGTGCTCGTACATCTCGCGGGTGCTCGCGAACATAATGAAGGCGTGAATTTCCGCGTTGGGTTTGGCGCGGCGCAGCAACTCGACCATCGGAGTCGCCATCAGCGCATCGCCAATGCCGGGAAGCGCAAGGACAAGGATTTTTTCGGAAGGCATGATTACGCCTCGGCTCCGGGTTTTAAGCGATTCGAACGCCGCTCACGGACGAAAAGAAAAGCGAGCGCGCTGAGCGAGAGAAGGAGCGTCACAATTGTAATCCAGCTTCCCGCGGCGAACGCGCTGGACTCATACCGCAGTGTGACCTTGTGCGTGCCCGCCGGAACTTCCACCGCGCGAAGGGAAGTAAACGCGCGATACAGTTTTACCGGATGGCCATCGACATACGCTTTCCATGAGGGATACCACACTTCCGAGAAAAAGAGCATGGCATTCGAAGCGGTTTTGACCGACGCCGCGATTTCGTTATCGCCATAGCTCGTTATCCTCGCGGTCGCCGCCGGATCGGGCGCGCCGAGCGGGAATTCGAGTGGCTCTTCGATAAGGATTCGATTGCGATAATCGTAGGTAGAGTCGGTTTTGAGTTTGGCAAGCGCCTGCGAATCCGGGAGAATGTCGGCCTGATAATAGAGCTTTACGCGGGGCAGGTAATTTTTACGCATCGCAAATCCAGGATGGTCGCCGGGCGTGATCGACCATTTAAGATTCATCAGGTCCATGCTCGCATCTGAATTCGTCATTTCCGGAAACACGCGCTGCAACACGAGCGGATCGTAGCCTTCGGTCAGTTGAATGCGGTCGTAAGCTCCCTGATTGCGTTTCAGGACCATTTGATTCCCAAGCCGCGTTCGCGCACGGGAAAGTTCTTTCGCCTGATCGTTCTGGAGCATTTCGACAAGCTGGGGCTGCTCGCGGTAGGCATCGCGCGGATCCTCGGGTGCGGCGTTGACGGTCATGCCATAGTTGAACAGCTCGATGACGGTCACGCCGATAATAAGAAAGGCCAGAAGATCGCCCCGCAATTTTCCTAAATAATGGAGTCCGGTGATCGCGATCATCGCAAGGACCGGGAACGTTGCGAGGCTCGCGGCCCAGGCGATGGAAGCATCCGCGCCATCGGGCGCTGTGGAAAGGAAGGTGGTGGCGTGCCACGCGCCTATGAGCGCCAGGAACCAGGGAAGTACAAGAAGAATGCGAACGGCGATACCTTTTCCCTCGCCCCATTTCGCTCCGGCGAATGTTAATGCATTCGCCAAGCCCACGCCCGCGAGCGCGGAGGCCGCAAAGCTAAAGAGCATCATCATACGCGCGGGCGTGCGGAACTTATCGAAGAGCGGGAGCGCGAAAAAGATGCGATAGACGAAAAAGTGATCGCCCAGTGCAAACGTTACCGCCAGCAGCGCCATGCCCACGAAAAAGGGAACGTATTTCTTTTTGCGAGCGAGCAGCCCGGCCATGACCGCGAAAAAGAGTGGCAGGACGCCAATATAAATCGCGGTTTCCCACGAAAGATAATAGGGGCCGTTCCAGTAGGGGACTTTGGCATCGCCCGCGCCATTCGTGAGGCCGAACAGCCGAGGCATAACGAAAGTGAGCAAATGTCCCCACGTAAGCGAGCCATCGAGCGAGTTCTGGTAGGTGATCGTTTCGCGCCGGGAAAGATTGGCGAGTTCCTGCGATGGCAAAAATTGGATCGCGAAAATTCCAAAGCCTATGAGGATGGGAATCGCCATTCTCACCAGAACCATGGGTCCTATCTGTCCGATGGGTCCCTGCTTATTGCGAATGCGATAGACTATCTCATACACCGCAAGCAGCGCGAGGAAGAATGTAAAGTATAGCGTCGATTGCGGATGGCCGGCAAGATACATCGCGCCTAAAATCAGCCCACCGATGATTCCATGTTTCCAGGAATCTATTCCGCGCAAAAAGAAATACGCGACGAAGGGAAACAGCGCGATGTGATAGACGATCATCTGGTGGATAGATTGCGCGGCGATATAGCCGCCAAAACCATAGGCAATTCCGGCAAAGGTAGCGGACCAATCGTCGATCTCAAAAATCTTTTTCGAGAACCAATACATTCCGAAACCCGCGACCGCGAAATGCAGCAGGATAAACCACTCCATCACCACCGGCGATAAATAGTTACCGGAGACGAATAGCGATTGCAGCATATTGAAAGGATACCAAAACGCCACCTGGACATCGGCAATAAACGGCATTCCGGCGAAGACGTAAGGATCCCATTGTGGGATAATGCCCTGCGCGAGCGAACTCGTGGCCAGCGTGCGAAATGGAAACTCCTGCTCGACGAAATCTTCCCAGAGAAATTTGCCGCCGAAGAGAATCGCGGAATGAAAGATCAGCGTCAAGCCGAGAAAAACCAGCGCGATGTGCCAGAGCTTGAAGCGGCGGAGGGAGGCCGGAACCAGAGCCGCCTTCGCCGAACGCAGGCCAGCCACCGCGCGTGGAGGCGGCGGCTTCGTGGTCTTTCGTCGTGCGGCAGGTGCTTGTGCCATCTATATGCTAATAGAATTCAAACTTTAGGATTTCTGATTAAGTCCCGGAGGGACGGTGTAACAATAGCCGCTGACGTAAGTCACCGGAAAAATAAGCCTTTCTCTAATGGAGTCCCGAAGGGACGGTATGTGTGGACTCCAACATGCCGTCCCTTCGGGACTCTTTCTTCTCTCCGCCTTTTGTTTCCGGTGACTTACGTCACCGGCTATTAACATTACGTCCTTTCGGGACTTAATCGAAGTCCAATCAACGAATGATTTAGTTACCGGTCGTGTGAATGCAGCTTTCGAATGCGAAGCAGTTCCCAGAACATTTTCGCCGAATCGGTGAGTGCTCCGACGGTCGAGCGCTCATCGTTATACCACTCCACCGCGATCTCGTGAATGCGGTAACCATACCGCCGCGCGAGGTATAGAATTTCTACATCGAAGGAAAATCCGTCCACGCGCTGCTTCGAAAAGAGGATGGTGGCCGCATCGCCCGAAAACCCCTTGAAGCCGCATTGCGTGTCCCGAATACCGCGGAAGACGAAGAGCTGGACGAGGATATTATAGAATCGTCCCATCGCTTCGCGGTACCAGGGCTGGTGTTTCTTGACGAGCATCCGCCCTTCGGCGGCGCGGCTGCCGATGACAACATCGTATTCGCCGGAAGCTACGAGCGGGAGGACCTTCGAAATTTCCTGGATGGGAGTCGAAAAATCCGCATCTGTAAAAATGCGCACGCGGCCGTGGGCTTCGAGCATCCCCCGGCGCACGGCCGCGCCTTTCCCCATATTTACCCCGACCGCGATGAGCCGCATCGCGATACGATCCAAATCTTTTGGTTTCCGTGCAAAGCTTGCTTCGATCGCTTCGAGCGACCGGTCGGTGGAACCATCGTCGACGACGATGATTTCGCCATCGTAATCGGTCGTTTCCAGATAGCGATAGGCCTTCTCGAGCGAAGGGCCGATGCGATCGGCCTCGTTATAGGCTGGAATGATAAGCGATAGTAGCACTCAGGGGCGGCAATTCCGTAATTATTTCTGCTTGGCGGCGCCGTTTGTTTTCTTCGCAGCTCCGTTCGGTTTTTTGGTGACGGTGGCAGGCGGTTTAGCCGCCGCCGGCGCCTGTGAAATATCGGGCACGGGCGCCGCGCCGGGCGCGGGCGTACCTTTGATAGAATCGACGACCCCTAATTCTGCCGCAAGCTGGTCGCGGTCCTGTTTTACGGCGGCCAGTTCGCTTCCGGCCCCCATTTGCGCGAGTTGCGCATACTTCGTCAGGATCGCATCTAATTTCGCCAGCGCCTCTTTCTTCTTTCCTTGCTGCTCCAATACTTTTTCGTCAATTTGCTCGAGCCGGAAGTTGACGAAGAGTTGGTTGCCGCCCTGCGTCTCGGCGCGGAGCGCGGAGAATACCGAGCGAGCGGAATCGTACATTTCCGCGCTGATATAGAGATCGCCCTTACGGAATTCGTTTTGGAGATATTGGTCGCTGCCGACGGCTCCTTCGTCCGCAGGCGTTGCGTTCATTTTTTGCGCAGCCATTTTGATGTATTCCTGCGCCTTGGCCTTCTCACCCGTCGCCTGATAAAGTTGTCCGATGAGTTGCAGGATGTTGTAATCCCAGTCCACAAGCTTTGGCGGCATTCGCGCTTCGAGGGTATCGAGCGCGCGGCGGGCTTCGGGAAGATTATTATGATTGATCTCCCAATTTGCAAGCCGCGCATAGAGTTCGAGGTAGGATGGCTTCGCCTGATCGTCGAAGCCGCCTAAATTCGCATCGGGATCCCGGAACGTGTTCAAGACCATCGCGGGATAGGGCTTCTCTTCGAGTGTGGGAGCGAGATTATATGCGATCTTCTTATAGACCGGCTCATTGAGGTCACCATCGAACAACTGCCGAGGTGCGGGGTGCTCTGTCGGTACGATTCGCGCGACCATGCCCTCGAACTCGCCGTGCTGGTCCAGCCCATCCCAATAACTGGAGGGCAGGCCGATCGCAAAATAAATGGGGCGGTCGTTGATATTATTCACGACGATATCCCGGATGAGTTGATCCGAAATTTGATAGACATCCTTCGACTTATCCTGCGGATCCGCCATTTGGGTGGTGAACTTCCAGCTAAAGGAATAAGGCTGTGCGACGCCGGTGAACTTTTGCATTGCCGCCGCCGAAACGTTGACCGTCACCATGGGTGGCGTATCCCAGGTTGCATGAATACCTTCCGGCGTTTCATCCGGATGGCTAAGCTGCTCTTCCGTGAAGGACGGCAGGTTCACCGTCATTGCTCCAAAGGGGTGATCGTATTTCAATTGCCGGACATACCAGCCCATGTTGCCGAGCGAGAGATTCACAATGCGGACATCGTCCCGAATATGATACATATCCTGAATCGCCCAGAGCGGGAACGTATCGTTATCGCCGGCAGTGAAAAGAATCGCATTCGGCCCGCAGCTTTGCAAGATATTGTAAGCGTATTCGAGCGGCACGTTATTATCCTCGCGCGACAACATACCCCATTTCGCGGCATGGTGGAAACTTTCGCCAAAGAGCGACATGCCCGCCAGCCCCAGGCATTGATTGAGCGGAATGAGCACAACGGCAAGCGCGAGCGTTCCACCCAGCAGCCCAAGCGGCCCCTGCCCGCGCAATACGGGAATGGTCTCTTTTGGTCCTTCGAGAACATCTCGGTCTTTTGGCCCAGCGTCCTGCAATGGCATATTCTGCTTTTTCGCCAGCCATGCGCGCAGCATTTCCATAATTCCCGTCACGCCGATGCCAATCCACATGGCATAGACCCAGAAGGCGCCTACGTAAAAATAGTCGCGCTCTCGAGGCTGGGCATCCTGCTGGTTTTGATACCATGCGGTGACAATGCCCATGACGATAAAGCCGGCCATCATGGCCAGCGCGCGCTTCGGGTCGCGCCGGAATTGCCAATAAATCCCAAATAGTCCGACGAGAAAGGGAATGCCGAGCGTGTGCGTCCAGTCGGTTCCCGAGTTCTGCACGTCCTTCGCGCGGCCGACGAAATTCCAAAGCAAATAGCGAATGTACATCCAATTGGTTTGGTAACGCCAGAAGAACTCGGCGCTGCTCGTGTAGGCCGGGCCGCCATCGGCGGGCGTGCCGTTGCCCCATGTTGGGCCGTTGCGCGGATCATCCTTCACGCCTTGCTCGTCATTGCGGCGCGGTAATTCCCGCGCTTCGCCATATTGCTGACGGGAAATATATTCGTAGAGTCCATCGCTTTTGCCTTGTGCCGTAAAGGTCGAGGGATGGTGCTGGTCCATCGGCGGGTCCTGCGCGCCGCGCACCATCACGAAAGCATAAGTCGTGTATCCTAAGAAGACGAGGCCCGCGCCCGTCAGGACAAGCTTCGCAAGCTGGCGATTATTATTCCAATAATAAATAACGAAGCCGATCGATGCCAGCGCCGTAATCCACGTGAACGTCCCTTGCTTCGCGCCGCCCAACCAGCCGACAATACCCGTCAGGACGATCAGGAAAATAAAGAGAAACGCAACCATGCCGGTCGCAAGCATCTCCACCCATTTGCCGACCGTCATCTTCGGCCAATGACGATAATAGACGAGAACCCACACCGGAATGAGAGCGAGCATGGACATTTGATGCACGCCCATCGAAAGCCCGATGAGATAAAAAATGAGCAGCAGGTATTTTTCGCTGCCCGGCTCGCTCGCCTTTTCATACCAGATGAGGCCCAGCCAAATAATGAGGGCGATAAAGAGCAGGCCCGGCGAGAACACGATAAATTCGTTCGAGTTGAACCATACGCTATCGCTCCAGGTGAAGGCCAGCGCCGCGACGAAGGCCCCGCCATAATGCGTAATGACATCCGACAGGGTGAGTGGATTGCCGCGCCACATCCGAATAATCCGGACGGTGCAGAGATAAAGGAACATCACCGAGAGCGCCCCGCACAGCGCCGAAAATGCGTTCAGCCGAGCCGCCGGATCGGAAAGGGGGACGATGAGCTCGAAAAATCGGCCGGCGAGCGTCATGAACGGCGCGCCCGGCGGATGGGAAATTCCTAACGTTGCCGCCGCCCCGAGGAATTCACCGCAATCCCAAAATGGGATCGAAGGCTGCATCGTCGAAAGGTAGGTAACTGCCGCTACGAGAAAACTCAGCGCGGCAAGCGCGTAGTGAATGCGTTTTGTCTGCATCAAGCTAAAAATGAATGAATGGATCGCAACCCCCAAAACAGGCGAGGGCGATTAAGAACTCATTGTTGGGGCGGAAAGCTCCTGAAAGTTTACGGAAATAAAAAGCCCCTCCGAAATTGGAGGGGCTTTTGAAAATTAAGTTTTGGCTTAATGCTGAACTATTAGTTCCTCCGTCACTACGTCCCCGCCGGAGGCAAGCCGAACGAAGTAATGCCCGCTGGGAAGATCAGAAAGTGAAACCGTCGCTTCATTCGGTCCCGCACTGCGCGGCCCGTTCACCACCGCCTTCACCGTATTGCCCGTCTCATCGTAAATCAGGATGAGTGCTTGACCGCCATGGGCAAGCGAGAAATCCACGTTCAGCGAAGACGACGCCGGATTGGGGCTGAGTGCAAGCGACGCGGAAGATGCCACTTGCTCGCTCACGCCTGCTCCGGGAATCGGAACGTGCGATAGCGGAAGAGTAATGGGATAAAATGGCGTCGTGTCTTCTTTACTGCGATGCATGAAAACCCGAACAGACGAATCAAAACTCCAGCAGGTTGCCTTCCATAAAGAATCTGGATACAGATTCATAAAATTAATGGCAAGGTTGCAAGCTAGGTTTCGATCAAACCCAGCGGCACATCCCAAAAGGTAGTGAAGAATGTCCTTCTGCACAGCTGGATCCATATTTAAAGGTTGCTGATCTACCAGCCAGTTGTATTGGATCATGTCCTTGTGAGGGCTATCGTAGGCATGGGCCTCGCCCGGAATAGCCGTGTCGTTTTGAAGGGAGATATCATAATCTATTTCTTTGAAGGCCCCGTTGCCGGCATAGATACCGCCTCCATAAAGAAGGTATGAGTCCGCAAATGGATGGCGCCGGCAATAAAGCCGCAGGGTATCTATTCCGTGCTGCAAATCAATACTGTTTCCGTACCAGCTCATCCCTTCATTGTATAGGTAGAGGCTGTCAGACGTATCACTCAACACGACGGATAGCGGTAGCAGGTTGCCGTTCTTGCGATTGACAAAGCTTCCACACGAATAATTGTTAATGGCTGCAGTGCCGTTATCATTGTTTGTCCAATACACCCCGGGAGTTAGGGGGTCGGTTCCGTCATTTGCATTAGGCAAGGAAGGATTCCATAGGTTCCCAGTTATCTCTTGATTTAGGATATACTCGGGATGGTGTGGTGGCAGGGTTCCAGTAAATCTCATGTGGACTTCACCATTGCTACTTACGACAGAGTTGAGGCCCTGATTGTTCAAATCGGC
>Ga0307373_10004800_pt1 | contig 22511 bp, 24 predicted proteins | sample OX2MG_FD_202534 | JGI IMG/M metagenome (GOLD analysis project Ga0307373, IMG submission 202534) | Soil microbial communities from Risofladan, Vaasa, Finland - OX-2 | ecosystem: Environmental > Terrestrial > Soil > Coastal area > Acid sulfate soil | place: Finland: Risofladan, Vaasa | collected... | reverse complement strand
TATTGCAAAAGCTGCGCCTGAATTTATCGTTGCGCCTAACGGAACGGCCTATATCAATACGACTGGCGGCCCTGGGATGGGAACCGCGGGCACCGGCGACGTTCTTGCCGGAATTATGGCCACGATGCTCGCGCATAATCCAGATTCCCCAGTGAATGCCGCCATCGCCGCTACGTATCTTTGTGGTCTCGCCGGAGATTTCGCCGCGCGGGAAATGACGACGCACGGTATGAGCGCGACCGATATTATTGCGAAACTTCCCGAAGCGTTCAAGGCTTTAGGAGTGCAATAAAATGGCATCCTGGCAAGGTGTTCTCCGCAAAGATTTGCGCGTCGAGTTTCGCACGCGCTATGGCGTAAGCGCGGTCATTATGTTTTTGCTCATCACGGTCGCCGTGATTCTCTACTCGACGCCGGGCGAACAGCTTCAGCCAAGCATTCTTAGCGCCTTTCTTTGGATCGCCCTCTTCTTTGGCGCGATGACCGGACTTGCACGATCTTTCGTTTCGGAGGAAGAGCGCGGTACAGCACTCATGCTCCGCCTTTATGCCGATGGCGAGAGCGTCTTCATTGGAAAGCTTGTCTATAATCTGGCGCTGATGCTCGCGCTTGCGATCTCGGCCGTCCTTTTTTTTCAATTCTTTTTCACGCGGGATTTTCACATTCGGGATTGGCCGGCGTTCATGTTGCAACTCGCGCTTGGAGCCATCGGCATCGCGGCCGTCTCGACGATTCTTTCGGCGCTCATCAGCCGCGCTTCGCAGAAAGGCGCGCTCCTGCCGATACTCGCGCTGCCGGTGCTCATGCCGCTCGTCATTGCCACCACGGATGCGACACGCATCACGCTCGAATCGTCGAACGCCATTGCGAGTGCTCGCGGGGACTTTTTAATCCTCATTTCGTTTGATATTGCGATGGTGCTCGTCAGCTATGTGCTGTTCGATGTAATTTGGCGGGACTAAAATATTGAAAATCTTTCGTTCGAATATTTTTCTTTGGTGCCTCGGAATTGCTCTGGCAGTTCAGGTTTACCTTTCCTTCGAAACGCCAATCGGTGGCAGTTTCGGCGATGCGGCAATGCTCAAGATGAACGGTGTGCAGGATGTCACTCCCGTGAAGGCGACGCTGCTTTCCGTGGATTCCAGCAGCGCGTTATTCGCTGACTTTTATGGAGATTCTGGGCGCGTGAGTGTGACGAATGGGTCTTATGGAACCTATTCGTCCTATCGGCCCGGCGATGTTCTGGTGATGAGCGTGGAATACCAACCCACTAGAAAAGGTTTCGACCTCGTCGAGATTATTCGCGTGAACCCGGTGATGACCTTCCCGATGATTCAGGGCCTGGGTGAGCTTGGCCGCAACATGCTCTTCCACGTTCCGATGTCGATGGTCGCCTTTATCGCATTCCTTTTCGGCACCATCTATTCGATTCTTTATCTCATCAAAAAAGATTTCGATTACGACCGCCGCGCTCGTGCAGCCTCCGCCGGTGGATTTCTCTTTACCGCGCTCGCAACGATTACCGGCAGCATCTGGGCGCGCTTTAGCTGGGGCACCTTCTGGAATTGGGATCCGCGCGAAACATCGATCTTTATCCTGCTCCTCATTTATGCCGCCTATTTCATGCTCCGTTCGCTGCTTGAGGAGAGCGATGACAAAAAGGCGCGTATCGCCGCAGTTTATAATATCATCGCGTTCGTGAGCGTGCCGTTCCTTATGTTTGTCGTGCCGCGCATCACGCAAAGCTTGCATCCCGGGGGCGGCGGCACAGAAGCGCCCATCCTCAATCTTTCCGGAAAAACACACACAGCGCCATCGCTGCTCGATATGTATTGGATTTCGGTGGTGTTATTCCTCATGGTATTTCTTTGGATCAAAGATCTTTACACGCGCATTCTTCGATTGCAGGATAAGCAGGCGGAACAACTTTATTAACGATCATGGATTTTCTTCAACATAACGCTCTCTACGTCGTCGGAATTATTTCGGCGGTGATCTGGCTCGGACTTTTTCTTTTTATGTTCGGCATCGAACGCCGGTTGCGGAAGCTCGAAAAGGAAAGCTAAGTTCGTTCCATGCTAATCCGCCAAGCACTGCCGGAAGATGCGGAAGCCATTGCCGCGCTTCTCATTCGTTCCATCCGCGAACTTTGCGGGCCGGATTACGATAACGACGAAAGAATTCTCTCTGCATGGTGCGCGAATAAAACGCCGGAAAATATGCGTCGCGGAATAGAGAATCCAAATAATTATTGGATCGTCGCCATTGATGATGAGGTTATTGCAGGCACGGCGCTAATGACGAGCTCGGGCGAAATTCACCTCTGCTATCTGCTTCCCGAATATGTGGGACGCGGTATCGGCACAGCCATGCTAAACAATCTCCTTCACAATGCCCGCGTGCTCGGCCTTCGGAAAGTGACACTTGAAAGCACGCGTACCGCGCGCGCTTTTTACAAGCGGAATGGATTTATCGAAACGGCTCCGGTCCTGGGATTGGGAATCATTCCAAGTTTCGCGATGGAGCGCGATCTTACATCGAATGATGCCTGAAAACCCGCTCGCCGGAATCCGCGCCGTCCTTTTCGATATTGACGGCACGCTGCTCGATACGTTCGATTTTATTTATGGCGCATTCGAATATGCATTCACGGAACACGGACTCTCCCCGCTTTCCCGCGAGCGTATTTCCGAGTTGATGGGCGGCCCTTTGGAAGAAGTCTATCGAACGATGGCGCCGGGTTCCGATCCAACGTTGCTCGCCCAGTCCCACAGGATGTTCCAATCGGATAACTTGCGGTTAGTGCATCTTTTCCCTTCGACGATGGAAGTGCTGACCGAGCTATCGCGTCGCGGAATGAAGCTTTCGGCCATTACCACGCGATCGCTACGAACGTCCATTCGCTCATTGGAACTGACAGGTATCGCGAAATACTTCGACATCATCATTTCGGCGGAAGATGTCACATTTCATAAGCCCCACCCGGAACCGCTGTTGAAAGCGCTTCAATTCCTTGCTGTAAAACCGGAAGAAGCAATTATGGTGGGCGATACGCGCGCCGACATCGAAGCAGGAAGAAATGCGGGGACAAAGACCGTCGCCGCGCTCTATGGCTTCGGCGGCGAACGGTTACGAGAACTCGATCCGGATTATGCGATCGAGGAGTTAAAGGAGTTGCTGAAGCTTATCTGAACACTATCCCAAATAATTCTGCAACGGCTGCGTTCGTGGCGTATGCCGCAGCCGGCGGATGGCTTTTTCCTTGATCTGGCGCACGCGCTCGCGGGTGAGCGCAAATTTATCGCCGATTTCCTCCAGCGTCAACGGATGCACATCGTTAAGGCCGAAATATAGCTCGAGCACTTCCCGTTCGCGCGTGGTGAGTGCCGTGAGCGCGCGGGACACTTCGAGCTTGAGCGAATCGCTCATGAGAACCGAATCCGGCGGCGGCTGCTGCATGTCCTGTAGGATGTCGAGCAGCCGATTATCTTCCCCGACCGCAAAAGGCGCATCGACGGAAAGATGCCGGCCCGATACCCGAAGCGTCTCGAATACTTCGATCGGCGACATATCGAGTTTCTCGGCGAGTTCACTCGCGGTCGGTTCACGCTCGAACTCCTGTTCGAGCTGGGAAAACTTTTTCGAAATCTTATTTAAGGCACCGACTCGATTGAGCGGCAGCCGGACGATGCGCGATTGTTCGGCAAGTGCCTGGAGGATCGACTGGCGAATCCACCATACGGCATAGGAGATGAATTTGAAGCCGCGCGTTTCATCGAAGCGCCGTGCTGCTTTGATGAGTCCGAGATTCCCTTCGTTAATCAGGTCGCCCAGCGAGAGGCCCTGGTTCTGGTATTGCTTCGCGACGGAAACGACGAAGCGAAGGTTCGCCTTGACGAGGATTTCGAGCGCGCGTTGCGAATCGGACGCGTCCTCCCGGATTTTTTTGGTAAGCGCAATCTCCATTTCGGAATTCAAGAGATCGACCTTGCCAATTTCCGCAAGATAAATATCCAGCGACTCGCTTTCGCGGTTCGTGTATTGTTTCGAAATACGCATAGTGCTTCTCGAGTTTCAGTAAGTGACGAACGATGCCGAAGCCCCATGGGACCTCGGCGACAAGATAACCGGCGTGTTCGATGCCGCTTGCGCGCGCTTGCCAGCGCGTGGCCCTGCGGCTGCTCCGGTTCGAGCAAGGAATATAAGTGGAACGAATATCAATTGCGAATGGAGTATCACGTGCTGATAATACGTACTGCGCTCCTCAAATAATGGTTAAACGCATGGGCCGCGTGCCGCATTCTTGCAGCCTTACGGCGGAGCATCGAACGCCCAGGGTCCGGAATTTCTTCGATGAGGAAGGCCATTCGGTTTTGTTGTTTTTACGAAGATGCTTCCGTGAACGAGCCTTCATTTTCGAACGTTCCGAAAAATATTTGGATTTACACAAAAATAATCGTATATTCCCGGAAATTTGGACCGCTCCGGCCTGTGTAAACCATCCCCGCCCACGCTCTGGAAGAAGCGGAATTTCAATAGACGATAACGTTATTACCGCCGAGTTCGCGCGCTCGTTCGAGCGCGAGTTCCGCGCCTTCGATTAGTTCCTGTACCGTCCCATCCCGCCGAGCGCCGGAAACTCCGATCGAGACCGTCACCGAATAACTTCGCTTGCCGATGGCGATGACTTCGCTGACGATCATCTTCCTCATTTTTTCACTCCAGAGATAGCCATCTTCGTCCGTCATTTTGACGAGCATTGCCGCGAAGGTATGCTCTTCCGTGCGAGCGATGACGTCGAATGGCCGCGCTCCAAATTGGAGCAGGCGCGTGACCGCCAGCACAATCGTATCGGAATCCTCCTGCGAAAATCTCGAAGTGAATTCCGAGGCTCCATCGATCTCGAACAGCACGAACGTAAGCGGCTCGTCGAATTGCATGGCGCGCAATAATTCCTGGTTGGCGCGGTCGAGCAAGCCGTGCTTATTGAGCACTCCCGTCAGCAGGTCGGTAAGCGCGCGGGCGCCGACCATCTCTCCGAGCGCGATGATTTCCAGTGCCGTGGCCGCGCCGCGTGCAAGATGCTCGAGCGTTTCGACATCCGCGCTCGTAAACCGCGCCCGCTCCGTATGCTCGATCGCGAGCACGCCGTAATTTTTCGTGGCCGTTCGAATCGGTATGGTCAGGAACGAATGGCCCACCGCATTCTGGCGGTCTTCTTCGAGATTGTAGCGAACGCTTTGCGCGGTAAGCGAATCCAGCCGCATACTCTTGCCCGAAGCAAGGCACTTCCCGACGATGCTTTCCTCGAGCGAAATCGGAGTCATGGGCGGAACATACGCGCCGCCGCGTTTCGATTGCAGGCTGCTCACGTTCCAAAGCCGGCGGGAATCATCGAAGGACGCGGCGGCCAACCAGTCCCACTCGATAATTTCTCCGGCCGCTTCCGTAAGCGCGCGAAGAATATAATCGGGATTCCGCCGCTGATCGCGCAACACCCGGAGCGAAGAATCGGGGCTGACGATTTCGTGAAGCTTTCGGGAAGCATCCAGCGCGCGCGCGGCCGCAAGCAAATCGTATTTCTCGATGTACGACCGGATAAGCCCGGAGAGCAATTTCGAATAGTCCGTCAGGATGCGGAGAGTCTCGGCGCTGAAATGGTCCGGCACGGCGGAATCGACCGTCAGCACGGCCACAAGCCCTTCGCCAAATAATACCGGCATCCCAGCAAAAGAAGCGATGCCAATGGCGTCTCGATAATAGGGAATGAGGTCGAGTTCGGCTTGCGGCGCAATGGTGGAATGGAGTTCGGGCCGGCCTTTCGAGACGATCCTGCTCACGGCATCCAACTCGATCGGGAACCGCTTATCGGCCGCGAGGAATTGGTAGGCCCGGTCATCCAGTGCCGCGGATTCGAGCACGAGTTGCTGCTTTTTTGCATTGACCCAAAAAAACATGGCGCTTGTCGCATTCAACTCGTCGCGAAGAATATCGAGGACGTCGCCCAGGATGACAACAAAATCGGCTCGGGGATCGCGCGTTTCGCTGGCACGGCGCGGGCGCGAATCGAAGGAACGGAGCGCATCGAGATACGCCAGGAGCGGCGGCTCGATTCTCGGTTCAAGCGGCATTTCAATCTCCACTTCCCGCAATGGTGGGATTATCGTCGGAGCCGTCCGAAGCCCTTCAAAATCATCAGAGGATGAATCGAATATTTTTCCATCGATACTTCCCTCTTCGATACCTCCCTTATCGGTGATTTCCTCATCGACAATTTCCTCATCGAGAATTTCCTCATCGAGAATTTGTTGTTCGAGCATTTCCTCTTCGATTTCCGTATCGAGGTTTTCTTCTACGAATATGTCTTCTTCCTCAGCGCGGCTATCGGGTATTTCGAATTCCGGCTCTACCTTTCCATTCATCTCGCTGGCAAAATCCGCGGCTTGGGTCGGGTCCGAGAAGGAATCCCGCGTTGGTTCGGCATCGTCGTGCAGCTCGATCCGTGGTTCGGCTTTCTGGCTCATGGCAAACAATGGTTCTGGCGTGCCGGGACGCGGAACAACTGGCTCCGGCACCTCCTCGTGGTGCGCGCGAGTTACGCGAACGACGGCGCGTTCATGCTCGGCAAAATAAGGAACCGAGGAATCGGCCGGAAGCGGATTCGAAACCGGTGCCGGCCCGCGCGCAACTTCGTCCGCGTGGTGAGGTTTTCGAAAGAACGGCAGTTTATTCTGCACGCCGATCATTTCATCGCGAAGTGATTTTATTCTCGGAACGGCAAACCGAATGAGGGAAGGTTTTTCTTTTTCCAATCGATCCTGGCGTTCCTGCCACGCCCGGCGCTCTTCCTCGACCTGGGCCTGCTGGCCCTCCCGCGTAATTTGGAAATCGTCGAAGGTAACTTTTTTCATACGCTTGTGCTCGCCATCGGTAGAACCGTCTTCTCGCCGCGATGGACCATCCTCGGCATAAGGAGGTTCCGAATTCGGGCGAGCTGTTTCGAGATCATCGCGTTCCTCGTCGGTCATGCTTTACATTAACGATGATTGTGGGCTGCGTCAACCGATACACGAACCTCTAAGAGCCAAGAGGAATTCCTTATTAACGGACGTTCACTCCCTTTTTTTTTGCTATTCCAGAATCTCGGTCACGAGATTTTCCGAGCCGTTCTGCGTAACGGTCCGTTTCTCACCAGGCTGTTCCTTGCTTTCGATCGTCAGTGTGAAATTTCGTTTCTCCTGCATCGCACGATAAAAGAGGAGGCCGGTCGTATCCTCGATATGCACGACACTATGCGAGGTGGCGACGAAATTCTGAATGGTTGCCGTGGTCGGGCCTTCTTGAAAGGCCCGCTTTCTCGGTGTCGTGGTCGTATTATCTTCGAGGACGGCCAGCACCCGATCGCCCCGTTTTTCGAGACCCCGAACCGTCTCCGACGCAGCGATGTGAACCGGAAAGGAAAGCCCGGCCGCGACATTCAGATTGACATCGGAAGAATCGCGCCAGGTCGTATCAGTGACGAGCGCGCGCGTGGGATTATGGACGAGCACGCGCATCACGTAAGCATTCGCCACCTCCTCGGCCTGCCGCGTCGCAAGCTGGCGAATACGCGGCTGATTTCGAGTCGAGTCCGGAACGGGGGCAAGCAACCCCGCCGTGATCTGGCTCACGTCGAGCATTGTATCGAGATCGCCATATTTACTGGCGCGTACCGTAAAATCTTTTCCAAGAATAATATTGAATTCCCGAAATTCATCGTTCATTCGATCGCGAAGATCGTTACTCGAATAGTGCATCTTAGAAGTATCGCGCTGAGATGTCAGTTGAATGGAATCCACGCGATACGTGAGCGTAACCGAACTATCCCGCCCGATTTTCCCCACGGTCTGGGTCACATAAAACTCCGTGGTGCTGGTGGCCGAATGTGTCAGGGCCGGGCCGCTGGGCGGTATATCGTTCGAACTCATCGTCATCCTGTCAGTAATGTGATACCGCTCGACGGAGCCGGGCTTCGGCCGAAAAAATAAATGATGGTTTGTGTCGGAGATCGGGATGGCTTTCGCCGGCTGGCTTGTATCGATCGCGGCGGTATTCGTGGAGGATACTGCCGATTCCTTTTTGCTGCACGAGGCAAGCATCGTGGCTGAGGCCACCGCAAGGCCGCAAAGGCACGGTAAGAAAGAACGTGAAAAGGGCATGAGGTTAGAAGAAAGTGAAGAAAGTTAGAAGAAAGTGAAGAAAGTGAAGTGTGTGTTTAGTGCTGATTCGGGGATTTTCTAATCTCCGCGCCCGCTGTGCTGTCGGAATCGAACTCGCCGGCGTTGGGATCTTTATAAACCGCGCGATGGGATTTTATTTCACGAATCGTAATCTTGCTTGCGTGCAGCACCTGGATCGGATAGACATCGGTCGTGACCGTCCGCGTGATTTCTTCCGGCACGGTATCGATATCGATGGCCAGTTTAACATTCGCGGTGTCCTGATAAAAGGAGTGTTTTAAATAGCCATTGCTCACGGCCATCTCACCCGTTCCACCGCCATAAAAATGGAGGATGCCCATCGGCGTGGCGATTCCTTCGAGGTATTCGATCCGTTGCGGCGGATCGAAATAGCTTGCGCGAACTTTCAGCTTGTTATTCCCATCGCGGTTCGAGGTCACGGTGCGCGTAATTGGAATTTCCGTGGCGGTCGAGGGTGAAGTATAGGGCGCGTTCAACGCGGCCATGCCGCCCATCCCATATTCGAGCAATTGCCCCATGCGAAGCGAGTCGGTAAGGGAAAGCATCGCGTGAACCATATCATAGGCATAGCCGTGGCCAACCGCATCGTCGTGAAAATCATCGAGGTTCAGGAAGCGCGCAATCGTTCCATCGGGCCGCATCACGAAGCGAATGACATGCCCCAAAAACTGCGCGCGCGGCAGGACTTTGATATCGTGCAGCTCGTGGGTAATGCTCCAATCGTCCGCGGAATTAAATCGGAAGAAATTTTCCGCGTGCTTTCCTTCCCCAAAATTAATGCCGGTCTGGAACGAATCGAGCGATGCGCCGATGATCGCGGAACCATCGGGAAGCACTTTTTCCACGGTCTCCGTGAAGGAATAAACGGACGTTCGAATGCTCGGACGCGCGCCGCTCGCATCGACCTGCGGAAAGTGCATCGCAAGCTTCAGCACTTCCTTCGTAACTACGCGGTGAAGATCGCCCTCGTGAAATTGCAGGCGAAATTCCGATATGGGATGAGTGATCGGCTCTATGCGCATCCCTCGCGGACTCGGGACGGGCGATGCTATCTGCCCGCGCGCGACCGACCCGGCCGCTAAAAAAGCAACCAATCCTAAAAAAACCAATTTATGAATTTGCATCATATTGACCTCAACGAGAGTAATTTTTATAAAACGCGTAGGCCGCGAGCGTCATGCCATCCCAGATTTCGCCGTTTGCGATCATGCGATCGAGTTCCTCCAGAGTGACCATTACCGGCTCGAACTCTTCGCTCACTTCGGGGTGGGCTTCCGCTTTGGCGAGTCCACGCGCAATAAAGACGTAACACTCCTCATCACTGGCTCCGTTCATTGGATTGAACCATCCGAGCGGAATTAATTCCGATGCCAGAAAACCAGCCTCCTCGAGCAATTCCTCCCGCGCCGCCTGTTCATGCGTCAATCCATCTTTCATCCCTCCGCCCACGAATTCCAGACTTTCGCGTTGATTGAGATACCGGAATTGCCGCAGCATCAGAATTCGCCCATCCTCCATTTCTGGAATGACGAACACCGCGCCTTTGGTGTGAGCATAATAAAATTCCCCCGGCGAGCCATCGGGATGAAGATATTCATCCCGCCGGTATTCCCACCACGGATTTTTATGGATGATTTCGCTAGAAAGACGGCGAAGGCGTTGGAGCATCGCGAGTGAAACACGCATGGCGTCGGAATGCTCCTGCAATCGAGCTGCCAGAAGGCGTTTCAAAACTCATAGGAAAGACCGGCAGAAACCAGCGGCCCAATAGCCTCCCCGGACGCAAATTGGGTCCCGAATATGGATGCGATCAGTTGAATACGATCGAGCCCGTATCGTACTTCGAAGCCGGGAATGAACCAAATATAGACATTTCCAGTACCTGAAACGGTCGTATCGTGAGGAACTGATTCATTATTATCCAGACCAGCACCCCGGACCGATTCCTGGCTCACATCATGATAAACATCGACATCGGAAATTCGAAGCAGAATCATGACGGAAAAATTGTTCCGGTCATACCCCGCCGCGCCCTGTATCCACGCTGTTGCGAAACGGGTTTGTTCGTTCCCGGATATTTGCCATCCTATTTCTGGTATAAGGCCACCATCCAATGTTTGAAACGTTGAATTCCCGATTCCCCATCCGATTCCACCATACACCTCACTACACAAACTCTTTGAAGTCGTGGTGTCGAAGAACCCGGCGCCGATCTCGCCGGAATATTGATTTCCATTCGGATCGCCGCTCTTGCGGAGAACAGCCGAGCCGCTCGCCAGCATCCCGAAGTGTTGCGTGAGGGCATAGGCTGCCGTGACCGTCTCACCGCCGGTGGAGGCGCTCGCCGACGCACGGAGTTCCCCTTTGTGCGAGAGCAATACCGCGCTGGGATTCGGAGGAAAATACGGCGGAGTGGAAACGGGAGCAACCGTCGCACAACCGGCAAAGAGAATCGCGGAAAATGCGAGGATCGTTTCGCGGCTCATGCAGCAAGAACACGCGAGGAGGAGAAAAAAGCAACAGAGGCGAGCCATATCGCAGAGTTAAATGAACAAAAGGCGAACTTCTCTCAGCCCAAAATGTTCAAAAACCGTCATTACTTGATTCACAATGAATCGAATTTTTGCACTTAGCGGTGTCATCATCTTTCTTTCCATGCAGGCGTCTTATGCCCAGTGGAAGCATACACCCGGTCCGTACGGAGTTACCGTTGAAGCACTGGCCAATATCGGTTCCATTGAATTCGTAGCGTCCGGGTCTGAGATTTTTCGGACGACGGGTGATGGCGCTACATGGACTCGTGTCGATTCGAACCTCGATTATATTCAGTCGATGACGAGCATCGGCCCTGTACTTTTTGCTTCGACGTACCGACAAGGTGTTCTCGCATCGCGCGACAGTGGGCGCACATGGCGCACGGAAGGGAGCGACCTTGGCCAATACAGTTCGAACTTTAACCTCGGCGGTGATAGCAACTATGTCTATTTGCAGACCGATGCCGATGGAATTTATTTTTCGAGAAATTTGGGATCGTCGTGGGTTCCGATGAATGACGGTCTTCCCACGGATTACGCCGGGTACGTGCTGGTCAACGCCTTTGGTTCCGATGGTCCATACATCTTTGCATCGTCAGGTAGAGATATCTTCCGCAATCTTCCTACGGGCGGCACATGGACGAACATGCACCTCTCGCTCAGCGACACGAATGAGGGAAAAGCGCAAATTACATCCTTTACCTCGTGCGGTGGTTATCTCTTTGTTGGTTCCGATAGCAACGGTATTTATCGTTCCGAACTCGATGGACGAGGATACCGGCGCTTTAACGCAGGACTCACCGATAGCACAGTCCTCGAACTTCAGTCGAACGGTAATACGGTTTACGCCGCTACGTCTGGAGGGTTGTTCGCTTCTATGGACTTTGGAGTAAGTTGGAATGCGATCAACACTGAGGATACTCCGATACTTAATTTATCCGTTGATGACAATACGATTTATCTCGGAACGAGCATTGGTGTATTCGTTAGCTCCGACAATGGAGGTCATTGGAGCTTTTCCTCACATGGATTCGATTATGCACCGATTTCCGCGTTATTCGTATCCAGTGGCTATCTCTTTACCGGGACCGATTACGGTAACTTTCGCTCTTCGAGTGGTGGATCGGCTTGGACGTTGATCAGCAACGGCCCGATGACGAACCTATCGGCAACTTCTTTTACCAACGTTGGAAACAACATCTTCGCGGGTACCGACGATGGAGTATTTTTAACGACGGACAATGGAGATCATTGGTCGAATTCAACGGATAGCCTTCCTTATATGCAGGTTGATCGGCTGACTGCAAGCGATTCTTTTTTATTTGTAACGGTGCTCGAAAAGTTTTACGATCGAATTGCGCATGTATTCTTATCTCTGGATACAGGAAAATCGTGGAATGCTTTCGATTCCCTCAACACCGCAACGACCAGCATAACGCAAGGCTCTTTCACGTATGTTGCCGGGTATCCTTCTACGGGTGTTGTGTATCAAACCACGAATAATGGAATATGGACGGAAGCCGATAGTGGGATTCGAGAATTTGGTATCTATGGAGGAAATGCTTCTAATGTGGAAACGCTAGTTCCCTCTGGTGAAAGTATTTTTGCTGGAACCGATGATGGAATTTATCTTACCACTAATAATGGTTTCTCCTGGACCAAGATCGGATCACTCCCCTCGACCTCGGCGCGTTTTACTGCATTGTATCTTCGCGATAATTATTTCATTGCGACCACGAACGACGGGGTGTTCGCGAGCATGGACAGCGGAGTAACATGGATTGAGACCGATAGTGGGTTAGCAAATACAAGTAAAAACATTTCGGCTTCCGCCGTTCAGGATTCCTTCCTGTATGTGGGAATTCAAAGGATAAACCTTACAGGGCAAGAGGTTGGTCTCTTTCGTCGTTCTATTGCTGAAATTGAGCAAGCGGTAAAGCAAGGAAGAGATCAGGCGCCGGTAAACGAAGTGCGAGTCACAGCGGGATTCGAAGTTGACATTCGAAGCTATCCCAATCCATTCTCGCAATCCACAGCTATAAGTTTTACCATACCCGAAAGTGGCCCCGCACAAATCACTATCCTGAATCTCCTCGGCGCGGAAGTCGCGCGAGTTTACGATGGCAAACTCTCGGCGGGCGAGCATTCTTTCACGTGGGATGCCCGCGGCGCGGCGCCGGGGATGTATGAGTGCATTGTTCGAACCGGCGGACGGACTTCAGAAACGCCGATGGTGCTGCTACGGTAAATTCCCGCCATCGCAAGCATATTGATCGCCTCAACACGCATCGGCACCTGACATTTCTATCTGGCTAAGAAAAGGTAGCAGACATGCGGCAAGAGTCCCAAAGGGACGAGATATGACCTCACATTCCAATTAAATGTCGTCCCTTGCGGGACACTGAATCGTTTTGCTCATCATCAACCGGTGACTGACGTCACCGGCTACTAACATGGCGTGGCTCCGCCACTTGGGAGGTTGCTTCCCGCCCGAGCGGATTGTGCCGTCCCGCGGGGCCACTGGCACTTAAAAAATCCGCGCACGCGAGGGGGCAAGTATGAATTATGAAGTATGAAATGGGGACGGAGGGATACGAGAAGGATAAGGCGAAATCAGCTCAATTTCGGTAGGCACCCATTTTCCTGGTTTTTTAAAAACAGCCCTCAAAAAAGTGAATTGAAAAGTTCCCATATTTTTAGAATAGGCCAAAATGATTCAGAAAAGCAGTAGTTCATGAAGCACAAATGCGTGTTGGCATTGTAACATAGTTTTCTTTGATTTTTTTTAGATGCATGGGCGTCCCGCATTATTCGCACGGCATTAGAATCGTCGTATTTATGTAGTGATAAAGAAATTTTCATCCCCCTGTAACTTTCGGGGAGGTCGCGGGTTCTTATACTTTGGGAGTTACTCAATTGTCGTCTTAACCACTCTCCTTTTTTTAGAAAGAGGTACAATATGTCGTCTTTTCGTGCCGGTCGTTTCGTGTTTCTTCTTGTGCCCGTTGCCGTGCTGGCAATTGTGGCGTTTTCGGGGTTCCGGCATTCGGCTTTGCTGTCGGTTCCGGATCACAGTCTGAGCAATAATCCGCTCGTGCTTCCTCCGAACTGGCCCGCGCCGCCGGTTCCCGCCGATAATCAAATCACGCAGGAAAAATTTGTGCTCGGCCGGCAGCTATTTTATGAAACCATGCTCAGCGGCGACAACAAGACTTCGTGCGCTACCTGCCACAATCCGAATCTTAGCTTTTCCTCGCATGGCGTGCAAGCTGGGGCATTCAATAACACGACCGTTCCGCACCGCATCGTTCCGAGGCTGGTAAACCTTGCCTACGATACCGTTCTCTTTTGGGATGGGCACGCCCACACGCTCGAAGAGCAGGCGCGGATGGGCGTCCTGAACAAGGGTGATCTTCAATCCGATACCCTGGCGTCCTTTGCTCGGCTTGCCAACGATCCGGCTTATGTTTTGATGTTTACGCAGGCATTCGGGGACGGCACGGTCACGCTCGACCGCGTTTCCAAAGCCATCGCGACGTTTGTCCGGTGCCTCGTGAGCGGCAACAGCGCTTACGATCAATATCTGAATGGCGAAACCTCGGCCATGTCTGCTTCGGCTATCAGGGGAATGAAACTATTCTTCGATACGAACCAAACGAATTGCTCGGAGTGCCACAATAATTTGGGCAGCGCAAAGCCGAATGCGCCGGGACAGATATTCTCCGATAATAACTATTATCGGACCGGCACCTTCGAATCCTCTCAGCCCGGCGGTGGATATGGATTAGATACTACCAACGATACGCTGCATCTTCTGGATGCCGGGCGTGCCGGCGTAACGAGGGACACGAACGATGTCGGCAAATTCCGCACGCCGACGCTCCGCAACGTTGCGTTTATGACTTCCTTCGGCGCGGATGGAACCGTCACTTCCCTTGCACAGGTGATCGCAAACTATAATAATGGCGGAGTGAATCGCCGTTTCGATTCAACTCCCATTTTCAATCAGGATCCACGAATCCAGCCGCTGCACCTAACGGACACGGAATTGAATGACCTCGCCGCATTCCTCAATAGCCTGACGGATACTTCGTTTATTTCGAATCAGGCATTCATCGACCCCGGCCCGGCGGCGGTGCATGAGGACGACCGAACCATATCGGGCGATCTTTCCGTCTATCCGAATCCATCGGCGAACGTTATGAATGTCGAATCTCCGGAAATAACCGGGCTGACGGAAGCAAGCCTGATTTCCGAAAACGGCGCGACCGTGTGGCGCCAGGCGGCGAACGCCAGCAGCCGTATGCGGCTCGATTTCACAGGAGTTCCCAACGGCGTCTATCGTCTCGAAGTGATCTCGAATGATACGCGGCAGACGGCGAATATCGTGCTTCAACGCTAAGATGAAGCGAGTCTTTTGCCTTTCGACCTTCCATTGCGCTCGTTCCCCTTGCGGGACGAGTGCAATGGGTGCTGCGCGTCGTTACTTCATAATCGAAATCGCCTGCACTGGGCTTTCGCCCTTTTCCGTGACGAGCTTGTAAAAGTATGCGCCACTCGGCAGATCGGCGCCGTCGATCAGGAGATCGCTGAAGGCGCTTGTGACGCGGTATCGCTTTACTTCCGTTCCGTCTTCCCGCGTGAGGATTACTTCGCCCGATGAGACGCCCGCCGGAAGCTGATACGCAATCCGCACGCGGCCAGAGGAGGGATTCGGGTAGGCGGAGGTGGGAAGGGTAGAACCTTCGTACGTAATTGAAGGATTGACGCCGGCAAATTGAGTCGTGGAACATCTCGGTAACTTTCCGGGGAGAGAATAAACATCGAATTCTGCTGGAGAGCTTTCCTGAACCAGCAATTTTGTTCCAGAATCCGTGGCGATAATCGGTGAGACAGGCAAATCTCCATTACCAATATTTCTATCCAACTAACAATTCTCACACCCGAAGAGAACGGTACCATCCTCCTTAAATATGCGTAAGATGTTGTGCCCCGTGGAGTCGGCACTCCAGAGGAGGTAGCCATAGGAGCCATCCATATTAAATAACTTTTTCGCAATCAAAACGATAAAAGTTCCGAAGTCCGTGCCTCTTCCAAAGGGGGGTATCGCGATGATTCTCTCTAAGGAATGATCGAGGTTGTAAATCCTGATGGTGTCCAAAGTATTTTGAACGTACTTCCAAACACCGGAATCAACTTCGACAAGGCCAAACTCAGCACCATCGCTATTCGGGTAAGTATGCTCCAGCGTAATCTGCGCGCGGGCCGAAAGTGCGAAAAGGAGAAGAAAAACGGGAAGGAAATATTTCATGGTTGATGTGATTGATTAATGACGGAAGGAATAACCTTGGAATCGAGAAATTGTTACAGGCTCGCCTTATTAAAGTATGGCGATACACGCCGAACGTCCCCGCATTCATGCTTGTTTTACATCGTTCTCCTTATAAAATGAGCTAAAAATTACGTGAAGCCAACCGATCAACAAAACCCCGATTATTTCCATAAAGTCGTCGATTGCCAGTGGGCATGCCCGGCGCATACGAACGTGCCGGAGTACATTCGGCTCATCGCGCAGGGGCGTTACTCGGATGCCTACATGGTCAACCGCGACTCGAACGTGTTTCCCGGCATTCTGGGCCGCACGTGCGACCGCCCTTGCGAGCCGGCCTGCCGCCGCGACCGCGTGGATGGCAAGCCCGTCGCGATTTGCCGCCTAAAGCGCGTCGCCTCCGATTTGAGAGATGACATTAGCGACCGCCTGCCCAGTATTCCCAACGAGAAGAATGGCAAGCGAATCGCGTGTATTGGCGCGGGACCGGCCTCGCTTACGGTCGCGAACGATCTCATGCCGCTTGGCTACGAGGTAACTATTTTCGAAGCGATGGACAAGCCGGGCGGCCTCATGCGCTCGAACATCCCCTCCTTCCGGCTTCCCGCTCATGTGCTCGATGAGGAGATTGCGATGATCACCGATATGGGCGTCGATGTGCAGTATAATACACCGGTCAAGAGTTTGAAGGCGTTGTTGAATGATAATTTCGATGCGGTCTTCATTGGCTCTGGGGCGCCACGAGGGAAGGATCTTCAAATTCCGGGACGCGAGGAAGCAGCGAAAAATATTCACATCGGAATCGACTGGCTCTTCTCCATCGCATTCGAGCATATTAAATCCATCGGCGAGCGCGTACTCATCATCGGCGTTGGAAATACCGCGATGGACTGCTGCCGCTCTTCGCGCCGGTTGGGTGGGAAAGATATTAAAGTGATGGCTCGCCGTCCGCGAAAATATTTCAAGGCGTCGCCATGGGAACTCGAAGATGCCGAGGAGGAAGGAATCGAGATCGTCATCAATCACGCGCCGAAACGATTCGTGATGGAGAATGGCAAGCTTGTTGGAATGGAATTCGAGCGGCTTGAATGGAACGAGGGCGCAACCGAATCGCGAACGATCGACACGGTTATCATTCCCTGCGACGATGTGATTCTCGCTATCGGTCAGGACAATGCGTTCCCCTGGATCGAGCGCGATCTCGGAATGGAATTCGGCAAGTGGGATATGCCGAAAGTCGATGAGACGACCTATATGTCCACGCTGCCGGGCGTGTTTTTCGGCGGCGATGCGGCATGGGGACCGAAAAATATTATCTGGGCTGTCGAGCATGGGCACCAGGCCGCGATTTCGATCAATAATTATTGCTACGATGTCCCCGTTACCGAGCGGATGAAACGCGGGATGAATCTTGTGTCCGCAAAGATGGGACTTTCGGAGTGGTCGTATCATAACAATTACGATCCGGCGATGCGGCAGAAAATGAAGCACGTCGATCTCGTCGAGCGCTTCAAAAATCTGACGACGGAAGTCGAACTTGGCTTCACGCCGGAGCAGACCGCCCATGAAGTCCAGCGCTGCCTGAACTGCGACATGGAGACGGTCTTCTTCGCGCCGAAGTGCATCGAGTGCGATGCCTGTATCGATGTGTGTCCGGTGCAGTGTTTAACAATCACTCGTGACGCAGTGGACGAAGTGGAACTCCGTGGACGCCTTTCCGCTCCAGCAATAAATCTTAGTCAGGCGCTCTTTGTCTCGGAACCATTAAAGCAAACGGGACGCATCATGGCGAAGGACGAGGACCTCTGCGTCCATTGCGGCCTCTGCGCCGAACGCTGCCCCACCTTCGCGTGGGATATGCAGAAATTCGACGCGCTGATTCCGAAGGCGATCGATATGCGGGAGCTGGTGATGGCGTAATATAGATTCGATGCATGTTAAAAAGGCCGATTTTGGCCTTTTTTATTTTTCTAAAAATTAGGAAATCGAACGGTTACGCATTTGGTTAGAGGAGTTGTGAGACGCGATGTATTCCAGGCCATAGCCGATCCGACGCGGCGAGCAATCCTTGCCTTGCTTGCGGTCCAGACGTTGACGATGACGAGCATCGCCGAGCATTTTAAAGTAACTCGGCCCGCGATCTCGAAGCACGTAAAGATACTGGCTGAATGCGGATTATTGAACATCAGGCAGCAAGGCCGCGAACGATATTGCGAGGCGAAATTGAATAAATTAAATGAAGTTTCCGATTGGGTCGAGCAATACCGCCAAATCTGGGAAGAGCGGCTCGACCGATTGGAAGCATACTTAGCAGAATTACAATCAAAAGAAAAATCCCATGGAAAAAAAACCTGATTTCACAGTAACCACGGAGCCGAACGAAGTCATCATGACTCGCACAATCGACGCGCCGCGGGAACTCGTCTTCGATGCGTTCACCAGACCCGAGCATCTTGCCGAGTGGTTCGGTCCGCATGGATTCCGAATCACCGCCGAGACCGATCCGCGCAAAGGCGGCAAGTACCGCATCACCATGCACGGCACCGACGCGCTGCCCGAGCAATTTCGCGGTGATTATCCCATGCACGGCGAGTACCTCGAATTCCTGCGGCCGGAGAAGCTCGTCTTCACCAATAATCTCGACGAGCATTCCGAAGAGTGGAAAAAAGAGCTGATGCAAAAGTGTGGAACCACCAGCCCGGAGGCCCTCAACTCCGTCGCCACCGTCACATTCGAAGAGGCGGGCGGCAAGACCAAAGTCACGCTCCGTTCGACGTTCAAATCCGACGCCATCCGCGATGGCTACGTCAAGACCGGAATGAACGAAGGCTGGGGCCAGAGCTTCGAGCGGCTGGATGCCCACATGCAGAAGTTCACATCGTGAAAAACCAGGAAGATAATTCACGCGGCGAGTGGTACGTGCTGGTGCAGGTGCTTCTGCTCTTTGCCGTTCTCTTCGCGCCGGAGTTGGAACCGGAGCGGGCTATTCCCGCCGAGCCGCTCGTAACGGCCGCGCGCATTTTCGGCGGGATTCTTTGCGTCACGGGATTGGCGTTCAGTTTCCTCGGACTTTTGAGACTCGGCAAGAATCTATCCATCTTTCCGAAGCCGAAAAACGATTCGGAACTGGTCGAGAGCGGTGCGTACGCAATCGTCCGGCATCCAATTTATTGCGGGCTGATCGCGGCAGCGTTTGGCTGGAGCCTCTTTCGTTGGAGCCTGCTGGCGCTTATCGTTTCCGCCGCCCTCGTAGTCCTATTCGATCTTAAATCCCGCCGCGAAGAGCAATGGCTCGAATCGAAGTTCGCGGAATATGCCGAGTACAAACAGCGCGTCAAAAAACTTATACCTTTCATCTATTAACCAAAACCTTATTCATTCATCATCTAACAGCGATAGAATCATTTCTAAACGGCTAACAACGTTTCCATATTTTCAACATCCACTTTCCAATATCATCATGTCACAAAAAAACAAAACCACACTGAAGGCCGAACCCGGCCAACACGAAGCTACTCTTACGCGCAATTTCGACGCGCCGCGGGAACTCGTGTTCAACGCATTATGCGATGGCAAAGCACTCCCAAAATGGTGGGGCGAACATTGCGAAGTCGAGGAATTCGACGCGCGAACCGGAGGCTCCTGGGCCGTCGTTGCCCGCCCGCAGCAGGGATGGGAGCAGCGGTTCCACGGCGTCTATCACGATGTCGCGGCGCCGGAACGAATTGTCCGCACCTTCGAAATGACGCCGGGCAAAGCCGTCCTCGAAACCTACACGCTCGAAGACGTGGGCGGCGGCGCGAAGATGACGATACAAAGCCTCTTCCAATCCGTGGCCGACCGCGACACGGTGCTTCAATACGGATTCGAACGCTACGCCGGCGAAGCTCACGACCGGCTGGAAGCGGTACTCGAAAAAGAATTAGTCGCGTAATTCGTAACGTCCTGGATTCCCGCGAAAGCGGGAATCCAACTCGTACTCCGCATAAAACACGCTACGAAAGTGTCGTAGGTCTCTATGAAGAAATCGCAAGGGCTTATCGAATGTTCTAATCATTCCATCCCTTTCCCTCCAAAATGTGCGGCATGTATTTTTCAATCCGTGCCTCGCGGGTTTTGGAAAGCTTGGGTTGAGCAAAATAAAAGAGGTATCCGCGTTGGCGTCCCGGCGTAAGCGCATTAAAAGCTTTTTTGAAGCGAGGAATCTCATCTAATTTCTTTTGAAGTTCCACGGGGACTGGGTACTCCGATGTTTCTTTGTGGACCACTTTCAATCCGGCTTTTTCCACTTCGATGGCTTCACGAATATAGGCTTTCAGAATGGGTTCCATCTCGACTATTTCTCCCACATTGGTGAACCGAATCTGGCGCCCCGCCTGCACATTCTTCGTTTGCTGGATCAGAATCCCCTCGGCATCCTTCAACAATACACCTTTGACAAACAACAGCGCGCAGTATTCTTTAAAATCGTGGATGAGGACGACGTTATGTTTCTCAAACGTGTAAACCGGAACGCCCCACTTCAATTCTTCGGTCAGGTGGCAGTCCAGAACGATCGCTCTCAATTTCTCCAATTCGCCCTTCCACTTTTTCGCTTTCCTGAAATACCAATCGACCTTGGGATTCATTCCCGAGGGGGAATCGCGCTCGATGATCTTCTTTTTCTTTGCCATGAGGTGCTATTGCAATATGTATTAGCCTGGAAGCTTCTTCTTCAAGTCCTGCCGGCCACTAATGACGGCAAGAATTTTCACTGAATCTTTCTGATACTCGTAAATTATCCGATACCCATAAACTATGACTTCTCGAATGGATGAATCGTCAAGTTCAGGGGCTTCGCGGCCTGATAACGGAAACTCAATTAGGCGATCGACACTGGAATAGAGCCGATTAACAATCACTTCGGCAAAGTGCGCGGAGTCGCGTTCGATGAACAACCCGATCTTCGAAACATCTTCGAGCGCTTCAAGCGACCATGTTATTTTAGCCACTTTCCTAATCGTACCTTGGCTTCTTCGTGGCTCACGGAGCGGCCTTCTCGAATAGCCTGGCGGCCTCGTTCGATTTTTTGTAGCACATAAAGCTCATACATGATGTCCTCATAGGAAGCCGAATCTCGCAAATGCTCGATGGCTTTGAGAGCGGTCTGTTTTGGCTTCGGATGCTGAATTTTGGCTGGCATAATAACTATAACTCTGTTTAATCTTCCGCCGTTTCCTATACTTTTACGCATACTTATTCCGATAATCGATCGGCGATAGGCCGGTAATCTTTTTGAAAGTCGTGCGGAAGGCTTTGGTATCGGTGTAGCCCACATCGTACATCACTTCGCTCACTTGCTTGCGGTTGTGTTCGAGGCTCTTCTTCGCGGCTTCTATTTTCACGCGCTGCAAATATTCGACGACGGTGTTCGATGTCGCTTTTTTGAAGCGCCGTTCGAAGGTCCGTCGGCCCATCGCGCATTTTTCGGCTAACTCCTCGATGGTGATCTTCTTGCTAAAATTATTTTCGATGAAGGCCTGCGCTTCTTTGATCGGCTCGTCCTCGTGATCCTTTTGTCCGGTGAACATAATGAAGGGGGACTGCGTCTCGCGGTCGATCTCAATCTCGTAAATCTTAGCGCAGGTGATGGCAACGTCGCGCCCGGCGTATTTTTCTATGAGGTAGATAATAAGGTTCCAGAATGAATTGGCGCCACCGCTCGAATAGACCCCGCGCTCGTCGGTAATAATTTTTTCGGAGACGAGATTCACAGCGGGGAACATTTTGCGGAACTCGTTTTGCGACAACCAATGCGTCGCGCATTTTTTTCCATCGACGAGACCAGTTGCGGCGAGCAAAAATGCTCCGACACAGAGGCTCGCAACTTCGGCTCCGTTTTTGTATTGCTCCACGATCCAGGGAAAGAAATCGCGGTTCGCGGCAATGACTTCATTCATCTCTCCATTGACGGCAGGAATAATGATAAGATCCGCTTTATATTCGTTAGCAATCGTGAGATCGGGCCGAATGCTAATGAAACGGTCGTAAGTTTGCGGCTCGTTCGTAAGGCCGATCATCCGCATATCGAAGACCGGCGGCTTGCCCATGCTGGCCAGCACTTCATTCGCTCGGCTAAAACCGATGTATGACCCTTCAATGCAGCCCACCGAAGCGGCGCCGCGCGGAACAAGTATTGCTATGTTTTTCATGATTTAAGCTGGATTTCGCTGATTCAGATGGATTTCGTTGACTGCTTCTACAAAAATACGAAATAAATCTGTCGTAATCAACCCCTGAGAATGGCGTTTTTGTGCCTCACTACCCGCGTAATTACACCGTAATTTTGCATTCGTTAATTCAATCACGCAAGAGAAACTAATTGACATGAGTAACGAACCAGCATTTCGCAGCAAGGAAGCATTTAAG
>Ga0307373_10004799_pt1 | contig 22511 bp, 20 predicted proteins | sample OX2MG_FD_202534 | JGI IMG/M metagenome (GOLD analysis project Ga0307373, IMG submission 202534) | Soil microbial communities from Risofladan, Vaasa, Finland - OX-2 | ecosystem: Environmental > Terrestrial > Soil > Coastal area > Acid sulfate soil | place: Finland: Risofladan, Vaasa | collected... | reverse complement strand
GCGGCTGTTTGCGTCTTACCATCCCAGCCAGCAAAACACCCAGACCGGGAAGCTCACGCCCGAGATGATGCGTACGGTGCTGAGAGATATCGACCGCTACCTTCGAGGCTGACGCCGTCCGCCCGCGGGATGCCACCCTCGCGGATTAGAGATTACCCTGGAAGCCCTCCAGCCAACGGAGTGCCTTACTCCATGAGCATTCCGCCGTTAATCTCGATAGTTTCTCCAATCAGGTAGCTTGCAGCAGGAGAAGCGAGGAATACCATAACGCTGGCGATTTCCTCCGAGGTTCCGGCTCGCCCGAGTGGGATGTTGGCCAGAAACGTTTTGAAAACTTCCGGCGGACTGTATCGTTCATGGTAAGGAGTGGCGATGACGCCGGGAGCGACGGAGTTCACTCGGATTCCGTAAGGTGCCAGTTCTTTGGCCAGACTTTTGGTGTAGGTGATCATTCCGCCTTTTGCGGCGGCGTAGACTCCTGAACCCGACCCGCCGCCATTGCGGCCGGCGATCGAGCTGACGTTGATAATGCAGCCGCTCTTGCGCGCCACCATTTCTTCCCAAACGGTCTTCACACAGAGGAACACGCTTTTCAAGTTCAAATCCATAACCTGGTCCCAGTATTCTTCCGTCATCTCAGCGAGGGTGTGGCGTCCCAGAAGGTCTCCCGCGTTGTTCACCAGAATGTCGATTCGTCCCCACCGCTTGCGCACGGTGTCGACCATCGCCCGGACTTCGGCGCTCGAAGTCACGTCGGCTCGGAGGGTGATCGCGTCGCCGCCCGCCTTGCGGATTTCTTCGGCGGCTTGCTCCGCCCCCGATTGGTTCTTGTGATAATTGACTCCGATCCGCGCTCCTTCAGCCGCCATCGCGACGGCCGTGGCGTACCCGATGCCGCTTGAAGCGCCGGTGATTAATGCGATTTGGTCTTTAAGAATCATCATCTCCTCCAGGAATCAGGGATGGATTTTCCCATGGCTGAGAGTTCGCTCGAATTGCCATGGCTGCACGTTCGAGGAAAACATAAAATAAAAAGGTTGGCAACCTTTAGTGTTTTTTGATAATCCTTATAACTTGATCCTGCAGGGGCAGTTCTTGGAATTCCGGGGTTACCCACCCTCAGAGGCAGGCACCCATCACTCAGGATATGAGGATGCAGACGCATGATTGAAGTCGAAAACTTGACGAAGCGGTACGGTCCCACCCTCGCAGTCTCCAACGTCAGCTTCAAAGTCCAAAAAGGTGAAATCCTAGGGTTCCTCGGCCCCAACGGCGCCGGGAAGACGACCACGATGCGCATTATCACGGGATTCCTTTCGGCGTCCTCAGGCCGGGTGCGCGTTTCAGGCTTTGACGTTTCCGAGCAGCCTCTCGAGGTGAAGAAACGGATTGGTTACCTTCCTGAGAATCCCCCTGTTTATCCCGACATGACGGTCAATGAATACTTGGCTTTTGTGGGACGCATCAAGGGAGTGCCTCGCGGCGAATTGAAGAAGCGGATCGCAGAAGTCAGCGAGAAGTGCTCTGTTGCAAACGTCTCGAACCGCCAAATCGGCAGGCTCTCCAAAGGGTATCGTCAGCGCGTGGGCTTGGCCCAGGCGCTGATCGTCAATCCCGACGTTTTGATTCTCGACGAGCCGACCGCGGGCCTCGACCCTAAACAGATCATTGAGACGCGCGAACTGATTAAAGGGCTGGCGGGGCAGCACACCGTCATTTTGAGCACCCACATCCTTCCCGAGGTGTCGAGAACCTGCCAGCGAGTGGTGGTGATCAACCAGGGCAAAGTGGTTGCAGTGGGAGCGCCGGAAGAACTGACGTCGCGCCTGCAAGGCTACGGGACGGTCCTTATCGACGCGGAGGGTCCGGCGCCGGAAATCATGAGCAAGCTCCAGTCTGTCGCGGGAGTGAATTTGGTCGAGCCGCGTGAAGCGGCCGGTTCCCGGGTAACCCTGGAGGTTCATACCGAGAAAGGGCGCGACGTGCGGGCGGATCTGGCGCGCGCGATCGTGGAGTCTGGCTGGGGCCTGTTCGAACTCAAGACCAGCGGCATGAGCCTGGAAGATACTTTCTTAAAACTAACCACTCACGACGTGAGTGAAGAGGCAGCCGCTCCAGAGATATCGGCGGATCGGAATGACGGGGCTAAAGTGGAAAGTTAATTCCCGGGTGTGCTGGCGGGCAAGCTTCGGCAGCGCTTCGGCAGCGCGCAACTACTTTTGAGGGGACATCGCAATGCGCAATATCCTGGCAATCGCGGGAAAAGAACTCCGTTCTTATTTTCACTCGCCCATCGCCTATTTGGTGATGGCCGTCTACGCAGTCCTCTGCGGGTTCTTTTTTTATAGCTTTACGGCAACCTACGTGGTGCAGACGTTTCGCATGCAGGCCATGGGAGGGGGGGCTCCGCCCATGACTCTGAACGATTACGTCATCCGGCCCCTGTTTGAAGGCGTGTTGTCGGTCGTTCTTCTCCTTCTGATTCCGCTCATCACGATGCGGCTTTACGCGGAGGAAAAACGGTCCGGGACGATCGAACTTTTGCTGACTTCGCCTGTGACCGACCTTCAAATCATCCTGGGAAAATTTCTGGGAGCTTTGCTGCTTTACACCACGATGGTGATCATTACGTTCGCTTACATCAGCACTTTGTTTGTTTACGGAAACCCGGATGCGAAGCCCCTGCTGGCGCAGGCGCTGGGGCTTTTCCTGTTTGGGAGCGCCTTGTTGGCCCTCGGCATGTGGATTTCGACGTTCACGAAAAACCAGATTATTGCGGCGGTGGTTTCCTTCGCGGCTTTTCTGCTCCTCTATGTGTTTGACTGGGTCACGGCTTATTCCAGCGGGACGATCGGCAAGGTTTTTTCCTACCTGGCTTTTACAACGCATTTTGACACGTTTGCGAAGGGCGTTATCGATCTGCGAGATCTCGTCTATTATTTGTCGGTCATTGTGCTTGGAGTTTTTCTGACCGCGCGCTCCGTTGAAGCTTTGAAGGGGAGGGTTTGAGAAGATGGCACTCAAGGATCGGATGAAGGGAGGAGGCGGCCAGCGCGTCCTGCAGGGTGCAAATCTCATCCTGTATACGCTGATCGGCATTGCGATTGTCGTGATGATCAACTGGTTTGTGAACCGTCACGACCGGCGCTGGGACCTGACCCCGAACCATGAATACAGTCTTTCGCCTCAAAGCAAGAAGATCCTCCATGATCTGAAGCGGAACGTTACGATCTATGCCTTCGATCGCAAGGAGGCTTTTAGCCGGAGCCGGGACCTGCTGAGCAACTACTCGATTGCGTCGCATCACGTGAGCGTCCAGTATGTTGATCCGGACCGGCAACCCGGCCTGGCAAAGCAATTCGGTATAACGAATTATGGGACCATTATGGTTGTCGCCGGCGATCGGCACTTTCAGGCTCAGAGTGCCGATGAGGAAGGCGTGACGAATGCCTTGATCCGTGTCCTGAAAGGCGAGAGAACCGTCTGCTTCATTCAGGGACACGGCGAGCGCGATACGACTAGCGCGGACCGCGGCGGTTTTCAAGATCTCAAGAAAGAACTCAGCAACGAGAGTTACCAAGCCAACAATTTGATGTTGCTCCAAAAGAATGAGATCCCGCCCGATTGCGGGATCGTGGTTGTGGCGGGTCCGAAGCACGATTACCTGCCGCCCGAGATCGACACGATTCGCGCCTACGTTGAAAGCGGCGGGCGCGCGATGTTGATGCTGGATCCCGGCGTGAAATTGCCCAATCTTGACAAGTTGCTGGCGGGGTGGGGAATCAATGTCCGTGACGATCTGGTGGTGGACTTGAATCCGGTGGCGCGGCTTTTCGGGACATCGCCTGATATGCCGTTGATCATTCATTATGGTTCCAACCCCATTGTCGAGCCTTTGAAGCGAGTCGCAACGTTGTTTCCTCTCACCCGGTCCTTCGAGATCAGCAAGAGCGCCCCAGCGGGCAGCTCCCCGGATATGCTGTGCCAGACCTCGGACGCCAGCTTTGGCGTCGAAGGGTTCAACCCGAGCATGCAAAAAGTATCTTTCCGGCCCGGCAAGGATATCAAAGGCCCTCTCACGGTGGCCGTGGCGGATACCCTCAGCGAGCAGGGCGCGAAAGGGAAACCGTCCGAGGGGCGCGTAGTTGTTTTTGGGACGTCCTTGGTGGCGGCGAATGCATACTTGGGATTCCAGGGAAACAAGGATCTGGTGATGAACACGGTGAATTGGCTTTCGGCCGAAGAAGACCTGATTTCCATCCGGCCTAAAACTTCTGAGCACCAGCACCTGAACCTGAACCAACAACAGATGGGGCGCCTGCTGTATCTGGGAGTTTTTGGGTTGCCAATCTGCATTATTCTCATAGGCGTCGGAGTCTGGTGGCGTCGTCGGTGATGAAGAAAAAATACCTCAACACTTTGATTGCACTGGCTGTTCTGGCGGCGCTCTGGGGTGCCTTTGCTTATGTCGGGCGCAAGAAGGCCGGAGAGACTGCGAAGAGCAAAACGGCCCCTGAGCAGAAGATCCTTCCGGTGGCCCGCGGCCATATTACCTCCTTTACCTTGAAGCCTCGGGATGGCAAGGCGATCACCTGCATCCGGCAGGGCAAGGCGTGGCTGATCACAGAGCCAAGCAAGCTTGCCGCCGACTCCTCCACCGTTGACGGTTTCCTGAACAGCCTCGCGGACGCTTCGGCGGATGAGGTTGTGGATGAACACCCCGCCAGCTTGAAGGAGTTTGGCCTCGATCCTCCCGAGGAAACGATTGACATCACGACCGATGCGAAGCCCTCCGATTTCACTTTGCAGATAGGCAGCGCGACGCCCACGAACCAGGGCCTTTATGCGCAGGTGGGCGGGCAGGAGCGCGTCATCATGCTGGCGAGTTATATGAAGGACTCGCTTGAGAAGAGCTTGTTCGATCTGCGGGACAAGCGGATTGTCACGCTCACCTCCGGCCAGATCGAGCATATAGCCGTCACCTCGAAAAAAGGCAGCTACACGCTGGTCAAGAACCCGGAAGGCGTTTGGGATCTCATGCTGCCGCCGCCCGTTCGCGCCGACCGCTTCACGGTGGAAGGGTTGGCTGATGAGCTGGGCAGCGCTTCCATGCAAAGCATTGTGGAAGAAGCTAAGACAAATCTTGGCAAGTACGGGTTTTCGAATCCGACCATGACGCTTCACTTGAGCGGGCTTGGCGGCGGCCAAACCCTGGTGGTGGGAAAGAAGCAAGGCGGCCAGTACTATGCGATGAACACAGCCCTCGATCCGGTGTTCACCGTCGGCTCCGATTTCCTGAGCCAGTTCCAGAAGGATGCCTCGGACCTGCGTTCCAAGGACCTCTTTACATTTTCGACCTTTGAAGCCAACAAGATTATTGTCGATGGCCCCGAAGGCCACCGGGTGTTTGAGCAGAACAAAAACAAGTGGACCGAGACCGCCCCCGAAAGCAAAGTGGAGCCCGGCGCAAAAGTGGAAACCTTGCTTGATAATCTGCGGGGTTTGAGCGCAACATCCTTTCCCCAAAAACATGACCTTGCCGCCTACGGACTGGCCAAGCCTGCCTATACCTTCCAGATCCAATACGGCGAGCAGAACAAGACCCAGACCGTCGAGATCTCGAAAGCCGGTGACCACGTTTACGCGCGGCGTTCCACCGACCTGGCGCCGTCCGAGCTTTCGAAGGATGCCTTCGACGGTGTCGAGAAAGCTCTCGGCGCGCTCTGATGGAATTTCCCGGCGTCTCCTGATATAGTGTCGAGTTTCCCGCCGGCCTGAAGGCTTGGGCGTGCACGGGGGTGTGCAGGGCCGGAACGCGGGATCCCCACGACAACTGAACCACGAGAAAGCGACCTTGGAAAAACGATGCGCATAACCAAAATCGAAACAGCGGTTATTGAAGCCAACTACGACTGGACGATTGTGAAAGTGAGCACGGACGCCGGAATCATCGGCTGGGGCGAAGCCTTCTTTGCTCCCAGTTTGACCCGCGTGATCCGGGAGTTCAACGAGTTCCTTCCCGGCGAAGACCCTCGCGACGTCGACCGCCTGTGCCGGCTGATGCGAACGGCCTTGGGCGCGACGGGAACTTCCGGCATGGGCTTCCATGCCATCAGCGGCGTCGAAGCGGCGCTTTGGGATATTGCAGGCAAGTCTGCGAACCTGCCCGTCTATCAGTTTCTGGGGGGCAAGTATCGCGACCGCGTTCGGATCTACGCCGACTGCCACGCGGGACACGGGCTTGCAAGCCTTTCTCCGATGTTGCTGCCGCGCACGCCCGGCTGGGCCAAGAAGGGCGGGAAAGCCGAGGCTGAAGAACGCTGGCGGAAGGACTTGCCCATCCGCGCCGAGCTGAGCACCAAGTACCACGGCGGCCAAAAGTCTGAGGCGCCCGCCATCCGGGCTGAGAGCTACGCCCGGCGCGCCCGGGAGATGAAGCGGCAGGGCTTCACGGCCCTCAAGTTCGATGTGGACGTTCCCAGCCAGTATTCCCTCGACGACTACAATCGCGCGCTGACGCGCAAGGAAATCGATTTGATGTCCGGCCTCGTGGGCGCGCTGCGCAAGGCGATCGGCGACGGCGTGGATCTCGCGATCGACTGCCACTGGAATTACGGCGTGAACGATGCCGTCAAGCTGGCGCGCGCCTGCGAGCCGTTCGATCTGCTGTGGCTGGAAGACCCGGTGCCGCCCGAAAACACCGACGCGCTCCGGCGCGTGACGGAGGCGACTACGACGCCCATTGCCACGGGGGAGAACCATTACCAGCGCCACCAATTCCGCGAGCTTCTGGAGCGCAACGCGGTGGACATCCTGGCGCCGGATTTCCAGAAGGTCGGCGGGCTGCTCGAAGGCCGGCGCATTGCCGATATGGCCGACGTGCACTATCTGGCCGTCGCGCCTCACAATATCTCGAGCCCCATCGGTACCATGGCTTCGGTCCATTTGTGCGCCGCCATTCCAAACTTTCTGGCGCTCGAATGGCATGCGGCCTCCGTGCCGTTTTTCGACGACCTGGTGAAAGGCCGCCGCGCTCCTCTGATCCAGAAGGGCTACATCGCGCTGCCGGAAGGGCCGGGGCTCGGCATCGAACTCGACGAGCAGGTCGCTTACAAATACCGCAAGCAGGGCGAGCCTTTCTTCAATCAGCCGGCCTGAATCGCTTCGAAGCTAACCGGCTCCGGGGCCGGGTGCGGCAAGCTCAAGACGGGTGGAAAGAGGACTTTCGGCTGGCCTTTTGGCGGGTGTCAATTCTTCGGTTCGTTTTTTCGCCCATTACGTATTTTCAACAACTTGGCTAGCTTCGTTTTAGGTTCGTTTTGGCTGTTTTTTCCACAGCCGTCCTTTGTTTCCAACAACTTCCTAGCTTCGTTTTTGAAAAAAAGAATTCTTTTTTTCAAAAACGAAGCTAGGAAGTTGCCGTAAAACATCCCTAAAGCCAGCTTTTTCAAATCGATATTCGCTTCTTCGAATCGCATCTGGCGCTCCAGCCTCCGGCAGGCATTGTGGCCAGCCACCCGCCGCCGTTCACTCCAAAAGGCTAGCATACTAGCGTCTGTTTGTCAAGCACATTGTGCCGCGATAGAGGATGGGTAGCCGCGACACTGGTTTTTGTGTCGCGGGTTCTTCATCGTCAAACGGGGCACTTGGCCGGATCAATTCATCGGGATGACAACAGACAAATTCAAGAGCCCGCGACGGATAATACACCGTCGCGGCTACCCTCTTGCCACCGCAAAATGCCCACGATCAGAGAACCACTGGCCGGGGCCACCTCCTTCCCGGACGGCCCACGAAAAAAGCGCTTGACATTACTAATACGTTAGTACTATCTTTTTCGCATGAGAACCCAAAGCCGAACCCTCACCGAGCAGGAGCTTGAAATCATGAAGGTGGTTTGGGGCCTGCGGCTGGCGACGGTTCGCGAAGTTTATGAAAAGCTGCGCGAGCGCCGCCCGATCGCCTACACCACCGTCATGACCATGATGAATATCCTCGAACGGAAAGGTTACCTCAAGAAACGGCCGGCGGAAGGGCGCGCGTACGTGTATCAGTCGGCGCAGCCCCGGAAGCAAATCATCAGAGCCATGGTCCGCGAATTTGTGGACCGCGTCTTCAACGGCTCGGCGGAACCGCTGATGGTGCAGTTGGTGAAGGACCGTCACCTCTCGCGCGGGGAAGTCGAGAAAATCGCTCGCGCCATCGAGGAGGGCAAATGAGCCATCAACCTTTGTGGCTGCGGGACTTCGTGGCCTGCAGCATTCAAGTCGCCGCTCTCGTCGGCGTGGGAGCGGCCATGGCGAAGGCGCTGCGGCTTTGCGCACCCAGGGTGAGGCTGGCCTATTGGCAGGGCTTGCTCGCGCTCTGCCTTTTCCTGCCGCTGCTCCAGCCGTGGAGGCAGGAAGTCTTAGCGCCGTCCGGCTCCGTGATGAGCAGCGTCACCCTCAGTGCGCCCGCCGCGGCCGCGGCCTCAACAAGCCTGCCGCTGGCAGAGATTGTCCTTCTGCTGCTTTGTGCCGGCATTGTTGTGCGCGCGGTGTGGATGCTGCTAGGGCTGTGGCGGCTGTGGCTTTATCGCCGGCAGGCGCAACGGATTGAGGAAGTGCCTCAAGCGGTGGCGGAAGCGCAACGGTTGGCGCCGGTATTTCCGGCGCTCTTTATTTCCCGCCGGCTTCGGACGCCGGCGACCTTCGGTTTTTTCCGTCCCGTGATCCTTTTCCCAGCCGGATTTCTGAAAATGGAGCCCTCAGCGCAGAAGGCCATCGCCCTGCATGAGCTGTTGCACGTGGAGCGCCGCGACTGGCTCTGGAACCTGTTGGAGGAGATGGTGCTGACACTGCTGTGGTTTCACGTTCCGCTCTGGTGGGCGGTGCGAAACATCCGCCTGAGCCGCGAGCAGGTGGTGGACGCGGAGGCCGTCCGCCGGAGCAACGCGCGCCGGCCTTATCTGAAAGCTTTGCTGGAAATGGCGCAACTGAAACCGCTGGCCGAGAGCCTGCCGGCTCCGCTATTCCTGCGCGAAAGCCAACTCGCCGAGCGAGTGGCGCTTTTGATGAAGGAGGTACACATGTCGCGTACACGATTGACCGTTTCCATCCTGACGGCCGCCGGGGTTTTGCTGATTGCGGGAGCGTCGGTGATCTGGGCCTTTCCTCTCAGAACTTCCGCTCCGCCGCCAGAGGTTCCGGAGATATCTTCGGCGACCGGCGCCGAAAACGGGATTGTATCCGAGACCCGCTCACTCGGAAGCTCTGTGGCGGAAGCCGTTTCCGGCCAGAAGAACATCAAGGTCTATAAGGTCGGCGGCAAGGTACAGGCGCCCATGCCGATCTACAAACCGGAGCCTCAGTACACACACCAGGCACGGAAGAACCATCTCATCGGCACGCTGAGGCTCTGGGTGGTAATCGACGCCAAAGGCAGAGTCATCTCGGTCAAGGAAGTCTCCAAGCCTTTAGGGCAGGGGCTCGATGAAAGCGCCATCAACACCGTTCGCACCTGGAAATTCCATCCGGCAACGCGCGACGGCGTACCGGTTCCAGTAAGAGTCCATGTCGAGGTTACTTTTAAGATTGATGGGAAGCCGGGCAAGGCTCCTCATAAGCCGAGCGCTGCAACTGATCCGCCAGCCCAGACGGACCAGAGTGCTCCCATGATCGCGGGTGGCGGCGGGGAGCGACGTTTAACTCGCGGTTTGAGTTGACCGTGGGTTTGTTCCGCGTCAAAAGGCCCGCGGACAGGAAGGCGCTGTCCGTGGCCGCCAGCTTTTGCCATAAAGAACCCGCGACACGCACAACTATGTCGCGGCTACCCAAGCTTTACGCGCCGGGAGCCGCAGGTGCAGACTTCTTGCGGCCCGCGATGGCCACGTAAGCTGTTCCGACGAGCGCGCCCAAAACGATGGTATAGGCGATCCACATCACGAGCTGCGGGATGAGCGCGATGTAGAGATACTTGAGCCAGAAACCTGAAGGAACAGTGCCTTCCGGCGGCAGGGCATCGTAGTGCGTGCCCCAGTCGCCCCGGATGGCATAGAACATGACGATGGCCACTGGAACCCTGGCCGCGTAGGCGTAGGCGGTCAAGGTTTTCGCCAGCGCCCGCCAGGGAACAAACTGCAGCGCGGCCGCCGCCACCATCACCAGCAGGCCCGCCAGCATTCTGCCCGGGGAAGGGCCGCGGGCAAAACCCAGAAAACCGCCGGCCAGAAAGATGACGGCTCCGAGCGCCGCATAGGCGAACGCTTTGCCAAAGCGCACCTGTGCCTCGCTCGAGCGCGCAAGCTTGACGGCAAAATAGGGGCCAAAGATGATGGGCAGCCAACTGATGCCCACGATCGCCGCCCCGCCACCGGCGGAGCGGTTAAAGAACAGGCTGGGCCACTGTTGCAACTCGCCCAGGAGCCGCAGCAATGTGACCGCCAGCGTGATCACCGCCGGACCCAGAATCAAACGTGCAATGCAAAGCTTTGAGGCGGAGGAAAGGTCTGCCATGAGTAGCCTCCTCTTGATGCCGATTGGAATCGACGAAGCTTGATCTGTGCATCCCTACACCGGATCGGACCCATCAAGCGTCTGGTGGAATTCTAGCGGATTTGGGCGGCGGCTGCGAGTGGATTTCAAGTCCCGAGCGCCGCTCAAGCTGGAGGCGGGATTGAAGCATTTGTTTTCCGTCCGTCCTTTTTCCTGGTAGCATGGGTCGCACGGGGTCAGATGGCCTCGGGAAAGATTCAACATTCCGCATCGCCCGGCGCGTGCTGCGGCTGCCGGCTGGAGGAAGAAGCAATGCAGAAATCTCTGATCTTAGCTTTGACATCGATGATGCTCGTGGCCTCGCTCGGCACGGCAGCGCAGAACAGTTCCGGCAAGGTACGCTTTGCGATTGTCGGACTTGAACACGATCACGTTTGGGGCATCCTGAAAGACCTCGCCGAGGTTCCGCAGGCGCAACTGGTGGCCATCGCGGACCCGCATCCCGAGCTGATCCAGAAGGCCAAGGGGCGCGTGCCTGCCGGCGTCAAATTTTATTCCAACTACATCACCATGCTCGACCAGGTGAAGCCTCAGGCGGTGATTACGACCACGGCGACGAACCTCCATCTCCCTGTCGCGCGGGCATGCGCCCGGCGGCACATCGACGTGGAAATGGAAAAGCCCATGGCCACCACGGCCGCCGACGCCCGCGAGATGGAGCGCCTGGCCAAGGCTGGCCACATCAAACTGATGGTGAACTACTTCGATAACTGGCTGCCTTCGTATCAGCAACTCTACTCGGAAGTGAAAGACGGAAGGATCGGGCCCATTCAGCAACTTATTTCCCAGAACGGGCACCAGGGGCCGCGCGAGATTGGCGCTTCAAAATGGGCCAATGCCTGGCTCTACGATCCCGTCAAGAACGGCGGAGGCGCTCTGATGGATTTCGCCTGCTACGGCGCAGCGCTGTCCGTATGGCTGAAGGGAAGGCCCACGAAGGTTTTTGCCCGCTCGCTCACGCTGAAGACCAGCCAGCACAACAAGGTGGAGGATGACGCCGTGGTCGTGCTGGAATATCCCGATGGCACCGCCATCATTGAACCCTCCTGGGACTGGCCGTTTTCGATGGAGAGAATCCAGGTTTTTGGGCCGGGAGGCAGCCTGCTGGCGCTTCCCAATGCCTTGCTTTATCGCGCGGCCAATACACGGGCTTCGACCGAAGAAGGTGACGGGCAGTCTGTTTTGCTTTCCATGCCGGTCCCGGCGGAAGCCAATCCCATCGCCTACTTTATCGATTGCATCCAGCACGACAAAGCGGTGGAAGGAATGCTCTCCGCGCGCTTGAATGTGGAAGTGGATGAGATTCTGGACGCCGCAAAAGAGTCCATCCGTACGGGCAGAGCGGTCGATATGCCGGCCGAATAGCCGGTTGTCACTATATTTTGTAAACATCAGTAGGGTGTTCGAAGGAATCAAAAACCGAGAGGTTATGCTGGGCCGGCACAAGCAGCGCCACCACGGCAACAAACAGCGCGGGGCTCATTGATCCCACCGTGAACCGATCGAGCGCGAAAATGCTGAAATTGCGAGCGGCTACGGCTTGGGTGGCGGCGACGGCGCTTTCTTTTTGCGGAAGAGATTCGTAAGGCCCTGGATCAGATTGTTGGGATTGTTTCCCTGACTTCCCGCGGCAGGAGATGTCTTCGAAAATCCGCCCAAAGCTCCCCGCGCTGACTTGAGGATGAACTTGGGATTCTCAAGCGTCCCTTGCAAGTCAAAAGGAAACGAGAGCTTGCCGTTCGAAAACGTTGCCCCCGAAATGTTGGCCAGCAAATCCGTCAATCCGGTTTGCCTTGCTGCTAACTTTGCCACGCCGGTATAGTTTATTTGACCCGAGCCCGCCAAGGCCATGGTTCCCGAACCGTCCACGTTTACGTCGTTGCTTACAATTTGGATGTTATGGCTGGTCAGGAACTGGTTGGCGATGTTCAAATCAGTCGAGATCGAAGAGAATGCCGACGGGTCACCCGAGGCGGCGCCGAGACCCGCCAACCGGACAATCGCCAGCAGGTTCGTGCTGAGCTGCAAGCTGGGCAGCTTTCCGTTGCGGATTGTGACCTGCCCCGTTCCCTCCAGCCCGCTCAGCGGATCTGCGGAATGAGTTGCTTCTCCTTGAACGTCAAGATTGCCTTGCATGGCGCCGGTCACCTTGCCCCGCGCATTGGGAAACGCCTGGGCCAGTTGCGCCACGTCGATATTGTTGAAAATCGTCCGGATGTTATAGCGCAGATTCTGCCCGGAGAAATCGAGAACCGCCTTGCCTTTGGCGGACCCGCCGGCCAGATCGAGGGTGAGATTGTCCAGATACGCCTGCTTGGGAAGAACCCAGACTTGAGAATTGACGGAGGTTGCCTGAATTGCTCCAAAACGCAAGGTATCGGCCTTGAAAGAGCCATGGGCGATGGGTTGAGGAGCATTCTCCGCAGCATAAACGATGGTTGGAGATCCCAGCCCGGCCAGCAGCGAGGGTTTGACCCGGTTGAGCATTGCGGCAGGAGCGTTCGGGGCGTTCGCAGCGCTTAAATTCACGTCATCGAAGCGGCATGAGATGCCACGTCCCTCAAAATAATCGGGTCCCGCTTCGCCCGAAGGGAGCAGATTGGCGATTGTAACGAGCCCGCCGTCGAGGGTGATCATCGAGATGTTTCCCAAAGAAAAACCAGCCTGCTTGGGTCCGGATGGGGTTGTCGCTCCGGGTTCCTGATGGGGTGGATTCTCGAAATTCCAGGTGCCGCCGGCGCCGGAAAGCAGGTGAATGACGGGAGCTTCCACGACCAGGGACTCGATCACGATCCTTCGATGCCACAACGCGCCTGCATCCAAAACGGCGTAAATGCGCCGCGTGTCGATGAAATCACCCGCAGGGAATCCGTTGGGATTACCCAATGTGAAGTTATCGACCTCGATCGCAAGATGCGGCAAAACCGTAAATTCGAGGCGGCCGATGTGTGCCGGCTTCCCCGTTTTTTGTTCCAGGAGCGCTTCCACCTGAGGCCGATAGCGATTCACGTCAACGAGCTTGGGCACAACCCATAGGCACAGGACCGCCAGAACACCCAAAACAGACGCGGCGACAATGAGAGACTTTTTTCCGTGGCCAGCCATGAACTTCTCCTGCGACATTCCGGGAAGCATCCGAGCCTGCAGCCACCCTCTCCAGTTCCTAAAGGCTTGATAAAATTCTAAAACACAGCCCTATTCGCCCTCCTCCTTTGCGGAGGGACTGGTCTTGGACTTTATCGATGGGGTTCGGCGCGTAAAGGCCGCGGTGTAGTAATCGAAAAACGGTCTTTGGGGAGGAGCCAACTGAACCGTTTCCGTGAATCCATCGACATCGCTGCGCTCGAGCAGGCGGCGTGACAGCCAGCCGGGAGGCGGTTCGAGGCCGCCGATCGGGTTGAAGTCGATCTCCGGGCCCGCCACGTTTACGCGGAAACGCGTGATAAAGCCCGTGCTGGAATAAACTTGAAAATGAAACGAACTGCCCGATGGATCGCCTGACAGTATCCCGATGGAAGATTCTTTGGCGGCCGGCCCTTCCTTGGTGGCGGCCAGAGAGATTTCCTCCTTAAAAATCATAACCCGTTGATCGAGACCGTAAGCAACGGACAGGTGCATTTCACCTGGGGGGCTGTGCCCGACGGTTTGACCTGTCCAATCACCGAGAATCCACACCAAGGATGAAAAATCCGGCTTCGGCGGCAGAGGAATTCGATACGTGGAGGAACTCTTTTCGCCCGCGGCAAGCGCCACCGGAAAACAAAGAAGGAAGAGCATGAGCGCACGAAGCTTCATTTCACACCTGCCTGACAAGTTTTTGATCGAGCCCCGTACACGAACCCCATGTGGGAGCCTTTACGAAGGAAGATGCGCGCCTTGGACATTCCGGACCCGCGCAGCAAACCGGCCAGTTCCCCGGGTGTATAGGCTGCCCGCACGGAATCTTCGAATAGCTTCCTCATGACGCCGGAGTAGTGGCGTCCATGCCAGCGTACATGGAAAGGGAAAGCCAGCCAAGAGGGGCGGCGCAAATCGCGGACCAAGACCGTCCCATCGGGTTTGGTGACGCGGGCCATTTCTTCGAAGACTCTCTCGGGCGAAGTAAGATGATGCAACACCGAATTTGAGAGAACAAAGTCAAAAGCGCCGCCGGAAAAACTGAGCTGGCCCGCGTCACCCTGAAAGAAGGACACGCGGCCGGCCAGGTTTTGGTTCTCCGCAGAGCGCCGCGCGACGCGGAGCATGGTTCGAGAACGATCGACGCCCACGACCCGAAGATGCGGGCAGCGTATGGCGATCTTCAAGGTGATGCTTCCCGGGCCGCACCCAAGATCAAGGAGAAAGCCCTTGGACGCTTGGCCGCCCGGCCTGAGGGATAGCACCTGTTCGACCAAGGTGTTGTCGATAGCGTCCAAGTGCTTTTGACTCGCGGCCGAGGCGTAGGCGGAGACCTCGTCTTGGCCCCCCATGACCTCAGGTTCCGGTTTGCGTGCCATTCTGAGCCAACTCATCACGAGGAGTAATTTTAGCGCAAACCGGGGCTGAGTTGTTTATCTATGGATGGAAGAGTTGTGGTCCACGATTGGGACGGGCAGTCAGTCTTGGGCAGAATCGGCGGGTGACTCTCGAGATTCTGAGGGAAAACTGATCTCCCAGAATCCCGGATGGTCGATGATCTCGAACCCGAGTTCAATACCTTGCGGGGTGGCTTTTGCAGACCTCCAAACGACGCGGGCATGCGCCGTGCGGTCCTTGTTCCTCATGCGAATTTCAATGGCGGTGCCAACTCCAAAGTCTTGCTGGGTACGCAGCAGACCCCCGTGCAGGCTCAGCATAACCGTTTCAACGCTCTCCCACTCCGCGGAGGAAGAAGCGCTGAATCCGCCTACCAGCAGCGGCAGCCGCAGGAGAATTCGGCCGCTTCGCCGTCGAGAAGCCGTTTTGGCAGGATGGTGTTTGCTCATAAGTCTCAGTTTCCGTTTCTGAGCATTACGCATCCAGACCACGGCAAAACACCAGGCTTCGCAGCCACGACCTGTCCGGCTGGTATAAACGCCATGGGCGCCGTCTCTCGAAATCTATTCCAGAACCCGATTCCTTCTCTGCTGGACGCTTCGGGTCGGGACTGATCTTGGAGCACGGCAAGAATCCGGGCCTCGATATAATTTTCGGCATATATGAGGAAGGAGGTTAGGTCTCAATGCGCGGGTACAACATTTTCCTTGCCCGCCGGATTTGCCTTCTGAGATGCTGAGGTCACGCAATAGGTCACAGATAACAAAGCGGATGGCTTCTGGCTCAGCTCACCGGAATGGGACCCCCAAAGGGCGGAGTTGCCCTTTTTCCGCGCAGCGTTTTGGGGTAGAAACCCGCCGGATGCGGCGGGGAATCCACCAGCTTCATCCCCCAACATGGTGCTTCAAGTCATTGCCAGCGTATGGGATGCGGATTCCGCTACCCAGACTATTTGCGGATTTATGCCTATTACTGATGTTTACAAAATATAGTGACGGCGTTTTTTGTAGCACCGCTCGGCGGCAAGCACGGCTTGCCTGAGCGGCGAAAGACCATAGACCCGCGCTACCGTAATAGTTGTCACTATATTTTGTAACTCTCAATAAATCCCCAAGTTGCGTCACCGTTTGGACGATAGGTCATGTATGCAAGATGTTGACGGCACTCGGAGGAAAAGATCCGACGCCCAGCTTTGGAAATACGGATCGAACCGCCGAGGGGGGAAAGTGCGGGCCTTGCCCTCAGACAACCCAATCTGAACCGTGAGGATCCAAACACGTGAGTTTTATCAATTTTGCCTCTCGCGAGATTAACTGCAAGATCGTTTACTATGGCGCCGGACTTGGCGGCAAAACCACCAATTTGCAATGGATCTTTGAGCAGACGGCAAAGAAATCCGGCGGCAAGATGATTTCCCTCGCCACCGAAACCGACCGCACCCTCTTTTTTGATTTTCTGCCCCTGGAGTTAGGGACGGTGCGCGGTTTCAAAGCCCGGTTCCACCTCTACACCGTTCCCGGGCAGGTCTTCTATGATGCCAGCCGCAAACTCCTTCTTCGCGGGGTGGATGGTGTGATTTTCGTCGCCGACTCCCAGGAAGAACGGATGGATGCCAACGACGAAGCTCTGGATAACCTGCAAATCAACCTGAAAGACCACGGATACGACTTCATGAAGATCCCTTACGTTCTTCAGATCAACAAGCGCGACCTGCCCAATGCCCTCCCCGCCGCCGAACTCAAGGAACGGCTTGTCAGGAAGCAGGAGTCTGTCTTTGAGGCGATTGCCGTGCAAGGGGTTGGCGTGATGGAAACGCTGAAGGAAGTCGGACGTCAGGTTCTGGCCGAGCTTAAGAACGGGTAAGGCGCCACCCTCGCGCGGATCATTTGTTTTCCCTACCCGGCCCGGGAAAAATAACCATTCCAGTTTGCGCTTAGCAAAAGGCAGGGAATTCACCTGCCGCGCGTGCAGTCCTTCCGGTCGCCTGCGAGTCCCTGGCACTCGATGCCATAACCGGGATGCCACAGCCGTATAATGGTCAGGGGTTGTTTCGAATGCGCATTCTGCTGGTTGAGGACGAGCGTAAGGTGGCGAGTTTCATAGCCCGGGCCTTGCGCGAGAGGACTTATGCCGTGGATGTAGCCGCGACCGGAGAGGACGGCCTGGAATTGGCTGCTACCGAGCCTTATGACGCGATCCTTCTGGACGTCAGGCTTCCGGGGATAAGCGGCATCGAGGTTTGCCGCCAACTGCGGCGGAGCGGCCTTGAGACGCCGATTCTGATGTTGACGGCGCGCGGCCTGGTTGAACAGCGTGTCGAAGGCCTGGACGCCGGCGCAGACGATTATCTCACCAAGCCTTTTGCTTTGACGGAGCTTGAGGCGCGGGTTCGAGCGCTCATCCGGCGGGGATTCGGCAAAAGCGCGGCAACCCTCCGCTGTGCGGGCCTGGAACTCGACCGGCACCGCCGCAGGGCCAAGCGCGGTGAAACGGGGATTCCACTGACCTCCCGGGAATTCGCCTTGCTGGAATTTCTGATGTTGCGCTCGCCGGATCCCGTGACGCGCAGCGAGATTGTCGAACACGTCTGGGACTGCCATTTTGACAGTGGGACCAATCTTGTGGAGGTTTACATCAACCGCCTCCGCCAAAAGATTGACCAGGACCACGCCGCCAAGCTGATCCATACGGTCCGCGGCCTGGGTTATTCCCTTCGTCCCGAGGAATGATGCGCGGCTATTCCCTTCGACTCCGGATGATGCTCATGTTCTGCGGGGTGGTGGGCATCTTGCTGGCCGGATGCTTTGCGGGCTTCTATGTTCTCCTCTCCCGCGAGGTTTACACTCAACTGGACCAGCAGCTTTTAGGAGCCTCGCGTCCCGTGATTTCCGATCTTGTGACGGATCCCTCTGAAGAGGACGATGTCAACCAGCTCAATCTTCCCGGCATCTATTTTGAGCTGCTTGATTCTTCCGGCCACATTCTGCAACGGTCGAAAAATCTTCCGGCAGGAGTGCTCCATCCAGGCTCTATCCGCCTGGACGGCTCCCGGACCCTCTTCCGAACTCTCAACGGAGACAGCCGCGGCCGGTTGCGACTTGCGGTCATTCCTTTTCGCCGGGGGACCCGGCAGGAGTTATTGGCGGTGGTGGTGCCGACCCTCCCGGCGGACCGCACTCTGGAGACTTTTCGCGGGATCGCTCTGGTTCTGCTCCCTTTGAGCCTTCTGGTGACCGCTTTGGTTTCGACGTGGTATGTCGGCAAGAGCCTTGCGCCGATCGCAACTTTCACCCGGCACGCGGAACGCATGACGGAACAGGCCTCGAACTCGAAGCCACAGGAATTGTGGCAACCCCTTCCGGTCAAGACGCCCCGCGATGAACTCAGCCGCCTGGCAGAAACCTTCAACCAGCTTTTTGAGCGCGTCGCTTCCGCCCTGGGCCAATTGCGCCAGTTCGTCTCCGACGCTTCCCATGAGCTTCGCACCCCGCTTTCCGTGTTGCGCGGCGAAACGGAGTTGTTACTCTCTGCGCCCCGCCGGCCCGAAGAGTATCGGGAAGCTCTTCGCGTGATCGACAGCGAATTGAAAAAGTTGAGCCGGATCGTCGAAGGCCTTTTCACGCTCTCCATGGCCGATGCCGGGCATCTCCGCCTGGCGAGCGAACTGCTTGATGTCAACGAAATCCTGGAAGCAGCCTGCGGGCTCCTCACTCCATTGGCGCAGGCAAACCACATGGCCATCGAGCGTGAGTTGAATCAGGATTGCCCGTATTGGGGAGATGAAGTCTTGCTGCGCCAGCTCTTTGTAATTTTTCTCGAAAACGCCATCAAGTACTCTCCGCAGAATACCTCGATCAAGGTCGATTTGGAGGCCACAGACCAAGCTGTTTCTGTTCACTTTCAGGATCAGGGCGTTGGCATCCCCCGCGAGCATCAAGCCCACATCTTTGAGCGCTTCTACCGGGTCGAGCAACCCGGCTACTCCGAAACGAAACCGGGGGAAACATCGAGTGGCGGGCTTGGCTTGGCCATCGCTTACGCGATTGCTCACGCAATGGGGGGATCGATTGATTGCCAGAGTGAATTGGGAACAGGCTCAACTTTCACGGTTCACCTGCCCCTTCATCGATGATGCGGAACAGGCTCGTGCGGGAGGGCCGCGAAGAGAGGCCCCTGTTTTCGGCGAGCGTCGGAAGATCAAGCGTGCGGGAGGAGATCTGCCTTGGTTGTTATATAGGGCGCCATAAGTCGGCGACGGTCATTTATTGTAGCGCCGCTCTATGAGCAGCGAAATCCGCCGGTCGCAGACCGGCGCTACAGTTTTGGAGCGTCGCCGACTTATGGCGTTACGTTAGCTCTTGGATTCTGCCGTACCGGTACCGGTTAGCTCAAAGAAATGGTGCCCAATGATGGCCAGAGTAAAGGCCTTGTCAAGGTGCTGCCGATGGCGGTGCAAAGCCCGGCCCATAAATTTCCAATATTCTTTGCGGTAGTCGCTCCGGAGACCTTGCCGCCACAGCGATCGAGCCACCGCCATGACATCCGAGAAAACGATGGGGGTTCTTGCACCGGTACCGAGCTGAGAGAGGAAAGCCAGCACACGGTTAAAGTATTCTCCCGGGTAGTAAATCGTGCTCAGGATGTTTCGGTAGCCATCGAGCAGTTCCTGGGTGTCCATGCGGGGAATAAAATTCATGTCGAGGAGAGTATTGTTGCCCAGGCTTTCCTTCAGCAGCCGGCCCTCCGCCTTCAGGCGGCGCCAAAGCTGGGTGTTGGGCAGGGCACTGAGAAGTCCTACCATCGAGACCGGGATTGCGGCATCACGAATAAATTGAATCTGCCGCTCAAAAATGTCCGGAGGATCATTGTCAAAACCTACGATGAAACCTCCCATTACTTCAATGCCGTAAGACTGGATCAGCTTGACGCTTTCGAGAAGATCCCCGCGCAAGTTCTGGAATTTGGTGGTTTCCTTGAGGCTTTCTACTGCCGGGGTCTCGATGCCCAGGAAGACGCTGTTGAAGTGGGCGTCGTGCAGAAGCTGGAGAAGTTCCGGATCTTCAGCCAGATTGAGCGAGGCTTCGGTCAGTAAGGAAAAAGGATACTTGTGGTCCCGCATCCACTTGACCAATTCCGGCAAAAGCTTTCTGACATTCTTCTTGTTTCCAATGAAGTTGTCGTCGACCAGAAAAACGCGCCCGCGCCACCCCATATCATAGATCTGGGTGAATTCCGCGCAGACTTGTTCGGGAGTTTTGGTGCGGGGCCGGCGCCCATAAATCTCAATGATGTCGCAGAATTCGCAAGTGAAGGGGCAGCCGCGGGAATACTGGACCGCCATGGCGCTGTACTTTCGGAGGTTCACCAGCCGAAGGTCGGGCAAAGGCACCTGCGTGAGATCGGGCAGCATGGGTGCTTTGTAATGGGGCTTTGCGGCGCCGGATTGGAGATCCTGGGCTACTTGATCGATGAGTTCTTCGGCTTCACCTTCAACCACATAGTCGGCTTCGGCGATATCGGGACTTTGGGCGCTCGCGATTGGGCCGCCCACGATGGTTCGCAGCCCTCGCTCCTTGCACCTTGCGATGACACCTTTCATGGACGGCCCTTGGACCATCATGCCGCTCAGGAAAACCACATCAGCCCAATCAAGCTCCGCATCTTTCAGAGGGCGCACGTTCAGATCCACGGCGCGTTTCTCCCAGGACGACGGTAGCATTGCGGAAACGGTCAGAAGTCCGAGGGGCGGGTAGGCCGACATCTTGCCAGGGAAAGGCAGCGCATGTTTGAAACTCCAAAACGTATCCGGAAACTCAGGATAAACCAGAAGCACCTTCATACGAAGAAACCTGCCTTTCTATCCACCCATTGAACTATGCCAAGGAAGCTGCTTGATTGGAAGTGTACCACGGATATCACCCTCGCGTAGGATCATTACTTGATGGCACTGTAAGCTGTCCAAAACAACCCTCCGATGATCCCTGTCATACCCGGCTTATCCGCTTAAGTCCCATCTTATGCCTGCCCCTGTTGCGACTGCCGGCGCGAGGGGCTGTTCGGCTGTCCATTTCCGGTTTCCGTTTCGAAGCCAACACATTGAAGCACCGGGAGCCGTGGATACCGGGGGAACCGGGAATCCGCGGCCGACCGCTCACACAAAGAGAAAACCGATCCGCGGTCTGAGGATATCCTGCGCTGGTGCCGGCACCGACAGCAAAGACCCGCGGACGGGCCACGGAGCTCCTGCGCATTCTCGAACGAATGTTTCACTTGAGTGAGCAATGGGCCAAGCCCCGCTTTTCCAAGTACTGCTGATGATATTCTTCGGCGCGCCAGAACTCCGATGCCGGGACGATTTCCGTCACAATCGGGCGCTTGTAGATTCCTGCCCGTTCCAGGTTTTGCTTGGACGCGCGGGCCTGGGATTCTTGCTCCGCGGAATGGTAAAAAATCACCGAGCGATACTGGGTGCCCGCATCCGGTCCCTGCCGGTTCAAGGTTGTGGGATCATGCGTCTCCCAAAAAGCCCTGAGAAGGTCGTCATAAGAGGCTTTATCGTATTCAACCTGGACAACCTCTGCGTGACCGGTTTGGTCGGTGCATACATCCCGGTAAGTTGGATTGTTCAACGTTCCGCCCATGTATCCAACCGCCGTTGAAGCGACGCCTGGAACTTGGCGGAACCTGGCTTCAACGCCCCAAAAACATCCCGCCCCGAAAGTTGCCTTTTCCATTAATCCCCTATTCGAGACTCACATCCGGCCTGATCGCGATCGTCGCCAGCCCTCTTCTCGACAGTATTTCGCCTTTGAATGATAAATGCAAGGTCCGCTCTTTAAAAAAGAACAATTTCATTCAGCCTGTTCGAACAGTTCGCATTTCGCAGCCGGATTGCGAAGCCAAAGATAGCTGGTGGACGGCGCGGAAAGTCTCCGGTTTCCATGAGCGAGTCATCTCTGAGAAGCCGGAGGCGACGAAGAATCTCGTAAGTGCTTGATTTCGCAAAAAGCAGATCCTTCGCTTGCTCTCAAGATGGCATCCTTGGAACGTTTTTCAATAAATGTCGCAGCAAAGTGAAAAGATCCTATTGCAGCAAAGTAAGAAGTTCCTGTTAGAAACCGGCAAACTGTCGGGATGAAAAGACAACAGGAGCTGTGGATGAGCCAAAGAGAGCGGGATCGGTTGAAGGTGTTGCACGAAGCAGAAAAGGGACACCTGACGCAGAAGCAGGCGGGGGTGCAGTTAAAGGTGAGCGAGCGCTGGGTGCGAAAGCTGGTGTCGCGGCTGAGGAAGGAGGGGGATGGAGGGATTCTGCACCGGCTGCGGGGGCGGGCATCGAAGCGGAAGCGGCGGCGGGTGGAAGAGGTGCACGTGTGGCGGGCGCGCCGGCCCTGTGACGGCGAGATGGTGCAGTGGGACTCGTCGGAACACGACTGGCTGGAGGGACGAGGGCCGCAGATCTCT
>Ga0307373_10004798_pt1 | contig 22514 bp, 20 predicted proteins | sample OX2MG_FD_202534 | JGI IMG/M metagenome (GOLD analysis project Ga0307373, IMG submission 202534) | Soil microbial communities from Risofladan, Vaasa, Finland - OX-2 | ecosystem: Environmental > Terrestrial > Soil > Coastal area > Acid sulfate soil | place: Finland: Risofladan, Vaasa | collected... | reverse complement strand
TATCGGGTGTTGCGAGGGGTTCTTCTCCTTCGAGGCGGAGCGCAGGGGAGCAGCTGACGTGGTAGCCATTGACTCCTTTCCGGAATCCATCCGGCGGTTCAACATCTGCCGGAGCGCGTTGGGATCAAAGGCCACCGGTTACTTGACCAGTGTGTACGACTTGAACCCGAGCAACTTTGGGACATTCGACCTGGTGATGTACTTCGGCGTCCTCTATCACCTGCGTCACCCACTCCTGTCGCTCCAGAAGATCGCATCGGTGACGGCTGGCACGTTGCTGCTCCAAACGGCCAGCTTCGAGGCAGCGGGGCTGGACGGCATCTCGGCGGCCCAATTCCACCCATTCGGCATGCAAAGTGGCCCGGCTGACGACCCCGTTCACGACCTTTCCGTGATCTGGGTACCGAACAGCGCATGTGTTCGGGACATGCTCCTTCACGTTGGATTCGTCAATGTCGAGCCAGTCACCTCCGATGCGCCTGTCCACTCTCCGCCTCCCAAGCAGGCCAAACCAAGGGGTCTCGCCGGAAAGCTCAAAGCTTCCCGAAACAGAGTTCAGCCTGAAGGTGCCAAGCCAGAAATGGGGCCGAGGCCGAGCATCGCAATCTTCCGGGCTGAGGCCCCGGTGGCTTCAGCTGGTGCAGCACCTTTGGCCCCACATGTGGCCGGAACCGATGGCACCTTTGCTGGAGCGAGCAGGCTGTAGTCGGTTGGAGATCTGGGGATCCGGGCGGGAATTCACGGCAACGTCCTCCTCGGAGATCTTGGCGACGACAGGGCTCCGGTGAAAGCACATCACCAGGCCATCGGTGGACATGGGGCTGACCGTGTTGGACCTGGACTGAGCTGACCGCCCGGAACCTGGACTGATTTCTACTATAGTAGATAATATGTCGACTACAGGAGAAATATCCCTCGGGCAGCTACTTGGAAACGCTCGAGCATCACTTGGCGAATCCCTGCAGGTAGTCGCCGAAAGAGCTGGCTGCTCGACGGCGTACGTGCACAAGCTGGAACAGGACCGTGTTCACACTCCGTCGCCACGGGTCCTCGCCGGTCTCGCCCGGACCCTCGGTCTCGACTACGACCTCATCATGTCGACCGCCGGATACGACGAGTCCCCTCGAGGCGAGCAGAGCCGCCACACGACGGTTCCCCGATGCAGTAATGCGCACATCGTCGAACTGCTGGAACGGCTCGCTTCCGAAGTTGCGGAGTTGAGGGCTGACGTCGCTCGACTCAGCTTGAAATGAAGCACACAGTGAGGCAGTTGGCCACCAGGTCCGACCGGGCAGAGACCGTCGCTGTCCTCTCCGGAGCGTTGAGGAGCGCACTCATGCACCCGGTCCTTCAGCGGTGCGACCTCGAGGCGACTCCTGCGTACACCGAGACACAGCCGTCGGCAAACGCGGCATGGTAGGCCGGCTTTGGCTTTGTCACAATGGACGAACTGAAGCTCCCCCATGCACCGACGATGTGGCGACTTTGGCGTGACCGCAGCCTCTCCCGCAATCGCGGCGCACAACCGACAGCGTGGCTGAACGGCGCATCCGGGATACCGTGAATCCGTGGATCTTCCGGAGCTGCTGGTCGCTGGTGCCGCCGAATGGCGGACCTGGTTGAGTGGCAACCACTCCAGGTCACCAGGTGTGTGGCTCGTCCTTGCCAAGAAGGCCTCGACGCACCCGACAACACTCTCCTACGACGAGGCACTCGACGAGGCGATCTGCTTTGGCTGGATCGATGGCACGCTCGGGCGTCGTGACGACGCAACCTTCCGTCGGCGCTTCACACCCCGAAACGCTCGTAGCCCCTGGTCTCAACGGAACGTCGCCATCGCCGACAGGTTGAGCGCCTCCGGCCGAATGCATCGGTCAGGGGAGCGCGAGGTTCGACAGGCAAAGGCTGATGGCAGATGGAAAGCCGCCTATGCCGGGCAATCGAGCATGGAAGTTCCAGCGGACCTGGCGAACTCCTTGAACGCCAATCCCCGTGCCCTGGCAATGTTCGAGAAGCTCACAAGTGCGAACCGGTACTCCATCCTCTATAGGATCGGAAGCGCCAAGAAGCTCGAGACCCGGGACCGGCGCATCGAGCAGTTTGTGGAGATGCTGGCCCGAGGCGAGACCCCGCATCCACAAGGCCCACGATCACCCCAGTAGTCGGATAGGTGTCGCAGGGGGGATCACCCCGGACACCGTCGGGAGGTAGGGGCAGCCTGCCTGGCGACCGGCACGTCGATGGCGAGCAGGTGAACGCGCTCCGCCGGTGACTCGATGGTCAGAGGATGCGGTTCGACTCCGACCCTCGGTACGACCCGCGTCAACTCCGCTGCCGCGCTGACCGTGGCACCGGCCGGGACCAGTGGGAACCCGCCATCCAGACCTAGGCTGAGCTTCGATGGCGCAGCTCAGTGACACCCGCATCCTGGTGACCGGTGGCACGAGCGGCCTGGGGCGGGCGATGGCGCTCGCACTGGTGCGGGCGGGCGCCCGGGTGGCGGTCACCAGTCGCCACCGGGAACGGGCACAGGCCACCGCCGCAGAGCTGGGCGCCCGAGCCCTGGGGATCGAGCTCGACGTGCGCGACGCCAGCTCGGTGTCGGCGGCGGTCGACCGCGCCTACCGGATGCTCGGTGGCGTGGACATGCTGGTCAACAACGCGGGGATCGGTATGCGGACGGTCAACCCGCGGTTCATGACCGAGCCGCAGCCATTCTGGGAGGTGCCGCCGGCCGGCTTTCGCGACGTGCTGGAGACCAAGGCAACCGGGACGTTCCTGGTCGCCCGGGCAGTGGTGCCCCGCATGTTGAGCGCCGGCGGCGGGCGCGTGGTCACGATCTCGATGAACGAGCAGACGATGACCCGTCGCGGTTTCATCCCCTACGGACCCTCTGGCGCCGCCGTGGATGCTCTGGCCCGGGTGATGGCGGCCGACCTGGCCGACACGCCGGTCACCGCCAACATCCTCCTGCCCGGCGGGGCGACCGCCACCGGCATGGTCCCCGACGAGGTGCGCGATGAGCTGCGGGCCACCCTGCTCGACCCGGCGATCATGGGGCCGCCGATCGTGTGGCTGGCCTCTCCGGAGGCAGCCGGAGTCCACGACGAGCGGATCGTCGCCCGTGACTTCGACCACTGGCCGGAGGCAAGCAGGAAGGGCAACCCGTGAGGGAGCGGATCCGCTGAGGCAGTGCCGAAGGAAGCCAGGCGGTGACGAGGCAGTGTCACCGTCCTCGTCGATGCCGGTACCAACCGTGACGTTCAGCCGTCTCCACCCGGCCCTCCTCCGCCTCCGACGTCGAACCCCGATCCGGCCGGTTCCAAGTGCGCCACTGCCGTGCCCACAGACTCAGCGTTGGAGGTTCACCAGGTGGCGGATGGCCGCCCGGGACGCTTCAGGGACCCGGGCGCGGGTTGTGGTGGGCCCTGGAACCGCATGGGACGGCGGCGGCCCCGGCGAGGGTCAGGCGCCCTCGCCGGTGGCCTGCCACCGGTCGCCCCCTGCCGACGGCTGTTGGTCGCACAGCCCCGACTGGCGGACGGTGATGTTGAAGCGTCCTTCCCCGAGTCCGAGCCCGGGTGGGCCGCTGCCGGGGACCAGGCGCGGCACGCCGTGGTAGGCCAAGCGGGAGGGACCACCGAAGACGAACAGGTCCCCCGATTCCAGGACCACATCGGTCCAGGGCCGGCCCCGGCCGGCCGGTGTGCCGAATCGGAAGATGCACGAGTGGCCGAGGCTGAGCGAGACCACGGGGGCCGATGACGTCTCGTCCCGGTCGGCATGCATCCCCATGCGGGCACCGGGCCCGTACCAGTTCACCAGGGCCACGTCTGGGTCGTAGTCCCCGGGCTCTTCGTCCCCCCCAACGGGGCGCCCGACGACCCTCGGATCGACAGCCCGCGCGTCGGCCACGGCCCGGCGGCTGAGGTCCCCCAACCAGCCAGGGAACGGCGGCACCGGTCGCCCGTCGCCGTCGTCCACGTGGCGGGAGTACCGGTAGGGAGACCAGTGCCACCCCAGACAGGCGATCTGGACCGACATGACCCCACCTCGGGGCATTCGGGGCGACCGGAAGCCGCCGCACAGCGCACCCCACCTGCGACAGGAGTCCACCAGGTGGCTCTGTCCGTCGGGGTCGAGCCACCCCGGCACCCAGACGGCGCCGGGAGCCACCGCCTCGGGGTCCCGGGGGAGCAGTCGGGTCACGGCCACGGGGCTAGTCGCCCACCGGACGGCACGGGGGACACGGTCGACAGCCCGCGGCCTCGGCGTCGGCCGGCGAGCGGAAGCCCCGCCGGTCCCGGGCCGCGGTCCCTGCCGGGCGGTGACAGGTGGGCATGCACGCCACCATGGTGACGGCCCCCACGAGGGTCGCCCCTCCCCGCACAGGCGGTTCCGGCCGCACCGGGCCTTCGGCCAGGCTCTGCCGTCGGGTCATCCACCTCACAACACCCGTTCGGCCGGGATCGGTTGCTCACCGTCGACACTCTCGCACACGCCCCCGGGGCCGGGTCCCACCCGACCGGTCGGTTCGTCCGGTCGCCACCATCCGGTGCCGCGGTCAGGGGGCCGGGGTCACGTCGATACCGTGGAGTCCTGCCGGGCCAGCCAGCGCAGCCGGGCGGCGCGCGCGTCCCACGAGTAGACCACGGCCGTGCCGGCCAGGCGGTCGTGCCAGGCGTGCCGGTCGCGGTTGGTGAGGATGCCGAGGAATCCCAGCCCGAGGGCGAGGAAGCTGAGCGGCAGGGTCAGGGTCCGGATGACCGCCTGCCGGGCCCCGATCGGCCCCCCCTCCGTCTTGACGACCCGTATCCCGAGGAGGGCCATCCCGATGGTCTTGCCGCTCAGCGTCCACTGGTACGCGAAGTACACGAACTCCCACACCACCGCGGCGATCAGCGAGGCGATCTGGTAGTTGCTCAGCGTGAACTTGGCTCCGCTCACGAGCTGGATGGTGAAGGTGAGGGCCGCCGCCCCCAACGTGAACAGCCCCCACGAGGCACCCACGTCGGCGGCGAAGGCCACCAGCCGGCTGACCGCCCCGGCGTAGTGCCCCTGGCGACCCTCGATGGGCTCGACGGCCGCGGTCGCCATCACGCCCCTCCCGGGGTCAGCTCGGGCCGACCGGGGGCCGCCCCCACCAGCGACCTGGGCCCGAGGGGGAGATCGTCGGGCTTCCGGCGGAGGATGCGGTTGACCCATCGGGCGAAGAAGTCGTCGAGGCCGACCCCCTGGGCCCGGATCACGTCGAGCACTTCGGACGCCACGCCGGTGGTCGACCGGGCGATGATGCTTCCCAGCTCGGTCTGCTCCATGAGCGCATCGATGTCCACCCGCTGGATGATCTTCTCCACATCGACCCGTTCGATGATCTTCTCCACGTCGACCCGGTCGATCAGCTTGTCCACGTCGACCCGGCCCACCACTCCGTCGACGTCTACCCTCGAGACCAGGGCATCGACATCGATCCTCTCCAGCAGGGCATCGATGTCGATGGCATCCATCACGATGCTGACCACGCGTTCGGCCACCGCCTGGGCCAGCTGCTCCATCCGACCGGACCCCGGCACCGGGCTCACCGGGCTGGGACCGACGGCCGATCGTCGGTCGGAGGCCGTGCGTCCATCGGAACAGCATCCCATCGCAGCGTGCACCGGGCGGGGACACCCGGCGGTTGCGGCTCGGCCGTCGGTCAGGTGGCGGGGTTGGCCCGGAGCGCCTCGAGGGCCCGATCGGCGTGCACGTTCATCCGGACCTCGCTCTGGATCACGTCGATCACCCTGAGGTCGGGACCGATGACGAACGTCGCCCGCTTGGTCGGGGACAGCTTCGTGAACCGCCGGCGCACCCCGAACTGGGTGGCCACCGCCCCGTCGGGGTCCGAGAGCAGCGGGTAGTCGAAGGAGTGCTTGTCCGAGAACCGCTTCTGCTTCTCCACCTGGTCGGCGCTGATCCCGACCCGCTGGGCGCCGACCGCCTCGAACTCGGCCTTCAAGTCCCGGAAGTGGCAGCTCTCGGCGGTACATCCCGGGGTCATTGCCGCGGGGTAGAAGAAGAGGACCACCGGACCCGATCCGGCCAGCTCGCTGAGCCGCCTCGGGTTGCCGTCCTCGTCCGGCAGCTCGAAGTCCGGTGCCCGGTCTCCCTTTTGCATGGACAGAGGCTACCGGCCGCCGCCGGGCAGTGTGTCCGTCCGGGGTCGGGGCCGCCGTAAGATGCGGGGTGCCCCGTGGAGCCGGTCCGCACGACCCGCAGAACCCGGGGCGCCCACTGATGCGGACCGCCGCCGCCCCGGTCCCCGAACCGACCAGTCAGGATCCGCCAGGCCATGCCGTATGCCATCGAAGCCGACAGCCTCAAGAAGACCTTCACCGGCAAGCACGAGGTCCGTGCCCTCGACGGTGTGACGTTCAACGTCGAGGAGGGGACCGTCTTCGGTCTCCTCGGGCCCAACGGGTCGGGGAAGACCACGGCGGTCCGTATCCTGACCACCATCCTCAGATCGGACAGCGGGTCGGCTCGGGTGCTGGGTCACGACGTGGTCAAGAGGGCCTCGCTGGTCCGGACCCTGATCGGCCTGGCCGGCCAGTACGCCGCCGTCGACGAGAACCTGACCGGTCGGGAGAACCTGCGGATGGTCGGGAGGCTGAACCATCTGGATGCGTCCTACGTGACCACCCGGTCCGTCGAGCTCCTGACACAGTTCGACCTCGCCGATGCCGCCGACCGGCCGCTCAAGACCTACTCGGGCGGCATGCGCCGACGCCTCGACCTGGCCGCGGCCCTGGTGGCCCGGCCCACGGTGCTCTTCCTCGATGAGCCCACCACCGGACTCGACCCTCAGAGCCGCAACGACCTGTGGGAGGTCATCGAGAGGCTGGTCGGGGAAGGGACCACCGTGCTCCTCACCACCCAGTACCTCGAGGAGGCCGACCGACTGGCCTCCGACCTGGTGGTCATCGACCACGGACACGTCATCGCCGAGGGCACCCCGAACGAGCTCAAGGCCGACCTGGGGGCCACCGTGCTCGAAGTGGGCCTGGACAGTTTCGACGACGCCCGCCGGACCACCGAGCTGTTCGCGTCCCTCGGGACTCACACGCCGATGGTCAACGGCTCCGTGGTCGAGGTCACGGTGGACGACGGCCCGAGCTCGGCCATGGCGGGTCTTCGCCTGCTCGACCAGGCGGGGGTCGTCCCGACTGCGTTCACCCTGCGGGAGCCCAGCCTGGACGACGTCTTCCTGGGCCTGACCGGCCGCAGGGCCGAGGACGAGACCGAGGACGTCGAGGACCCCGACAAGACGAGGCGGGGCCGATCCCGACGGAAGGCCGCCGGTGAAGCCATGCCCGTCGTCACCGGGGAGCTGTCATGACCACCATCGCCGCTCCGCCCGTATCGGAAGCACCCTCCGCCACCTCCGTCGCCTCCCGGCTCCGTTGGGCGGTCTCGGACACGCTCACCATCACCCAGCGGAACCTGCTGGCCCTCCTGCGCATCCCCGAGCAGCTGTTCTTCTCGACCGTGCAACCGATCATGTTCGTCCTGCTGTTCACGTACGTGTTCGGCGGGGCCATCAAGGTCCCGGGGGGCAACTACGTGAACTATCTGATGCCCGGCGTCTTCGTGCAGACCGTGGCCTTCGGCGCCGTGAGCACCAGCATCGGCCTGGCCGAGGACCTCCAGAAGGGCCTCATCGAGCGGTTCCGGGCACTCCCCATGTCCCGGTCGGCGGTGCTCACCGGACGGACGTCGGCCGACATGGTCCGCAACGTCTTCACCGTGATCATCATCACGGCGGTGGGGCTGGCCGTGGGCTTCCGGCCCACCACCGGCGTGCTGGCCTACGTGGCCGCCGTCCTGCTCATCCTGCTCTTCGCCTACGCCCTGTCGTGGGGCTTCGCGGTCATCGGGCTGTCGGCGCCCAACAGCGAGGCCGCCCAGGTCATGTCGTTCCCCATCCTGTTCCCGCTGATCTTCGTCTCGTCGGCGTTCGTCCCCCTCATCTACCTGCCCAGCTGGCTGCGGGGCTTCGCCACCTACCAGCCGGTGAGCGTGACGGTCAGCGCCTGCCGGGCCCTGATGATCGGCGGGCCCACATCCAAATGGGTCATCCAGACCCTGGCCTGGACCGTCGGCCTCCTGATCGTCCTCATACCGCTGGCCGTCCGGCGCTACCGCAACCGCACCTAGCACGGAGCAGCGGGCCGGTTCGGCGCGGTCGGACGGGTGGCAGAATGGAACCCATGGCACACACTCCCCCAGCCAGCCCCCCTGACTCCTTCGGCGCCCGTGGCAACCTGACCGTCGGCGACGCCACCTACGAGATCTACCGGATCGACGCCCTGGCCGACCGGTTCGACGTGGCCCGGCTCCCCTACTCCATCAAGGTGGTACTGGAGAACCTGCTCCGCCACGAGGACGGATTGGCCGTCCGTCCCGTCGACATCGAGGCCGTGGCCGGGTGGGGGAACCATCCCGAGCGGCACGGGCTCGGGAGCGAGGACGCCGCGGAGATCGCCCTGACCCCGGAGCGGGTCCTCATGCAGGACTTCACAGGGGTGCCGGGCGTGGTCGACCTGGCCGCCATGCGCGACGCCCTCGAGGCGCTGGGGGGCGATCCGGCCAAGGTCAACCCCCTGGTGCCGGTGGAGCTGGTCATCGACCACTCGGTCATCGCCGAGGTCTCCGGCCGGATCGGGGCCTACGACGAGAACGTGGACATCGAGTACCAGCGGAACATCGAGCGCTACCAGCTGCTGCGCTGGGCGCAGCAGGCGTTCGACGGCTTCCGGGTCGTGCCACCGGGTACCGGCATCTGCCACCAGGTCAATCTGGAGTACCTGTCGCGGGTGGTCTTCGCCACCGACGACGGCCGGGCCTACTGTGACACCCTGGTCGGGACGGACTCCCACACCACCATGGTGAACGGCCTCGGGGTGCTGGGCTGGGGCGTCGGCGGCATCGAGGCCGAGGCCGCCATGCTGGGCCAACCACTGTCGCTGCTCCTGCCGCCGGTGGTCGGCTTCCGCCTCACCGGCCAGCAACCGGCAGGCACAACGGCCACCGACCTGGTCCTGACCATCACCCACCTGCTGCGCCAGCACGGCGTGGTCGGCAAGTTCGTCGAGTTCTACGGCCCGGGCGTCGCCGCCGTGCCCCTGGCCAACCGCGCCACCATCGGCAACATGTCGCCCGAGTACGGGGCCACCTGCGCCATCTTCCCCATCGATGAGGTCACGCTGGACTACCTGCGCTTCACCGGCCGGGACGACCGCCACGTGGACCTGGTCGAGGCGTACGCCAAGGAACAGGGCATGTTCCACGTGGTCGGAGGGGTGGAGCCCGTCTACTCCGAGACCATCGAGCTCGACCTGTCCACCGTGGTACCGAGCATCGCCGGGCCGTCCCGCCCCCAGGACCTGGTCACCCTGGCCGGTGCCGGCTCCTCCTACCGCGCCTCCCTCGGCCGCGAGTCCCGGTCGGGACCCGCCACCCTGGCCGACGGAACGACTGCCACGGTGGAGGACGGTGCGGTGGTGGTGGCAGCCATCACCAGCTGCACCAACACCTCCAACCCGCAGGTGATGGTGGCGGCGGGCCTGGTGGCCCGGCGGGCCGTCGAAGCGGGCCTGACACCCAAGCCCTGGGTCAAGACCACGCTGGCCCCCGGATCGCGGGTGGTCATGGACTACCTCGACCGTGCCGGGCTCACCGAGCCCCTGGCCCGTCTGGGCTTCGACCTGGTCGGCTTCGGGTGCACCACCTGCATCGGGAACTCGGGGCCGCTCCTGACCGGGGTGTCCGAGGTGGTCCATGACCGCGACCTGTCGGTTGCCTCGGTGCTGTCGGGAAACCGCAACTTCGAGGGGCGGATCCACCCGGACGTCCGGATGAACTATCTCGCATCGCCACCCCTGGTGGTGGCCTATGCCCTGGCCGGCACCATGGACATCGACCTGACGACTGACCCGCTGGGTACCGATGCCGATGGTCGTCCGGTCCTGCTGGCCGACCTGTGGCCGACACCCGAGGAGGTCACCGAGGCCGTCCGCACCTCGCTCACCTCGGACATGTTCCGCCAGCGGTACGGCGCGGTGTTCGACGGTGACGACCGGTGGAAGTCGGTGGAGACGGCGACGGGCAACACCTTCAGCTGGGACCGGGGGTCCACCTACGTCCTCCGGCCGACCTTCCTCGAGGGCCTGTCCATGGCCCCGGCCCCGGTCACCGAGGTGGAGGGGGCTCGGGTCCTGGCCCTCCTGGGCGACAGCGTGACCACCGACCACATCTCCCCGGCCGGCACCATCGGCCCGGCGACGCCGGCCGGTCGGTACCTGGCCGGCAAGGGGGTCGGCCGCGCCGACTTCAACTCCTACGGGGCCCGACGCGGGAACCACGAGGTCATGGTGCGGGGCACGTTCGCCAATGTCAGGCTCCGCAACCAGCTGGCGCCCGGGACCGAGGGCGGCGTCACCCTCCACCTGCCCGACGGTGAGCAGACCACCATCTACGGGGCCGCCGAGCGCTACGCCGCCGAGGGTGTGCCCCTGGTGGTGCTGGCAGGCAAGGAGTACGGCTCGGGCTCGTCCCGCGACTGGGCGGCCAAAGGGACGTCCCTGCTCGGGGTCCGGGCGGTCATCGCCGAGAGCTACGAGCGCATCCACCGGTCGAATCTGATCGGTATGGGCGTGCTGCCGCTGCAGTACGCCGACGGTGAGCACGCCGCCTCCCTCGGGCTCAGCGGTCACGAGGTGTTCTCCGTCACCGGCCTCGAGCCCCTCAACAGGGGGGTGATCCCGAAGACGGTCGCCGTGCGGGCCGGAGAGGGGAGACGGGTCGTGGAGTTCGAGGCCCGCCTGCGCATCGATACCCCCATGGAGGCCGAGTACTACCGCAACGGGGGGATCCTGCCGTACATGCTGCGCCAGATGGCCGGCGGACAGGCCGGGAACGTCACCCGGCCAGGGGCAGCACGAACCACGCGATGACCACGAAGTGCAGGACAGCACCCACGATGGTGCAGGCGTGGAACACCTCGTGGTACCCGAAGACCCCCGGGACGGGGTCCGGCCTCTTCCGCGCGTACACCAGGGCGCCGGCCGAGTAGGCCAGACCACCGGCCAGCAGCAGGGCGAAACCGGCCGCACCCAGGGCCCGCTCCAGCTGGGGCAGTACCGCCACCGCCGCCCACCCCACCACCACGTAGGGCAGGGCGACCACCCACTTCGGCGCGTCCAACCACGCCTGGCGCAGCGTGATGCCGATGACCGCGCCGCCCCAGACGATGCACAGCACGGTGGTCCGGGCCCACCCGGTGAGGGCGATACCTGCCACCGCGGTGTAGGACCCGGCGATGGCGACGAAGATGGTGGAGTGGTCGGCCCGGCGCATCCGTCGCCGGCCCCCCGGCCCCCAGGTGTGCCGGTGGAACAGCGCACTGACCCCGAACAGCAGCGAGATGGACACGGCGTAGACCGCCATCACCAGCTTCGAGCCGGCCGTCGGTGCCGCCCGGACCAGCGCGGCGCCCGACACCAACGACACGAAGAAGGCCACCTCGTGGGAGACGCCTCGCAGGCTGGGTTTGGCGGGCTGGCCGCCTCCGTCGGGGTCGTCCGGCCCAGGGGTGCCGTCGAGGGTGCCGGTGGGCCGGTTCAAGGCCGGTCCCCCGGCCAGGCGCCAGCGACATCGCCGGAAGGCGGACGGCGAGCAGGCGAGGGAGGGGAGGTGGCCCGTTGCACGAAGCGCCGGAGCAGACGGCGGCCCACGGTCTCAACCTCCGCCAGGCCGGACCGGGCCAGGGTGACGCCCGGTGGCAGGTAGGGCTCCCATCCCGCCGCGAGCGCACGGTCCACCTCGACGTGGAACTGAAGGCCGTAGGCCCGGTCGCCCCACCGGAAGGCCTGGTGGGGGAAGCGGTGCGAGCCCGCCAGGTGCACCGCGCCGTCGGGGAGGGTGAACGTGTCCTCGTGCCAGTGGACGCACGGGATGCTCGTGGCCGACAGGCCCCCGTACTCGGGACCCATGACCGGGTCGAGCCGGCCCGGGCCGGTGAGCTCCACCCGGCCCAGTCCGATCTCCGGCGCGACCCCGGTGGTCACGTCGGCTCCGAGCGCCATGGCCAGCTGCTGGGCCCCGAGGCAGACCCCGAGCACCGGCTTCCGGTCCGTGGCCGTGGCCGCCACCAGGGCGCGCTCCGATGCCAGCCAGGGGTGGGCGTCACCGTCGGAGACCCCCATCGGACCGCCCATCACCACGAGGCCGGCGAACGATCCGTCCGCGGGAAGGGGCTCGCCGCGGTCGAGGCGGACCACGTCGACGCGCTGTCCGGCCCGGCGGAGCTCGTCGGCGATCAGCGCCGGTCCCTCGTGGGCCACATGCTGGAGGACGGCCCAGCGACCGGCGGAGGATCCGTCCCCGTCGGTCCCGCCATCCCCCTGCCCCGTCACGCCGTCGAGACCACGTGGAATGCCTCGGCCAGCCGGCCCTCGGGCAGTCCGGCGGCCAGCGCCGTCCCGGACATCCACGTCCGGAGCAGTTCCTCGAGGTGTTCGCCGTCTCCCACCTGGCTCCGGTGGGACCGGAGCGCGGACAGTTTGCGGTCGAAGTGCTCGGTGGCATCCACGGCCCGGCCGGCCCGTTCTGTGGTCATGATCCACAGTTCGGGCACCAGGTGGGGCTCGAGCCCCTCGTCCAGGAGCTCCGGGAAGGCGAAGGGGTTGCGGGCGTCGGGGTAGACGGCACAGGCGGTCGCCTCCCCGGCAGCCAGGTGGTCGGGGTGGCTGGCGTAGATGCGGGCCCAATTGCGCTCGGGCGACTGGGCCACGACGCGGTCCGGCCGGAAGCGCCGGATGACCCGGGTGATGTCCCGGCGGAGGGCGAGGTCGGGCTGGAGGCGGCCGTCGGGGAAGCCGAGGAAGGTCAGGTCGGTCACCCCCACCACCGCCGCCGCCTCGGTCTGCTCGCCCCGGCGGATGGCGGCCATCTCCGACCGGGCCATGGCGCGATCGGCGCCGCCGGCCTCGCCGTCGGTGGCGATGCAGTAGGCCACCTCCAATCCGGCGTGGGTCCAGGCGGCCACCGATCCCGCCACTCCGAAGTCCACGTCGTCGGGGTGGGCGGTCACGACCAGGATGCGCTCGACCCCCTCGATGCCGGCGCCCACCGTCATGGGCTCGCTGAAGTGTCGTTCAGGCACGACCATCTCCTCGATCGGATGACGGGCTCCCCGGACCGTGACCGGGGAGCCACAGGTGGCGACCCCCTGTCGGAGCGGTCGCGCCCCCCGCAATCACCGGCGACGGGACCTGGTCGCTCGGCGGTCTCAGCTCTCGAGCGGGTTCCACCCAGCCAGGTCCTTCAGCCGCGGGTCGTTGGAGAAGATCTCCACGATCGGGGACCGGAGGCCGATGCGGGTCTGGATGCGCTCGATCTCCAGTACCTGGTTCCACTGGACCAACGTGACCACGAGGCCGGCCTCGCCGGCCCGGGCGGTCCGACCCGAGCGATGGAGGTACGCCTTGTGATCCTCGGGCGGATCGAAGTGGACGACCACGTCGACCAAGTCGATGTCGAGACCCCGTGCCGCCACGTCGGTGGCCACCAGGGTGGGCAGCTTGCCCTCGCTGAAGTCCTTCAGGGTCCGCTCCCGATTGCTCTGGCGGAGGTCGCCGTGGATGGCATCGGCCCGCACCCCCTCCTTGCGGAGCTGCTCGACCAGCCGGTCGGCACCCCGCTTGGTTCGAACGAACACCAGTGTCTTCTCCGAGTTGCGGCAGATGGCGGCACAGACCTTGACCCGGTCCATCTGGTGCACCTCGAGAAAGCGGTGCTCCATGGCGTCCACGGTGGTACTGGGCGAGGCCACCTCGTGCATCACCGGATCGGTCAGGTACCGGCTCACCAGGCGGTCCACCGCTCCGTCGAGCGTGGCCGAGAACAGCAGCGTCTGGTGCTCGCGCTCGAGGCGCCGGAGCACCCACTCGACCTGGGGCATGAAACCCATGTCGGCCATCCGGTCGGCCTCGTCGAGGACCAGGGTCTCGATGTCGGCCACCGAAAGCTCGCCCCGGTCGCCCAGATCGATGAGCCGGCCCGGTGTGGCGATGATCACGTCGACGCCGCGGCGGAGCTTCTTGACCTGGCGCTCGATGTCGGCTCCGCCGTAGACGGCGGCGATCCGGAGCCCGGCCTCCTTCGCCAACGGCTCGAGCACCTCGCTCACCTGCACCGCGAGCTCACGGGTGGGGACGAGCACCAGGGCACGGGGCCTGCCCGGCTCGGTCGACCTGGCAGCCATGGTGCGCTGGAGGAGGGGGACCCCGAAGGCGAGGGTCTTGCCCGAGCCGGTCTTGGCCTTGCCGCACACGTCCCGCCCGGCCAGTGCATCGGCCACGGTCATGGCCTGGATGGCGAACGTGGTGGTGATGCCCTGGTCGGCCAGGGCCTTGACCAGGAAGGGATCGACGCCGAGGGAGGCGAAGGTCCGGGGGGCGCCGGGATCGGCCGGCGGGAGATCAGAGGGATCGAGGACGCGATCCGACGGATCGACGGTGGTGGTCATGGGGTTGGGCAACTCTCTCTCATCGTTCGGTGACGGCCGGAGGCCGACCGTCGACACCGTGCCATTCACGGATGCCTGCGGGCCCGCCTCGGGCCATCGTCCGGCCTGGGTCGCAGGCCGGAAACAGGATGAGGAAGACCCCGGTGGCAGAGCACCAGCTCGACCACGGGGACCAGTCTACCCGCTCCGGGCCGTTACACCAGGTCAGAAGGCGAGTGGCCTCACCGCCCCCGTCCGGGGCCACCGTCCTCGGCCCGGTTCCGGCGACGGACGTCCGGCCCGGCGCATTCACCTACCCTGTGTGGCGGTCCACCCGAATCCACAGCGCGCACCAGGGCAGGCCCACGCGGGATCACACCCACTCGGAGGTGCGCCCACACGAAAGGAAGCCCACCATGGGACTACTCGCGGCCGGCGACAAGGCGCCCGCATTCACCCTTCCCGACCAGGACGGCAAGAAGGTCTCCCTCAAGGACTTCGCCGGCGGGCGGCTGGTCCTCTACTTCTACCCGAGGGACGACACGCCCGGCTGCACCAAGGAGGCCTGCCAGTTCAACGACAACCTGCGCGCCTTCGCCAAGGCCAAGGTGCCGGTGCTCGGCGTGTCGGCTGACAGCGCCGAGAAGCACCAGAAGTTCCGGGCCAAGTACGGCCTGACCTTTCCCCTGCTGACCGACGCCGACCACTCGGTGGGCGAGGCCTACGGTGCCTGGGGCGAGAAGACCCTGTACGGAAAGAAGTCCGTCGGGGTCATCCGGTCCACCTTCCTGATCGCCGCAGACGGCACGATCGTCCGACCGTGGTACCACGTGAAGGCCGATGGCCACGCGGCCAAGGTACTGGCCGAGCTCGGGTCCTGAGCGCCGGGTTGGCCCCGACCGGAGGTGGACGGGGTCACCGCTCGGCTGCGGTCTCGCCGCCCGGGACCGCCTCGGCCATCTCCACCAGCCGGCGGAGTCCGGCCGGAGTCGACTCGCCGATGCCCCTGCCGATGAACACCTTCCACAGTCTCGCCAGGGGACCGGCGATGGAGACGACGATGTCCACGGTGGTCCTGCCGTCCTCGCCCACCTCCGTCAGGTGCCGGATGACGAGGGCCGCCCCCAGCATCGACGAGCGGTCGGTGAACTCGCGATCAGGCACCAGGGTCTCGATGAGGAAGGACACCTTCGGTCCGCCCCTGGGCTTGAGGCTGCCGGTGGTGCCCTCGGCGAAAGGACCGTCCCGTCGCACCCACTCGATGGCCTCGTCCCACTCCGGCCAGGTGTCCATGTCGGCCCAGCGCTCGAAGAACGCCCGTGGGGGTGCGGTCGAGGTGGCGTGGGCCGAGCCGAGGACGATCATCTCCTTCAGTATGCGCACCGGAGGCCTCAGGACTGGTGGCCGGGGCACCACCAGGACGTTCGTCCCCCCACCGTCGACCGGGTCAGCTCGGTCCCGTCCCTGGGGCAGCGACCGCCGGGATGGCGTTGGTCCATCAGCCGGCCGGTATGGGATCCTCCCCCCTCGGTGAGGTCACGGATGGTCAGGCCCAGCTGCCGGTGGAGACGCCGGACCTCGTTCGGCGTCAGCGTGCCCGACGGCCGCAGGGGGGAAAGGGCGGCCCGCCACAGCACCTCGTCAGCGATGAGGTTCCCGACGCCGGCCACCCGGGACTGGTCGAGGAGCCGGGCCTTGATGGCGGTCCGTGAGCCCCGAACCACCGCGGCCAGCTGCGACGCGGTGACGGTGGTGGCGTCGGGCCCGAGCGTCGACTCGTCGGGGTCCACCATCACACCGCCCAGACGCCTCGGATCGTGGACCTCCAGCGAGCCCCCGTCCTCGAAGCGCAGGCTCCAGCGGTCCCACGCCGGGTGGCGCCGGCGGGGGGCGAAGTGCATCTGGTCCACTCCGGCCCGACCGTCGACGACCAGGGTGCCGGTCATCCCGAAGCGGATCCCCACCGTCGGGCCGGCGTCCACGTCCAGCACCAGGAGCTTCCCGATCCGTCGGGCGGCCACGAACCGGTGTCCGACCAGTGCCCGGCGGAGCAGTGGCCCGGTGGCGGCACCCTTCAGGAACCAGGGGTCCGGACTGGCCACCGAGGCGATGGGGCGGTCGAGCGCGGACTCCGCCAACAGGCGGTACGTCTCGACCTCGGGGAGCTCGGGCACGGCCCGAGGGTAGCCATCCGCGTCGCTCCCGTGTTCGGTGGGCCTCGCTAGGGTTGGGCCATGCCACCCGAGAAGCCGCAGTGGGCCGAGCTGTTCACCGAGGTCGTGACGTCCGGGCTGTGCACCGGATGTGCCGGCTGCATCGTGGCATGCCCCTACGACGTCCTGTCCTACGACGACACCGGTGGCAAGTACCGGCCGTTCCACATCGATGCCGACGGTGGCCCAGAGAACTGCACCCACGGGATCAAGGGGTGCACCATGTGCACCCGGGCCTGCCCCCGGTTCCGGCTCTGGGAGCCCGAGATCGACACCCACCTGTTCGGGCGGGAGCGGACGCCAGACGAGGCGGCCGGAGTGTCGTCGGACATCCTGCTGGTACGGGCCACCGATCCCGAGCTCCTCGAGCGGGGCCAGGACGGGGGGCTGGTGTCGGCCCTCCTCATCTGGGCCCTCGAGCACGACGTCATCGACGCCGCCCTCGTCTCGACCCTCGAGGGGGACGGCTCCACCTGGAAGGCCGTCCCCGGCCTGGCCACCAACCGCGCCGAGGTGCTGGCCGCGGCGGGGTCGCGGTACACCTACTCGGCCAACCCGCTGGCCTACCCGCTGGCCATCGAGGCGGGGGCCGAGCGCATCGCCCTGGTGGGGATGGGGTGCCAGGCCTCGGCGGCGCCGGTGATGAAGGCCCGCAAGGCCGGCAAGATCGCCCGGCGGCTCTCGCTGACCATCGGCCTGATGTGCTCCAAGACCTTCGACGACGCCATCTTCCCGGAACTGTTCGAGGCCAAGTACGGGATCGCACGGTCCGACATCGCCAAGATGAACATCAAGGGCGTGTTCCAGGTCTGGACACGGGACGGCCGCTACCACGAGATACCCCTCAAGGAGGCCCACGCCTGGACCCGCGAGGGCTGCACGTCGTGCCCCGACTTCGCCGCCGAGCACGCCGACATCTCCACCGGCGGGATCGGGGCGTTCAACGACTGGACGCTCACCATGATCCGGACCGACACCGGACGCGAGCTCATCGAGGCCATGGTGGCCGGGGGTGCCGTGGAGACCCGCCCGGGGGACGACGACCCCGGGGCCATCGCCCTGCTCCACAGGCTGGCCCGGGTGAGCCGGAGGCGCTGGCCCGAGACCGCCGTTCCCATGCCCCGCCGTCTGCCCGACCCCACGTGAGAATCTCGTAAAAATCGGCGGATTCGGGACGAAGGGCCCTGAGACCCCCGGTGCTGTGGGCCTAGCCTGAGCGGAAGGGCCCGGCACGATCCGGTGACCGGGGCCTGGTAGGGATTCCGGCAGTGCCTGGTGAACCGACCGATCCCCGGCGGTGCATCCGGTGCGCCGGGCCGTGCCCATGACCTCTGGAGGACCACGCTTGTTCGCCGCCCTGGGACGGTTCACCGTACGCTTCCGCTGGCTGATCATCGCCGGATGGATCGTGGCGACCGTCATCCTCGTCATCTGCCTGCCCTCGCTCTCCAGCGTGGAGAAGTCCAGCAACTCGCAGTTCCTCCCGTCCGATGCGGCCAGCGTGCGGGCCGACCAGCTGGCCAGCCCCTTCAACCCCCGGACCGCCTCGACGCTCACGTTCGTGGCCTCGACCACGCACGGCGTGCTGACCCAGGCCGACGACGCCGCCATCGCACGAGCCGAGCAGGCCATGCGATCGATCCCCCGGGTCACCGACGTCGTGGACCAGGGGGTGTCGGCAGGGGGCGAGGCCCACCGCGCCATGGTCCAGCTCGACCTCCCCTCATCGGCCACCGACAAGTTGGCCACCGACACCGTGGCGGGGCTCCGGTCCACCTTCTCCACCACCGGCGCGCCGCCCGGACTGGCCATGCACCTGACCGGCGGGGTGGCCTCGTCCGTGGACCAACAGGCCCAGAACGGACATGCCCAGACCCTCACCGAGGTCCTCTCGGTCCTGTTCATCCTGGCCCTCCTGCTCCTCACCTTCCGCGCCCTGCTCGCCCCCTTCGTCGCCCTCCTCCCCTCGGTGGTGGCCATGGTGGCGTCCGGCCCGGTCATCGCCGTCTCCACCCATGTCGGCGTACAGGTGTCGGACCTCACCCCCATCCTCCTCACCGTGGTCCTGCTGGGCGCCGGCACCGACTACGGCCTGTTCCTCATCTTCCGGGTCCGAGAAGAGCTGCGGCGCGGCCAGTCGGTGCACCAAGCAGTCTCCTTCTCACTGTGCAAGGTGGGCGAGTCGATCACCTTCTCCGGCCTGACCGTCATCGGGGCCCTGGCCACGGTGGTCGTGGCCACCTTCGGCCTGTACCAGGGCCTCGGTCCGGCGCTGGCCATCGGCATCGCGGTGGCCCTACTGGCCAACCTGACCCTGCTCCCGGCTCTGCTTGCCGTGCTGGGACGCAGCGTGTTCTGGCCCCGGATCCCCCGTGAGGGCCAGCGCAGCGGCGGGACCTGGGGCCGCATCGCCGGAAAGGTCGTGGGGCGACCGGTCCTGACCCTCGTCATCGGCCTGGTGATCTTCGGTGGTCTGGCCCTGTCGATGCTGGCCTACGCCCCGTCGGGATTCGGCGATCCTCCCGCCCCGGCCAGCTCTGACTCGGGACGGGGCCAAGCCGTCCTGCACTCGGCGTTCCCGTCCTCGGACTCCGATCCCACCAGTGTGGTGTTCCACCTCCCGACGTCGGTGTGGAACGATCCTCAGCTGCTGGCCACGGCGGGAAGCGGCCTGGCGCGGTCCGGGCAGTTCGCCTCGGTCACCAGCGCCCTCGACCCCGACGGCGCCCCGGTGGCCCCGGCCGACCTGGCCGCCGCCCATCTCCAGCTGGAGGCGCTGGGACCCGCCGCCCAACTGCCGGTCTCGCCGCCGTCCCGGGTCACGGTGGCCCCGGCCGTCTACAGCGCCTACAAGGCCTCGGCCCAGTTCGTGAGTGCGGACGGGAGGACGGTCCGGTATCTGACCTCGTTGCGCAGCGGCCCCTCGACCAGCACCGCGGCGGCCGACGCCGTCCCGGCCGTGCGCAACGCGGTGACGGCCGTGGCCCACCACATCGGAGCCACCTCCTCAGGGGTGGCCGGCAACGCGCCGGTGGCATCCGACGTGGGCACCATCTCGGGTCATGACCTGATGCGGATCATCCCCATCGTGATGATCGTCCTGGCGCTCCTGCTGGCCGTGGTGCTGCGCAGCCTGGTTGCCCCCATCTACCTGGTGGTCAGCGTCGGTCTCTCCTACCTGGCCTCGCTCGGGCTCGCCGTGCTGGCCTTCGAGCTGGTCGGGGGCCAGGACGGGATCAACTTCGTCCTCCCGTTCTTCATGTTCATCTTCATCATGGCGCTGGGCCAGGACTACAACATCCTGGTGATGACCCGTATACGCGAGGAGGCCCACCATGCGCCCATCCGGGTGGCGGTCCGCCGGGCCGTGGAGGCCACCGGCACCACGGTGACGTCGGCCGGCCTCATCCTGGCCGGGACGTTCGGTGTGCTCACGGCCACCGGCTCCACCCAGGTCCAGGAGATCGGGCTCGGTCTGGCCGCGGGGATCCTGCTCGACACCTTCTTCGTCCGCACCCTGCTGGTCCCGTCGGTGGTGGTCCTGCTCGGGCGCTGGAACTGGTGGCCGTCGGGACTCTCCCACGAGGACCACAGCCATGACCCGGTCCTCCCCGACTCCGGGCCCGACGGCCGGGGAGGACCCCTGGGCCACGGGCCCGGGCCGGCCGGGGCAGAAGTCGAGCCGGACGGTCGACCACTGGTCGGGGCGGGACTCGGACCTGCCGACTGACCGACTCAGCCGGGGGTCCCCCGGAGCGGGAGGGACCCGCCGGACAGGCGACCGGAGGTTCGGCGGGGGGCGGCCCGGCGCTGCATGCCGGGCCTGCAGCGGGTGGTCGGGGCGTGGTGGGGAGGGAGTACGGTGAACGGTCGTGGCCAGCCGACGGACTCCTCCCCAACGACCCACCGTGGTCCTCCTCGTCCGCCACGGGAAGACACCGACGACCGGCAAGGTGCTCCCCGGCCGGGCTGCGGACCTCCACCTGTCCACTGAGGGTCAGACCCAGGCCGAGGCTGTGGCGGAACGCATCGCCGCCCTGGTGGGCCCGGACCGGACCGGGCCCACCGCGGTCTACGCCTCCCCTCTGGAGCGGACCGCCGAGACGGCCAAGCCCATCGCCCGGCGACTCGGGCTCCGGGTCCGGACCGAACGGGGTCTCCTCGAGTGCGACTTCGGACGCTGGACCGGCGCCCAGCTCAAGGTCCTGGTCAAGAAGCCCGAGTGGGAACAGGTCCAGCGTTGGCCGAGCGGATTCCGGTTCCCGGGCGGCGAGTCCTTCCTCGAGATGCAGGCCCGGGTGACGTCGTCCATCAGCCGACTGGTGCAACTTCACCCCGGCGAGACCATCGTGGCGGTGTCCCATGCCGACCCGATCAAGGTCGCGGTGTCGGCCGCGGCCGGTACCCACCTCGATCTGTTCCAGCGACTGAGCATCTCCCCGTGCTCGGTGTCGGCTCTGGCCTACAGCGAGCACGGCCCCCACGTCCTGACCGTCAACTCAACGGCCTCGCTCGGCGACCTGGCCGTTTCGTGACAAAGGCCGTTCCGTGACAGAGGCCGTTCCGTGACAGAGGCCGTTTCGTGACAGCGGCAGTTCCGTGAGCGAGGGCTATGACCTACCCGCACCGGACCGGATCACCGTGGGCACCGTGGGCCCGGTGGGCGAGCGGCTCTTCCTGCTCCAGTGCCGCCAGGGGCCGACGCTGCTGACCCTCAAGATCGAGAAGCAGCAGGTGGCGGTGGTGGCCGACTACCTGGCACGGATCGTGCGGGACCAGTCGCGTCCCGGGCACCTGCCCGAGGAGCTCGAATTGGAGCAGCCGGCCGAGCCGGCCTGGGTGGTGGGCACCGTCGGTGTGTCCTACGACGAGAGCGAGGGACGGGTGGTGCTGGTCATCGAGGAGCTGGTCCCCGAGGAGGAGACCGGGGCCATCGCCCGGCTGTCCATCTCCCGTGAGCAGGCCGCCGCCTTCGCCATCCAGGCCACCCGGCTCGTCGAGTCGGGGCGGCCCCCGTGCCCCCTCTGCGGATCGCCCCTCGACCCGTCTGGTCACGAGTGTCCACGGACCAACGGCCACCGCCCGCCGGCAGTGTGAACGGCTGGAGCCCCGCCACCGGACCCGGGCTCGAGTCGGCCACCGAGCGTCTCCGCCACAGCGGGCTGTCGATCGTCGGTCGGCTGCCGTGGAGCTCCAATCTGACCTTTCTGGTGGCGCTGGAGGGTGGTGAGGCCGACGGCACCGGGGATCCTCCGGTCCCTCTGCACGCCGTGTACAAGCCGGCCGGCGGCGAGCAGTCGCTCTGGGACTTCCCCGACGGCCTCTACCGTCGCGAGGTGGCGGCCTACGTCCTGTCCGAGGCGTTGGGCTGGGGCATCGTCCCTCCCACCGTGGAGCGTGACGACGGCCCGTTCGGACCGGGTTCCCTCCAACTGTTCGTGGCGGCCGACTACGAGCAGCACTACTTCACGCTGTTCGACCAGGGAGGCCACGAGGACGCGCTCCGGAGGATGTGCGCCTTCGACATCGTGGCCAACAACGCCGACCGCAAGAGCGGCCACGTGCTGCTCGGACCCGACGGTCGGCTGTGGGGGATCGACCACGGACTCTGCTTCCACCACCAGGCCAAGCTGCGCACGGTGATCTGGGACTTCGCCGGCGAGCCGGTCCCCCGTCACCTCCTCGCCGACTTGGAACGGGCCGCGGGGCACCTCCGCGGGGAGCTGGCCCTCTGGCTCCACGGCGAGGAGTGC
>Ga0307373_10004796_pt1 | contig 22521 bp, 19 predicted proteins | sample OX2MG_FD_202534 | JGI IMG/M metagenome (GOLD analysis project Ga0307373, IMG submission 202534) | Soil microbial communities from Risofladan, Vaasa, Finland - OX-2 | ecosystem: Environmental > Terrestrial > Soil > Coastal area > Acid sulfate soil | place: Finland: Risofladan, Vaasa | collected... | reverse complement strand
GTCCTGCAGGGCGGACCACGCCGCGTCGAGCTCGGCCGACGCCGCGGCCGGGGACCGGGACCCCGGGGCGTGGTTCCAGAAGAGCCGCTCGAGGGCGGTGTGCACCAGCGTCCCCTTCACCGTCCACACCGTCGCCGGGTCGGGCAGCCGCTCGATGGCGGTGAACCGGAAGGCCAGCGCGCAGTCGCGGAACGACGACACCTTCGACGGCGACAGCGAGCGGGGGGGATCGAACGGCACGGAACGAGCCTACGGCCGGGGTGTGTCGTCCGGGGGTCCGAGGGCGGCGCCGACGCGGGCGGCGACCTCGTGGGGACGCTCGAGGGGACCGAAGTGCCCGAGGCCCTCGAAGGCCTCGACCGTGGCGTGGGGCACCCGTGCGGCGTCGGCGGCCATCTCCGCCCCGCCGAACGAGTCGGTCTGCGCGCCGTAGGCGAACGTGACCGGGCAGCCGACCTCGCCGAGGCGGGCGAAGGCGCCGTTCCCGAATCCGTGGATGTACACCTCGGCCTCGTCGTCGCGGTCGCACCGAAGGCGGATCGCCTCGCCGTCCCCGCCCTCCGCGGCCGGGATCGTCTCGAACCCGTCCTCCACGTAGCGGAGCAGGACGGCCGGGTCGAGGGCGGCGAAGGGCGGCTTCGACGAGAAGTTGACGAAGGCGTCCTCGGTGTCGGGGAAGGTGGCCCGCCGGCGCCGGGCCCCTCGCGACAGCGGGTTCTCCTCGAGCGGGAACGGGACCGGCTGGTCGGGCACGACGACCGGCTCGAACAGGTAGAGCGAGCGGAACGCCCCCGGCCGTGCCTGTTCGGCCAGGAGGAGCGAGGCGCCGCCGCAGGAGTGACCGAAGGCGGCGGGCGCGACGAGCCCGAGGGCGTCGACGGCCGTGAGGACGTCGGTGCCGAAGCCGGACCAGGCGTAGTCCCCGTCGGCCGGCCGGCCGGAGCGTCCGTGGCCTCGCAGGTCGAGGGCCCAGCAGTGGAACCGGTCGCCGAGGGCCCGGGCCAGGGGTAGCAGCACCCCGGCGCAGAATCCGGTGGCGTGCACCAGGAGGAGGTCCCGACCGGACCCTCCGAAGTCGTAGAGGGCCAGGTCGACGCCGTCCGGGGTGGCGGCGGAGCGGACGGGGGCCGCAGCGGGTTCCGGACCGGGGGGCACGGGGTGACGGTAGCCGACCGGGCACGGTGTCCGGCCACGGTGAAGATGACGATCACCTGACGCGGCCCTCGGGTTGGCCCCATCGGTCGTTCCGCACCGACTAGACAGGGTCCGACATGACGAACTTCCTCTACCACTACAGCTACTTCGCCATCTTCCTGTTCAGCTTCGTCTCGGCCATGGGACTGCCGGTCGGCTCCGAGCTGGCGATCATCGGCGGCGGTGCGCTGGCCAGCGGGGACGTCCACAAGCTGCTGTCGGACGGCTCCCCCTCCCCCGAGGTGTTCCACCTCTCGATCGTCCTGGTGATCGTGGTGGCGACGGTGGGCGAGGTGCTGGGATCCCTGGCCGGATACCTCATCGGCTACTTCGGGGGTCGGCCGCTCGTCGACCGGTTCGGCAAGTACGTGCTCCTCACGCACAAGGACCTGGACCGTGCGGAGGCATGGTTCGACAAGCATGGCGAGCCCCTGGTGCTGTTCGGCCGGTTCATCCCCCTGCTCCGATCGTTCGTCTCGTTCGCCGCCGGGCTCGGGGAGATGGCCATCACCAAGTTCCTGGTCTTCACCACCATCGCCTGCGCCATCTGGTGCACCGCGCTCAGCCTGATCGGGTACTCGCTCGGTTCCAGTTACGACCACGTGCAGAAGTCGTTCAGCTACGCGGGCTACGTCGTGGCGCTGCTGGCCGTCGCCGCCGTGGCGCTGCTCTTCTGGCACCGCATCCGCACCATGCGCGAGGAGCGACGCTGAACCGGAACGCCTCCGCCGGGGCCCGACGGGCCGCCCTGCAGGCCTCCGAGCACCTCGAGCGGTCCGGGACGTGGAACGGCCTGCGGGCGGGTGACCCGGTGGTGGTCAGCGGACTCTCGCTGCGGGGGGCGACGTGGGAGTTCCGCGCCCACGTGGTCAACACCCACAACGGTACCGAGTCGATCGAGGTCGTCGGGGGGCGCCCGGGGGACCGGTCCATCCGGTCGTTCGGCCCGGAGCGCATCTTCGCTGTCATGGGGTCGGGTCGGAAGCGCAGCTCGGGACGACCCCCCGCCGGCGAGCTGTCGTTGGCGGAGGCGCCCCAGCTGCCGCTCGGCTGACGGTCGGTGCCCCGGTCCCGGTAGGGTGCGGGGCAATGGCCACCGTGACCTTCTTCCACGCCCATCCCGACGACGAGGCGATCGCCACCGGGGGGACCATGGCGTCCCTGGCGGACGAAGGTCACCGCGTCGTCCTGGTCACCGCCACCCGCGGCGAGCTCGGCGAGGTCCCCGACGGGTTCCTGCGTCCCGGCGAGTCGCTCGGGGAGCGCCGCTCCGTCGAGCTGGCCGAGGCGTCGGCGGTCCTCGGCGTGGCCCGCCAGCAACTGCTCGGCTATCACGATTCGGGCATGGAGGGCGAGGAGTCGAACGCCCGGGACGACGTCTTCGCCACCGCCGACAGGGACGAGGCGGCCGGGCGGCTGGCCGCCGTCCTGGTCGAGGAGGACTCGGACGTGCTCGTCGTCTACGACGAGCACGGCGGCTACGGGCATCCCGACCACGTCCGGGTGCACGATGTCGGCATGGCCGCCGCCGAGCGTGCGGGCACCCCCGTCGTCTACCTCACGACCATGGACCGGGACGTCATGGCGGAGCTGCGCCGCCGGGCCGTCGAGTCGGGCGACGGATCCGACGACGAATTCGAAGGCGCCGACACGATGGGCGAACCCGCCACCCGGATCACCACCGAGCTCGACGTCTCGCCGTGGCTCGCCGCCAAGCGCGCGGCCATGGCGGCCCACGCCAGCCAGATCTCGGAGGAGAGCTTCTTCCTGTCCCTACCCGACGACCTGTTCGCCGAGGTGTGGGGACGCGAGTGGTACATCCGGGTCCGGCCCGAGCCGGTCGGCCTGGGGGACGGTGTGCGCGAGTCGGGTCTGGTCGTCTCACCCGACGGTGCGCTGGCCGGCGGCGCGGCGCGCCCGGGGGTGTCCCGGTGACGAGGCACAAGGTGCTGCGCGTCCACGGTGGCCGACTGGTGGGCGCCGAGCGGCGGGTCGAGCTGGAGGGCGCGCTCGACGACCTGGCCGCACAGGGGTTCGTCCTGGTGAACTCGTTCGCCGTCGACGACAACGTCTACCTGGTCCTGGCCGCCGAGGACTGAACCGCCCGGCGCCCGGCCCCCTGGTGCGGGAGGACCGCCCTACTGTTCGGTGTAGGCGGCGATCGAGACGACGCGGTCGCGGCCGGAGTTCTTGGCCTGGTAGAGGGCGCGGTCGGCACGGTCGATGAAGGACACGGGGTCCTCGATGCCGTCCCAGCTGGTCAGTCCGACCGACATCGTGACGTCGAGCGCGGTCGTCGAGTCGCGTCCTCCGTTGCGCAGGTGGTCCAGGATGTGGTGGCCGCCGAGCAGGTCGGTGTCGGGCAGGACGAGGCAGAACTCCTCGCCTCCGTAGCGTGCCACCAGGTCCTGGTCCCGGGTGTTGGACACCATCATGGCGGCGATCGAGCGGAGGACGGTGTCGCCGACGATGTGCCCGTAGCGGTCGTTGAACTCCTTGAAATGGTCGAGGTCGATCATCGCCACGCTCAGCGGCGACTCGGACCGGAGGGCGTGGGCCATCTCCATCTCGATGCGCTCCATCAGGCTGCGCCGGTTGGCGAGGCCGGTGAGCGGGTCGGTGCGGCTCTCGGTGTGGAGGCCGTTGACGAAGTTCACGCGGCTGGTGACCCGGAGGAAGGAGGCGGCCAGGAGTCCGACCTCCTCGGCGGTCCGGGTCTCGGTCGTCCCGTCGGGGACCGACCGCTCGATGACCATGACCAGTTCGCCGTCCTGTGCGTACCCGACGGGCAGGACGCAGTGCCAGGGATCGATCTGGACGGTGTTGTCGGCGAGCGCGGTGGCGACCGCCGGCAGCAGGGCCAGGTCGCCGGCGCCGATGGTGAGGTCCGGCCACGACGCCAGCAGCGTGTAGCGCTGCCGCGACCCGTTGCGGACGAACACCGCCACCCGCTGGGCGGGGACGATGCGTGCCACGTAAGGGATGCCCCGCGAGAAGAGCTCGGCGAACGTATCGGTGACGGGCCGGGCTCCGTCGGTGCCGACCTCGTCGATGCACTCGTTCAGGGCGTCGAGGGCCTGGGAGAAGTTGATCTGCCCGGTCAGCGATCCCACCGTGCGGGCGCAGATGAAGTTGACCACGGCGATGGTCGAGGCGTACACGACCATCGAGACCAGGAATTCGCCGCCCCGGAGCCCCTGGACCCACCCGATCACGGCGATGAGGGCCAGGGCGTAGAGGTCGATGACGACCTGCATGCGCCGGTCCCCGACGATGGAGACGAAGATGACGCCGACCAGCATGGCCGGCGTGTAGAGGGCGGCGGGCGTGGCCGTGGAGAGTTCGATGCAGGCCAGTCCGGCCAGGGCCAGGCAGGCGATGACGAACCAGGAGTTGGCCTGTGAGCGCACGCTGGCCTGACCGTCGGTGACCAGGGAGAACGTCACCTGGTAGCCGATGGAGACGAGGATGCAGGCGACCGCTCCGATCATGTAGCCCCAGTGCACCGACGTGTGGTTCACGAAGGTCAGGGTCAACAGGACCGGGATCATGATCGACTCGGCGATGAGTCCGCAGGTCACGCCGTCCCGCAACTGCTGTGGCGTGGGGTGCATGAGATCAAAGGTCACGCTGGGGATATCGGCCGTCCTCGTGCCCACCTTTACCCGGAACGGGCCGGGGGAGGGGAGGACGCCCCGCCCCGGCGTGCCGGCGCCGGGGCGTGAGGGCCCTGGTCGCGGGTGTCCGCCGGTGCGCCGGTCACCGGCCGGATCGGCCTCCGGCCCGGTGCCGCCTCCGGCGGCCGGCCGGTCCAGATGCCCCCGACAGCGACTCGGTGGGCAGCATGCGGGCGAAGCCGAACGCCACCACGATCACCAGGGCGACCACCGACAGGGCCACCCGGAGGCCGACCAGCCGGGCGGCGGCGTTCTCGTCGACGATGGCCTGCTGGGTCTCGGGTGCGAGGGTGGTGGTGGCCAGGTGCTTCTGCAGGTCGGCGTCGGACACGAAGGGGACGCCGGCCTCGAGGGTGGTGCTGGCCTGGGACACGACGTCCGCCGGGATCGCCGGGTTGGACGACACCCCGGTCACGAACGTCGTGGTCAGGCTGCCGATGAGCACGGCGCCGACCAGTGCGGTGCCGAGGGAGGCGCCGAAATTGGTGAACGTGTTCTGGAGTCCGCCGATCTCGGCGCTCATGGTGTCGGGGAAGGCCGAGACGGTGATCGCTCCGAGCTGGGAGGCGAGTCCGCCGATGCCGAGTCCGATCAGGGCCATCGGGACCAGGACGATCGCCGCATCCGCACCGGGGGAGAGGCCGCCCACGAGCACCAACGTGCCGGCCAGGATGAACAGGAGCCCGATCCGGACGACGCGCCGGGGCGACGCGCCGGGGGCGAGCTTCGGGACGAGCAGTGCGGACAGGAGCAGGGTGATCGACAGGGGGAGCAGCCGGAGGCCGGTCTGGAGCGCACTCAGGCCGAGCACGACGGACAGGAACAGCGGGATGGTGAAGAAGATCCCCGACTGGATGAAGAACTGGAAGAAGAACTGGACCAGCCCTCCGGTCATCTGCCGGTTGGCGAACATCGACGGCCGGAAGAGCGGCTCCCTGTCCGTCGCCACCCGGTGCGACTCCCATTCGACCAGCGCGCCGAGCAGGAGGAGGCCGGCGATCACGAGCCAGAAGACCAGGGACACCCCTCCGATGGAAGGGGCGCTCGCCGTCGGCCGCACCCATCCCCAGGTGCCCGAACGCAGTACGCCGTACACCGTCAGGCTGAGACCGGCGACGGACAGTGCGGCCCCCACCAGGTCGAACGGCCTGCGCTCCTCGGGCGGGGTGTCGTGGATCCTGCGGAGGAACAGGAGGATGACGGCGACGAGGACCACCTCGCCCACGAACACCCAGCGCCACGACGCGAACGTGGTGACGGCGCCCCCGATGAGCGGGCCGGCGGCCACGGCGATGGCACCGGCGGCGGCGATCAACCCGTACGCGGCGGAGCGGCCTTCCTTCGGGACGTTGCCGGCAACCAGGGCGACGATGGCGGGCAGGATCAGCGCGGCGCCGAGCCCCTCGAGCAGCGACCACCCGATGATCAGCACGGTCAGGTTGGGGGCGATGGAGGTGACGAACGACCCGCACCCGTAGACCACCAGTCCGATCCCGAACGCCTTCCGGCGCCCGATGAGGGCGCCGATCTTGCCACCGGTGATCATGAAGGCGGCCATCACCAGGGTGTAGAGGGTGATGGCGGTCTGGATCCCCGTCACCGTCGTGTGGACGTCGTTCGCCACCGACTGGATGGAGACGTTCATGACCGAGCTGTCCAGGGTCATGAGGAACTGGGCGGACGCCAGGATCAGCAGAACCGGCGACCGGCTTCCCGCTCGTGCGGTCGCGGCCGGGTCCGGCGTGGGCGGAGTGGCCTGGTCCCCGGATGGCGGCACAGGACGAAGCTAGTGCCGAACGGGGCCGGCGCCGGGGGACCCGCGCCGGACGGCGACGGGCCGACGCGGCCCTCGGCCTACGATCGGCGGCGGCGGCGGTGGCGCCCGCCACGAGCCGAAGGGGGGAGCCGTGGGTTACCGAGTGATCCAGTGGGCGACCGGGGCCCAGGGCGTCGAGGCGATCCGGGCGGTGGTGGGCCGGCCCGACCTCGAGCTGGTCGGCGGGTGGGTCCACTCGGCCGACAAGGACGGCGTCGACCTCGGCGTCCTGGCCGGGATCGATCCGGTGGGGGTGACCGCTACCCGCGACGTGGCGGCGCTGCTGGACCTCGGTGCCGACTGCGCGGCCTACATGCCGAGGCACGCCTCGCTCGACGACGTGTGCGCACTGCTGGCCGCCGGAACGAACGTCGTGACCACAGCGTTCCTCTTCCACCCGGCCTCCCTCCCCGTAGCCGACCGCGACCGCCTGCTCGAGGCGTGCCGCCGGGGGGGCACCTCGGTCCACGGGACCGGGCTCAATCCCGGGAACCTGAGCGGCGTCCTCCCCTTCGCGCTGTCCGGCATGTGCCGCACCATCGAGCGGGTGACCCTGCAGGAACGCGCCGACTGGTCCTTCTACGAGAGCACCACCATCACGTTCGACAACATGCGCTTCGGCCGGCCGGCCGAGGAGGTCAACGAGGAGGCGAGCGAGTTCCTCCGGTTCAACAGCGGGATCTTCAAGGAGGAGGTGGCGCTCCTGGCGGACGGCCTGGGCGCCGGCATCGACGAGATCACCACCGACGTCGACCTCGTGCTGGCCGAGCACGACCACGACATCTTCGGCATCCGCCTGGCCGCCGGCACGGTGGCCGGTCAGCGGTGGCACTGGCAGGGCCGGAGGGACGGCACGACGCGGGTGGAGATCGACGCGCTGTGGACGGTGGGCGGCGAGTACCCGCCGCACTGGCCCACCCCCCTGGACGGGTGGACGCTCACCATCGAGGGGGATCCCTCGGTCCGGGCCCACCTCCTCACGCTGGCCAGCTACGAGCGGGACCTGCCGCTGTCCGAGCACGTGCGGGCCGCCAGCGTGGCGACGGCGATGCAGGCGGTCAACTCGATCCCCGCACTGTGCGAGGCGGCACCGGGGTTCCGGACCATGGCCGACCTCGGGCCCATCCGCAGCGGGGTCGGCTTCGGGTTCGCCTAGTCGGCCGGGCCGGAGAGGCCGAGGCGGTCCGCCGCCTCGCGCAGTCCGTCGCGGGCCCGTGGGTCGGCGGTCCGCTCGACGAGGAGCCGGGCCTGGTCGGCGGAGCTGCGCCCGAACAGCTCGGCGGCGCCGTGCTCGGTGACGATCACCGAGTGCTGGAACGAGGTGGCCGGCTCGCACAGCGTCGGGATCACGTTCGACGAGTCGGTCTTGTCGTGCCACGACCGCAGTGCGATCACCGCGTGGCCGCCGGGCGAGTGCAGCGCGCCGCTCACGAAGTCGGGCTGGCCCCCGAAGCCCGAGTAGATCCGTCCCCGCACGTAGGAGGCGTTGACCTGGTCGAACAGGTCGACCTGCAGCGCGGTGTTGATCGACAGCATGCCCGGCTGGGCGGCGATCCGGGCCGGGTCGTTCACCACCTCGGTGCGCGTCATCACGACCTGGGGGTTGTCGTCGACCCACTCGTAGAGCTCCGGCGATCCGAACAGGAACGAGGCCCGCAACGGGCGGTCGGCGTCGAGCGCACCCGACCGGGCCAGCCCGAGCACGCCGTCGCTGATCATCTCCGACCAGACGCCGAGCCCCCGGGCCCGTCGCAGGCTCGCGGCGGCGGCGTCGGGGATCTGCCCGATCCCCAGCTGGATCGTGCCGCCGTCGCAGGCGTAGCGGGCCGCCAGCTCGCCGACGGCGGCGCACACCGGGTCGGCGGGGTGCGCGGGCGGCGAGGGGAGCGGCGTGTCGACCTCGAGACCGAGGTCGATGTCGTCGACGTCGACCAGGGCGTCGCCCAGGGTGAAGGGCATGCGGGGATTGACCTGGGCGATGACGGTGCCGCCCCGTGCCCGGACCTCCTCGAGGGCGGCGGGCACGAGGTTGACCTCGATCCCGAGGGAGACCCTGCCGCGCCGGGGCGGGGTGGTGTGCACGAGCACGGCGTCGGGGGGACAGTGGTTCCGGAAGAGCCGGGGCACCAGCGACAGCCGCATCGGGAGGTACTCCAGCCGCGGGTCCCCGCGGACGCCGGGCCCGACGAAGGGCGTCTCGGTGACGAACCCGTCGCGGCGCGGCCATCCGGGCTGCGGATTGAGCGAGAAGGCCCGGCAGCGGGGGAGGGTCTCGTCGAGGATCCGGACGAGCTCGTGGGGCGTGGAGAAGTTTCCCGACACCACGACCCGGGGCTCGTCGCCGGGCAGGAGTTCCAGTCGCTCGCGGACGACGGACTCGTTCACCATGCGCACGGGGTGAACCTACCCGAGCCGGTGCGTCGTGCCGCCGATGCTGGCCCCGTCGCCACCTCGGCACCGCTGCTGCCCCGTCGCCGCCTCGGCGGCCGCGGCCACCGGTCGGGCCCCGGAGCCGGCCCCGTCACCGGCGGCGAGCGGGTCGTGGAGCGGCTGAAGGGGATCGAACCCTCGTCATCTGATTGGAAATCAGAGGCTCTACCATTGAGCTACAGCCGCGCGCGGCACTGATCGTAGCAGCGGACGGCTGACCAGGATGTTTGTCCCGACCACCCCGCGAACGACGCGCCGGTCCCCTCACCCCTCGCCGGGGGACCACAGCGGCTCGTCGACGGTGAACCCGACCGGCGCCCCCCACCGGTTGCGATAGGCGACCTCGTGGACGGGACGCCGCCCGGCCACGCCCCACCGGCCGGTCGGGTACCCGAAGCTCACACAGCACGCCATGATCCACTGCTCGTCGGTGGGCACGCCCAGGATCTCGAACGTCTCGTCGGGGTGCCAGAACCCGAGCACCGCCGTGATCGAGCTGCCGACGCCGTGGGCCCGGGCCGCCAGCTGCGCGCTCCACACGGCCGGGTAGATCGAGCCGCCGGTCGGGTCGCCCTGGATGAACGCAAACAGGAAGAGCGGGACTTCGGCGAAGTGGTCGGCCAGCCAGTCCGCCGACGCCTGCACCTTGCGCATCTGGACGCTCTCGGGGTCGTCCGGCGCGGCCTCGGCCGCAGCGATCCGATCGGCGTAGACCGTCTCCCACAACTCGGAGATGGCATGGCGGTAGAGCGGCGCGATCCTGCCGATGACGTCCCTGTCGTCGACCAGCAGGAAGCGCCAATTCTGCGTGTTGCCCCCCGACGGAGCCCGGATGGCGGCATCCAGGATCTGCGCCTGGACCTCCATCGGCACCGGGTCGGGCCGTACCCGGCGCATGGCCCGTGTGGTGTAGAGCGCCTCGAAGATGTCCACGCGTCCCTCCCGGGGGTCCCCCCGACGCCCGGTGGCGTTCGGTCGGCCCTCACCGTACCGCCGTGCCCGGCACACCCGGGCGTACCGCCGTGCACCGCGGGTGCTATGAACCGTCCATGCCCGCGCCCCCCTCCGTGCCGGACGACGTCGTTGAGCTCGAGGTCGGCGCCGTCGCGGCCGGCGGTGGCTGCGTGGCCCACGGGCCCGACGGCCGGGTCGTCTTCGTGCGCCACAGCCTGCCCGGTGAACGGGTGCGGGCCCGCATCACCTCGGAGGCGACCTCCTTCCTCCGTGCCGACGCCATCGAAGTCCTCGAGCCGTCACCGGACCGGGTCGAACCCGTCTGCCCCCACGCCGGTCCCGGACGCTGTGGAGGCTGCGACTACCAGCACGTCGAACTCGCCGCCCAGCGGCGCCTCAAGGAGGACCTCGTCGCCGAGCAGCTCGCCCGAGTGGGTGGTGTGGACCTGCGGGTCGAGGTCGAGGACGTGGGAGGTGCACCCGGTGGCCTCGGGTGGCGGACCCGGGTCGCGTTCGGCGTCGCGCCCGACGGGACCGTCGGCCTCCGTCGGCACCGGAGCCACGACCTCGTGCCGGTCACGGACTGCCCCATCGCCACCGAGGGGGTCAACGCCGCCGCCGTGGGTTCGGTGCGGTGGACCGGCGCCCGTCAGCTCGAGGTGCTCGCGTCGCCGGACGGCGGCAGACCGGTCGTGCTCGTCGAGACGGGCAGGCAGCGCCTCGACCAGCTGCCGGATCTCGATGTCGGCCTGGTGTGGAAGGGCCGCACCCTTCGGCCCCCCGACCACGTCGAGTTCGAGGTGCTGGGGAACCGGTTCACCGTCCATGCCGGCGTCTTCTGGCAGGTCCACCCCCGGGCGGCCGAGGTCCTGACCCGGGCGGTCCTGGAGGGCCTGGGCCCGCGCCCGGGCGAGCGCGTGGCCGACCTGTACGCGGGGGCGGGACTGTTCACCGTGGCACTGGCCCGGGCGGTCGGCCCGACCGGAGGCGTCACCGCCGTGGAGCGGAGCGGACCGGCCGTGGCCGACCTGGTCCGGAACACGGCGGCTCTGGACCACGTCGAGGTGGTCCGCGGCGACGTGCGGCCCGGACTGGTCGCACGACGGCTGGGCCGACCCGACCTCGTCGTGCTCGACCCGGCCCGGTCCGGTGCGGGACGCGAGGTGCTGGACGCGCTGTGCGCCCTCGATCCGGCGCCGCGCCGCATCGCCTACGTGTCGTGCGAGCCGGCACCGTTCGCCCGCGACCTGCGCCAGCTGCGGGACGCCGGCTGGCGCCTCGGCTCGTTGCGGGCCTTCGACCTCTTCCCCATGACCGAGCACGTCGAGCTGGTCGGGATCCTGGAGCGCCCGGGCCACCCGGTGTGATCCCCGGCCGGGCCCGCGCCCGGCGACCGCAGGCCACCGGGGGCCGCTGGTACTGTGCGCGACGTGCGTGCGCGGACACTGGGCATCCTCCTCGCCGCTGGCCTCACCGCCACCGGATGCTCGGGCGGTCAGCAAGCGGCCACCCGTGCGACCACGACCCGGGCGCCGAAGCCCGCCGGCGCCGTCCCGTCGCCGATCTCCGTCCAGGTGTGCTCGCACGAGGCCCAGACGGAGATGGACGCCGCCCTCGGTGAGACGGCGACCGTGTCGACACCCACGTGGGTCGACCACCGGTACGCATGCACCTACGCCTATCCGGGGGCGACCCCGCCGGGCTCGTTCTCCGTGTCGGTGACGGAACTCTCGAGCTGGTCCCAGACCTACGCGTACTTCGACGCACTGGCGGCGTCCCAGGGGAAGACCCGCGATCTCGAGGCGCTCGGTCAGGCCGCTTTCCAGACGACGGACGGCTCGGTGGTCGTCCGCAAGGACTGGAAGGTGCTGGTGGTCGACGACACCGGCCTGCCGGCCCGGTTCGGGATCCCGCCAACCAGCTCGGCCGCGGTGGCGGTGACCGTGGCCGACGTCATCCTGGGCTGCTGGGCGGGGGACTGAGGCGGCAGGGCGCCGACTGCCCGGCGGAGTACCCCGTGGGTCAGCCCTTGTACGCCCCCTGTACGCCGCCGAGGATGGCCAGGCACATCTCGTCGGAGGAGCCGTCGCCCCATACCGTGAAGTGCGGAGGCAGCTTGCGCAGCTGGGGGAGTTCCTGGGCGAGCGTCGGGTCGTAGGTGCAGGTGACGCCGATGGTGTCCCCGGGCTGGGTGGTGACGGGGTGCGCGAGGTCGTAGGTCTTCTGGTAGTCGAAGTTGTAGTTGGTCACGTCGAGCAGCGTCTTCGCCTTGGGTGTGCCGGGATCGAGGACGACCTGCATCGCCCGGCCGGTGAGGTGCATGTGCGCCGTTACCTGGAGCAGCGTCTGACCGGCGCCTACCGGCCACACGCAGGAGGTCGACGTGCCCACCGGCGGGGCGCTCGGGTTGCGCCCGCAGACCTGCTCGATGACGTTGTCGAAGGCCACGGAGCCGGCACCGAAGCGTTTGGCGATGTTGGCCAGCTCGGCGGTCCGGTCGCACAGCGGACCCGTGACACCCGCGGGGCACGGGACGTCGGGCGGCGCCACCATCAGGTCGAGTTGGAGGGGCTGCAGGTGCGTGGATGCCGGCACCGTGTGCAGCACCAACTTGGCCTTGACCGGTTTGTCGCCCCGGAGCAGGTTGTAGTGGATCTGCATGACGACGAGGCTGCCGGCCGGCAGTTGGGCGCCGGTGCCCTTCGGCATGTCTGCGGCCCCGTGCCCGGGCGCCCATGCGGTGAGCCAGGGCGTGTTGGAGATGCGGTTCTGGAAGTGCTTCCCGCCGGCGCCGCCGGCGCCCGACGCGGTCTTCGCCGCCGGCACGGCCCCGCCCGACGGGGTGGGGATGGAGTTGGGGAGCGCCGACTCTCCGAAGCAGGTCCAGCCCTTGCCGTTGTGGTCGTCGGCGCGGGCCGTCGCCGCCAGGCTCGGGGGGATCAGGAAGAGGATGGCGTGGTGGACCTCGACGCTGTTCGGGTAGAAGTGCGCGGACACGATGTACGAGTCCTTGGTCACGTGCGGGTTGACCAGCGTGCAGTGGTAGTCGTCGGTGCCCCCGGACGCGGCCTTCGGCGTGTACGACGCCCCCTGCAGCGAGATCGTCTTCTGCGGCGGCGCCGACGCGCCGGCCGAACCACCGGCCGAGGAGGCGACGGCTCCGACGGCGAGTCCGGAGGCCACGAGGGCGCCGGCCAGGAGCAGGCGCGCGGAACGGGAGCTCATGGAGGCCAGGCTATCCGCCCGGTGCCGCCGGGGTGGGGTGGTGCGTTCCGGCCGGCCGCTACGGTTGGGGCATGGCGACCATCGTGGACAAGGAAGCTGCCGTCGACCTCCTCCGGAACGAGTACCGGGCGCTGTCCGAGCTGTGCACCGACCTGACGCCCGAGCAGTGGGACACCCCGACGTGTCTCCCGGGATGGACCGTGCGCGACACCCTGAGCCACGTCATCGGGGCCGAGGCGATGCTCCTGGGCGAGCCCGCCCCGTCGGTCGACGTCTCGCACCTCACCCACATGCGGAACCCCATCGCCGAGGCGAACGAGGTCTGGGTCGAGGCACTCCGCGGCACCCCCGGCCCGGGGATGGTCGCCCGGCTGGAGGACGTGACGTCCCGGCGGCTCGCCGAGCTCGACGCGATGACGCAGGAGGAGTTCGACGCGCCATCGTGGACACCTGCGGGCAGGGACGAGACCTACGGGCGCTTCATGCGCATCCGCCACTACGACTGCTACCTCCACGAACAGGACATCCGCCTCGCCCTCGGGCTGGCGGCCCGGGAGACGACGGCGGACCTGGCCTCGGCGCTCGACGAGGTGGCCACCGGGCTCGGCTACATCGTGGGACGGCGGGCGGCGCTGCCCGAGGGGTCCCGGGTGCGGATCGACCTCACCGGCCCGCTGCCGCGCACCTACCTGGTCCAGGTCGACGGGCGGGCCGCCGTGGTCGACGCGCTCGACGGCGAGCCGACGGTGGGGATCGAGCTCCCGGCCCAGCGCTACCTGCGCCTCACCGGCGGGCGCCACGACTCCGGCGTGGACACCGAGGACGGCGTGCGCTTCACCGGGGACCGGGAGCTCGGGGCCCGGCTGGTCGCCAACCTGTCGTTCACGATCTGAGCCCGCCACCTCCGCCGCCCTCCGGCACGCCGCCCCTCCCCGCACCGTCCGCCGGCACGCCCGTGACACCCTGGCCCTCCTGCGCCAGGACGGCCAGGGCGTCGCCGTCGAGGCGGTACCCGGTCCAGCCCGTCATCGGCCGGGCGCCGATCGAGCGGTAGAAGGCCAGCGCCGGCTCGTTCCAGTCCAGGACGGACCAGTCGACCCGTGCGTACCCCCGGTCGCGTGCCGTGCGGGCCAGATGGGCGAGCAGGGCCCGCCCGATCCCGCGGCCCCGGTGTCCGGGGCGGACGTAGAGGTCCTCGAGGTAGATCCCCACGCGGCCCGTCCACGTCGAGAAGTTGCGGAAGTGGATGGCGGTTCCGACCACGGCACCGCCGTCGTCGGCGACGGTGGCGAACACCACCGGTGCCTCGGCGAACAGTGCGTCGGACAGCATCGCCGCGTCGACCTCTACGGCGTCGGGCTCGCGCTCGTAGGCGGCGAGCTCCTCGATGAGCTCGACCAGTGCGGGGACGTCGGACGGCACGGCGGCTCGGAGGATCACGGGACGAGCAGGACCCGGCCGAACGCCTGACGGCTCTCGATGTAGGCGTGGGCCTCGCCCGCCTCCTCGAGTGCGAACCTGCGGTCGATGACCACCTGCAGGTCGCCGGCGGCGATGTCGTCGAGGTGGCGGGCGATCCCGGCGTGGGCCCGGGTCCCGAGGAAGAGCTCGGCACCGAGGAAGTAACCGACGAGGGTCTGGTTGGCGGCCCGCATGGTCGAGATGTCGAGCAGGGCCGGCGTCTCGCGACCCGCGTCTCCGAGGGTCATGCACCGGCCGCGGTAGGCCAGGCAGTGCAGGCTGCGCTGGAGGTTGGAGCCGCCCACCGGGTCGACGACGACGTCGGCGCCGCGGCCGTCGGTGAGACGCCGCACCTCCTCCACGAAGTCGGTGGTCGCATAGTCGATCCCGTGGTCGAGCCCGAGCCCGGCGAGCCGGTCGAGCCGTTCGGGGGACGAGGCGGTGGCGAGCACCGTGGCCCCGGCCCGTTTGGCCAGCTGCACGGCGGCGATCCCGACGCCACTGGCGCCGGCGTGGACGAGGGCGGTCTCGCCGGCCTGCAGCCGCCCGAACTCGAACAGGCAGTCGTCGGCCGTCCCGAAGGGCACGGGCACGCACGCCGCCACCTCGGTGGACATCCCGTCGGGGATCCTCCAGCAGAAGGACCGGCCCGTCACCCGCAGCTCGGCGTGGGAACCGTCGACCCCTACCGTGACGACCCGGTCGCCGGGGGCCAGGTCGTCGACCCCGTCGCCCACCTCGAGCACCCGGCCGGCACACTGGTAGCCGACGACGTGGGGGACCGAGGCGAGGTCGCCGCCCAGCCGGTTCAGGGTGTCGCCGCCCTCGACGCTGACCGCCTCCACCCGGATGAGGACGTCACCCGGCCCACAGGTCGGGTCCGGCACGTCCTCGTAGCGGAACACGTCGGGGCCGCCCGTCTCGTAGTACACCGCTGCTTTCATGGCTCTCCTCCGGTCGGCTGCCCGCCACCCTAGGCAGAACACCGTCGTCGGGCGCCCGTCGGCGCGCACTGCCGGACCGCCGAGTGCCGTCGCCGTCCGTTCAAGTTGCCGTCCCGGGGCGCCGATAGGCGTCGAGATGAGTTCCCGCCCTGCAGCCGACACCTCCGAGCCCGATGCGGACCCTTCGGCCGTGCCCGTGGACGAGCGCGGGGCACTGGGACTCGCCCTCCAGGCCCGCGCCGACGACATCGGGAACCAGGTGGCCGCCCGGTTCCCCGAGTTCCTCCGCAACGAGGCGTTCGCGTCGTCCCGCCTGGGCACCGAGCTGATCGGACGCTGGCTGTGCACGGACCGCGCCGCCTCGCCCGACGAGGAGGTCGCACTGTCCCGGCAGGGCCAGCAGGTGGTGCTCATGGAGGTCGACCTGGGCGTGGCGGTCCAGGGGTACCTGCACTGGCGCGACCTGTGCACGGCGGCGATCGCCGAGGACGCGGCACGGCTCGGCGTCGGGCGCGACCTGGTCGACCTGGCGTGCCGGGTGGTGAGCCTCAGCTGCGACGGCGGCATGGTGCGCACCGTGCGGGCGTTCGACGAGACGCGCAGCGTCCTGCAGGAGCGACTGCGCAAGGAGCAGGCCAATCTCTCCCACCAGGCCCTGCACGATCATCTGACCGGCCTCCCCAACCGCACGCTGCTCGCCGACCGGCTGCGCCGGGCGGCCCGCAGCGCCGCCCGCACGGGCGCACCTCCCATGCTCCTGTTCCTCGATCTCGACAACTTCAAGGCCATCAACGACCGGTTCGGCCACTCGGCCGGGGACAGTCTGCTGATGACGGTGGCGGAGCGGCTCCTCTCCCTCGTGCGGGCGTCGGACACGGTGGCGCGGCTCGGGGGCGACGAATTCGTGATCCTGGCCGAGGACCTCGAGGAGCCGATGACGGCGGCCCGGTCGCTGGCCGAGCGCATCCACCAGTCCATGCGGGCCCCGGTACCGGTGGGCGGCCGCGAGCTGCACACGTCGGTGAGCATCGGCATCACCGAGGTCGCGCCCGACGCCGACCCCGACGAGTGCCTCTCCCAGGCCGATGCCGCCATGTACCAGGCGAAGCGGAGCGGACCGGCCCGCTTCGAGGTCTACGACGCGGCGATCGGCGACGACGCCCGGCGCGAGAGCCTGGTGGCCGACGAGCTGCGGGTGGCCCATGCCAAGGGCGAGCTCACGCTCGACTACCAGCCGATCTTCCAGATGGCGGGCGGCCGTCCATCCCGTCTGGTCGGCATGGAGGCGCTCCTCCGGTGGGCCCACCCGGACCTGGGGAGCGTCTCCCCGGGCGAATTCGTGCCGCTCCTCGAGCAGAGCCGCCAGATCGTGCAGGTCGGTCGGTGGGTCCTCGAGGAGGCCGCCTTCCAGTGCCGGGACTGGCAGGCCCAGGGATTCCCGGACCTCGCCGTGTCCGTCAACGTGTCGGCCCGCCAGCTCCAGGACCCCGGCTTCTTCGACGACGTGCAGGACGCCCTCGACGCCTCGGGTCTCGACCCCGAGCACCTCGTGCTCGAGGTGACCGAGTCGGTGCTCGTGGTCGACATCCTCCAGATCGGCGCCATGATGCAGCGCGTGCGGGAGCTCGGCACCCACCTCGCCCTCGACGACTTCGGCACCGGCTACTCGTCCCTGCTCTACCTGCAGGGGCTGCCCATCGACCGCCTCAAGATCGACCGGTGCTTCGTGTCGGGTCTGGACGCCGACGACCACGACGGGACGATCATCCAGACCGTGGTCGACCTCGCCCACCGGCTCGGGATCATCGTGGTGGCCGAAGGCGTCGAGACCCCGGCCGAGCTGCGGGCCGTCGGCGCCCTGGGATGCGACGAGGCCCAGGGGTTCCTCCTCGGCCGGCCGGCCGCCGGCCACCTGCACGCACTGGACCGCACGGCCCGGGTGCCGAGCCTGTCCCTCTGACAGCCGGTGCCGGAAGGGCCGGACCGGCCGCGGCGCGCCGGTCAGCCCGCCAGTCGGGCGAACGTGCGCTTCTGGGCGGCGTAGAGGCGGGGGAATTCGGCGGCCAGCTCGTCGTACACGGCGACCGCCGCGGGGTCGGGCCGGTGGGTGGCGGCCACGGGCACCATCCGACGGACCTCGTCCGGGGCGACGGCCCCGAGGGACAGCCCGGCGATCAGTGCCGCGCCGCGCAGGTTGGCGAGCAGGGGCTCCGCCACCTGCTCGACGGGCCGGTCGAGGACGTCGGCGTAGATCGAACACCACAGCGGCGAGGAGGCCCCGCCGCCGATGGCCCGGACGGTGCCGAGCGGCTGGCCCACGAACCGCTCGACGGCGCGGGCCAGCCAGCGCGAATTGAGGGCCACCCCCTCGAGCACGGAGCGCACCAGGTCGGCCCGTGTCGTCCGCAGCGACAGGTTGTGGAACCCTCCCCGGGCCCGACGGTCGTCGACGGGCGAGCGCTCGCCGGCCAGCCACGGGGTGAACAGCACCCGGCCGCTGCCGGGCTCGGCCGTGGCCGCCAGGGCGGTGAGCTCGTCGAAGGGGGTCGGACCGACGGCGTCCTCACCGTCGAGGCAGTCCCGGAGCCACTCGAGCGCCCGACCTCCGGACTCCTGGTTGTTGGCGACCAGGCGCAGTCCGGGCAGGATCCCCGGCACGGTCGCCATCTGGCGCACCGCATCGGTCTTCTTCCGGGGGAACGGGCAGCTGAACCAGCTGGTGGTGGAGATGGCGACGTGGGCCTGCAGCGCGAGCACGGCACCGGCGCCGACCGAGGCCGAGTGGAGGTCGGGGGTCCCGGCCACGACGACCACGCCGTCGGGCAGGCCGAGCTCGGCGGCCACGTCCGCCCGGACCGTGCCGACCACGCCCGCCGTGGGCCCGAGCGGCGGGAGCTTGGCCGGCGGCACCCCGGACGCCGCCACCAGGGCGGGGTCGTAGGCGAGGGGGTCGGCGGTGCGGTTGTCGGTCAGCCACGCGCCGGCCATGGACGCGGCGGTGGCCGACGCGGTCCCGGTGAACCGCATCGACAGGTAGTCGACCGGCTCCAGGTACCAGCGTGCGGCCCGGGCGACGTCCGGCTCGTCGCACTCGAGGTGCAGCATGTGACCGATCGGGTCGGCACCCGATGTCGAGGGGGCACCGCCGCTGTGCCGGATCCACCGCAGCGCAGCCGCCGGCGCGTACCCGGCGACCGGGCCACCGATGACGGCGCGGGCGTGGCGCGCGCCGCGGGTGTCCGACCACAGCTGGCACGGGCCGACGGGGACACCGGCGGCGTCGACGGGCACGGTGCTCGCCCACTGGCCGGTGCACGACACGGCGACCACCCGGCCCGGGTCGACCACGCCGGAGGCCAGGGCCCGACCCGCGGCCTCGCGGATCAGGTCCCACCACCCTCCGGCGTCCTGGGTGGCCTCGCCGTCCGGCCCGAGGTGGGTGGGGACCGGCCGGTGCTCGTGCCAGGCCACGACCCCGGTGAGGGAGACGAGTCCCACCTTGGGCCCCCCGGTGCCGAGGTCCACGGCCAGGACCCACCGCTCGTCCCGCGGGCCACCGTGGGCGGGATCAGGCATCGTCCGGGATCGACTGCTGCGCGTCCATCATCTCGCTCATCATCAGGCGGATGAACTCGTCGGCCTCGTCGGTCATCCCTCCGGCGACCCCGCCGTAGACGGCACCGGACCGGGGCGGCCCGGACTGGGCCGATGCATAGGCGACGGCCTCGCCCAGGTCGGCGGCGAAGGCCTCGGCCACTCCGGCCCGGGTCTGCGGACGGGTGACGGCCATGTGCAGCGCGTTGGGGTACTGCTGGCCGTTGAAGCGCCACCCCCGTTCGCGCATGGCGTCGTTAACGTGGTAGATGTCGAACGCGTCCGAGGTGAAGCTGAACAGGAACGACGGGTCGCCCAGGATGCGCAGCTCCGGGTGGGAGCGGACCGAGGCCTGCATGGTGGCCGACGTGGCGAAGATCTGCTCGGCGTAGCCCCGGTACCCCTCACGCCCGAGCTGGACCATCGACGCCCAGGTGGCGGCCAGGAGTCCGCCCGATCGCGAGCCGTCCATGCCCGGCGAACAGTACTTGCCGCCGGTCCAGGCGGTGTTGAAGAAGTACTGGGCGTTGCGGAGCGCCTTGTCGCGGAACGAGACGACCGACGTGCCCTTCAGCGCGTAGCCGTACTTGTGGGTGTCCGCCGAGATCGAGGTGACGCCCGGTACCCGGAAGTCGAACCGGGGGATGTCGTACCCGAGCTCCTGGCCGAAGGGGAGGATCCACCCGCCGAGGCATCCGTCGACGTGGAGGCCGATGCCGTGCTCGAGGGCGATGTCGGACAGCGCCTCGATGGGGTCGACCGTGCCGTAGCCGTAGTTGCAGGCCGAGCCGATGAGGGCGACCGTGCCGTCGTCGACGGCGCCCGCCACCCACTCGGTGTCGACCCGGGTCGTGACGGGGTCGACCGGGGCCACCCGCAGTTCGATGCCGAAGAGATGGCACGCCTTGTCGAAGGCGGGATGTGCGGTCTCCGGCTTGATCACGTTCGGTCGGGTGACGCCCCGGGTGGCCGAGGCATGGTCGCGGTAGGCGAGCAGCGCGTGGCAGATGCTCCCCGTCCCGCCCGAGGTCACGAGCCCGACCGGCTCGGTGCCGGTGACCGACTCGGCGTGCAGCAGGTCGAGGGTCATGGCGATGATCTCGGCCTCGAACCGGGTGGCCGACGGGCACATGTCCCGCTGGAGCACGTTGACGTGGGAGAACAGCGCGAACGCCTCGTTCAGGAAGTCGTAGTGGTCGTGGTCGCCGCAGTACATGGTGCCCGAGCACCGGCCCGACTCCCACGAGCGGTCCTCCTCGGCGGCCATCGAGCGCAGCGCGTCGAGCACGTCGGCCCGAGGGGTCCCGAGTTCGGGCAGCGTGCGGTGGACGGGGATGCGGTCGGCGTAGGGGAAGGGGCTCATCGGACGACTCCTCGTGCGTGCGGCGACGGCCGGCAGGCCGCCCCGGCACGGTACCGCCTGCCCGCGTCCGTGCGGACCGCAGGGCCCCCCGGCGACTGCAACACGTGTCACCTGGGAGAACGCGTCCGCGAAGGGGCCGTCGGGTTCAAGTTGTGGGGCGGCGATGCCGATGCCGCGTTGTGCAATGGCTTCCGGTGGCGGACCGGGGATACCCGGTGAACGGCGACGGACCGGGCCGCGTGCCGTGGGTCCGGGCCGCGTCCGTCGCCCTGGTCCTCTTCGGCGTCCTGCTGGTGGTCAGCGCCCCGGTGGGCCCCCCGGTGGAGTCGATGGCCGCCGTATGGCTCATCGGGACGGCGACGCTGGCCGTCGGGATCGCTGTCTGGTGGATCCCCTGGGGACGCATCGGACGCTGGGCCGTGCTCGTCGTGGTCCTCGCCGCCTTCGTCTCGGTCGACCTCGCCTACGTCCTCGCCGTCCACAACGGCTTCACCTACCCGGTCACCTTCGTCCTGGCGTCCGTCCTGGTGGGCCTCGCCCTGCCCCGGTGGACCGTCGTGCGCCTGGCCCCCCTGCTCGCGCTGGCCTACGTGGTGCCCCTCCTGTTCGTCCCGGGACCGTTGCGGGCCGTGGGGCTGGCGTCGGCGCTCGTGGTGGTGCCCGTGTGCGTGCTGGTCGGCGAGGCCATCGCCTGGGGGATGGAGCGGTCCGCCATCGCCGAGGACGAGGCCGCCGAGGGTGCGGCCAGCATCCGCCAGCTGTTCGACGAGGCGCCGATCGGCATCGCCAAGCTCGGTCTCGACGGACGGTTCCTCGACGTCAATCGGGCGTACGCCGCGATCCACGGTTACCGGTGCGAGGAGCTGGTGGGGACGGCGGTGCGGGACCTCGTGCACCCCGACGACCGGCAGGCGAACCAGGAGCACATCGACCAGCTGCTTTCGGGTGCCCGTGACACCTTCCACATGGAGCGTCGCGGCGTCCGCTCCGACGGGCGGGTGGTCTGGGTGTCGCTCAACGGGTCGGTGGTGCGCGACGCGCAGGGCGAACCCCAGTTCGTGATCGGCCAGATCGAGGACATCGACGAGCGGCGGGCGCTGCGGGAGCAGTTGGCCCTGCACGCGGTCACCGACGCGCTGACCGGCCTGCCCAACCGCAAGTCGTTCATGGAGCACCTCGACCCGGCACTCCGACGGGCGGAGTCGAGCGGACGGCACGTGGCGCTCATGTTCCTCGACCTCGACCGGTTCAAGCTGGTCAACGACGGCATCGGGCACGACGCCGGCGACCGCCTCCTCCAACGGGTCGGGCAGCGGCTGGAGCACGCCCTCCGGCCCGAGGACTTCCTGGCCCGCTTCGGCGGCGACGAGTTCACCGTGCTGTGCGAGGTGTCGGGCGAGGAGGACGTGCTCGAGATCGTGAGCCGCCTCCGCTCGTCGATGGCCACCCCGGTGTCCGAGGCCGACTTCGAGCAGTTCGTGTCGCTCAGCATCGGCGTGGCCCTGTCCACCTCCGAGTCGATGCTCCCGTCCGCCCTGTTGCGCAGCGCCGACATCGCCATGTACCAGGCCAAGCGGTCCGGACCCGGTCGCTACGTCGTGTACGTCCCGGGCGACGACGACGCCGGCCGGAACCTGCGGACGTCGAACGAGCTCCACCGGGCCATCCAGGAGCACCAGCTCGTCCTCCACTACCAGCCGTTCGTCGACATCGGGCGGCTCACCGTGATCGGTACTGAGGCACTGGCGCGGTGGCAGCACCCGACGCGTGGGCTCCTTCCCCCGGCGGACTTCGTCGACCTGGCCGAGGAGTGCGGTCTCATGGGAGACCTCGGCGCGTGGGTCCTGCGCGAGGCGTGCCGGC